>Ga0268285_1001803_pt1 | contig 9919 bp, 1 predicted proteins | sample saktaG_2_FD_190144 | JGI IMG/M metagenome (GOLD analysis project Ga0268285, IMG submission 190144) | Saline water microbial communities from Sakinaw Lake, British Columbia, Canada - sak_2013_06_06_120m | ecosystem: Environmental > Aquatic > Non-marine Saline and Alkaline > Saline ... | reverse complement strand
TGAAGATTGCAAAGCCGTATCCGCGCCCGGAGTTGTAGCCGACAAAGTCACCTGAGTAGTTGAATCACCGTCTATCCTGTTCCCGTATTGATCCTGAACCTCCACAGCTGGCTGAGGATTAAACGCCGCCGAAGCAACGGCGTCCATTGCCGACGCCGGAACAGTAAACGCGAGTTTCGCCGCCGCGTCCGTAGTTACAGTTATAGTTCCGGTATCGTCATCTTTAGCCCCAACAGTAGCGGTTATTGTCCCCGCGCCCGTATGATTCACCGCCGGAGCGAATATAGTTGACGTGCCGGAAGTGGATGATAAATCACCCTCTACAAAAGTTCCCGAAGCTGAAGTTACGCTCCATGCTACAGGCTGATCAGCAATAAAATTATCCTCCGAATCATAACTCACCGCGTACAAAGTCAAAGTCCCCCCGGAATTCGCCGCGAATAAAGACTCATCCCCCACCGCGCTCCCAACCCCGCCCGCGGCAGAATCAACACGAATATAAGAAGTCTCAGCCAAAGTCACCTCAATATTACTAGACTGAGGATTGGTTGCCATAAGCGGAGAACCCGGAACCGCGGCATAGTTTACGGTTATTTGGTTCACTGTCGGCGTTTCGCTCGCGTCAGTAGTCGCCAAGTCAACAGCAAAATCTAAAGTTGTATCCGTTGTAGAAAACCCGCCGTCTGCCGCCCAATCATCCTGATCCATAGCCTCCAACACCGTTTCAGTCATCCCATCCGTTCCCAAAACACCGGTTGACCACGCTGTGCCGGTCCAATAGTTCCAGGTATCCTGATCATCAAAACTAACCAAATATTTTGTTGTAGTGTTAGCGGAAGGAAGAGTTTCATCTATAACAACACCCGTTATCCCCGCCCAATCAGTAACAGCAAGCTGAGTAGCCGCGGCTTTAGTGGTAACGTAATACGCCTGGGAGGTTGGGTAGAGAGTGTTAGTAGGCGCAGTTTCCGGGGTGAAGTTTTCCGTCCAGCGCGCAATTCCTTTGGAGATTCTAACCTCATCGATGTAGCCGTAAAAACTATCGGAGTCGGTTGAACTCCTTCCAATATACAAATCTTCTCCAAATATCGAACCACCGTCAGAAAAGGAATCATAGAATGTCCCATTGATATAAAGTTTGAAATCATTTCCGCTTCTTACCACTGCAATATGAGTCCAAGCGCCTGCAGTAATAAAATAACCGGCTGTATGGGTAATGCTTTGAGTTAGGTCATAATTGTAATAGAAAAACGTGTTCGAACCTTTTGCTCTTAAATAAGCTCTATGAGTAGTTTCGTCTCCTATATGGAATAGCTGTTGGTCAGTACCTCCCCCATCAATCGGATATGCCCACATATCAATTGTAAAATCCTCTGTCCCAAAATTCCAATCCGCATGGTCTGGTATCGTCAAATAATCCCCAGTCCCATCAAAATAATAACTCCCATCAAACCCGGTCGGCGCGACTGCGGCATTCATATCAGCGTCGCCGTGAAAGGTTACGTTATGCTCCGACGCTGACGCGTCGCCGTCAAGGTGAAGCAAAAGTTTAGTGTTGGCGTCGGTGGTGTAAGGGGCGGTTGGCGGAGTAAAATCAGCCGTCCAGCGCGCCTCGCCTTTGGTGATGCGGAGTTCGTCGATGTAGCCGGTGAAGTAGCTATAGGGTCCGCTGTTTGCAACAAATATGGAATACCCATTAAAACTATAGTCTTGAGTCTCTGAAGCGCTAGTCCCATTGTTGATTCCATTTACATAAAATTTAGCAACGCCTGAACTTCTCACATAAGCAACATGGCTCCAGCCGTTTACAAGAGTGCCTGTTAATCCAGAAACGCTATCAGTTACTATGTGATAGTTCAACGTGGCATTATTGTGGTATATGCCAAATCTTCTATTTGGGTATCTTTCATCGGGAGCTATCCCCTGATAAACAAAATAGCTCTCACCGGAAGTTGACCAATCAGCATTATATACCCAAAAATCAATCGTAAAATCCTCACTCCCAAAATCCCAATCCGCGCTGTCAGCAATCTGCAAATAATCCCCTGTCCCATCAAAATGCATACTCCCATTCCACTTACTCGTCCCCGCGTTAAGCGTGGGGTCGCCGTAAGCGGTTACCGCGTGGTTTCCGGCTGAAGCGTCGCCGTCGGAATGGAGCAGGAGTTTGGTGTAGGTGTCCTCTACGCTCAAAGCCAACTTCGCCACACCGTCCGCGATATCCGTCCCGTCAGTAGAATCTTCCTGCGTATAATCAGCTTCAGTAGTGAAATTTAAGGAAGCATCCGACGAACCAGCAGTCCCCGAATGCGCCGCCGTAAGATTTATAGTCTCCGCCAAATTATAATACAGCCCCGCAAACTCCGCCTCGCCGCTCGCGGCGGTCATAGTTACCGTCCCCTGAAGGTCGCCCGTTCCCGGAGTTCCTCCGCTTCCAATAGCCGCGGTGATTTGAGACGCGCTGTCACTAACTATCGTATTCCCATATTGATCCTGAACCAGAATTGTCGGCTGAACCCCAAAAGGCGATCCCGCGTCCGCCTCGGTTGACATAACAACCGTTTCAAAAGCAAGCTTACTTGCCGCGCCCACAGAAACAGTTATATCACCCGTATCATCAGTATGCCCCGCGCCGTCATCCGCCCTTATAGCCCCAACCCCGGTATGATTCACTAACGGAGTAAAAGTGGTAGACGTCCCTGAAGCCGGTGACAAATCCGTCGCCGAATACCCCGAAAAATCCCCGGTCAAAGTCCATGTTACACTTACATCCTCCCGAAAGTTGTCACCAACATCATACCCCGCCGCGTAAAGCGGCCCTATGTCGCCGCCGCTATTGGCAATAAGAGAGTCCGTCCCCACCGCGCTCCCGCCGCCCGACGCCGCATCCCGAATAATGATATAACTCAAAGCCCCCGGCCCCACAGTATAAGCGTCAGAAATACCTTCAACATCGTAAGCCCCGTCCACCCCGCTCGCCTCAGTAGCAAAAGCAGTATTCACCGAACTTATCGTCGGCGTATAAGCCTGACAAGCCGTATCCAAATACGCCCGATACTTAATATAACGATACTCCCCCGTATTAAGAGAAGCCGGAATCCCCTGCCCGGTGTAATCAGTAAAATAATCCGAATTAATTTCAAACCCGGCATTGGCTTGGTTGTATTGGGCGAGGACTTCGTCGGCAGACAGCGCACGGTTGTAAATAGCGACTTCGTCTATGAGGCCGTCAAGACATGCAGAACTACCAAATGCTCCAATTTCCAGAATAACGTCAAAATCATTCATCGCGCTACTATCAGACGCAGATTTTACTAACGTTGAATCTCGATAGAAATTAAAATTGTTTCCATTTCTTACGACTACGAGATTGTACCATTGGCTAGCCGACCAGCTTAACGCGCTTGACTCAACACTAATGGTTATAGATCCTCCTGTCTGGTTATAGAACCATAATGTGTCAGTTGACTTTCTATGAAACCACCATTGATTATCCCCATCCTCCCTTTGTCCGATAAATGACTCTACTCTACTTGCGGAGTCCATATTTACCCACAATGAAATCGCAAAATCCCCTGTCCCAAAAGCCCAAGCAGGGCTATCCCCCACCGTCACATAATCATCCCCATCAAACTCCAAACACCCCGCCCCAAGCTTCTGGTTCGTCGTATCCAGCGTAGCCCCATACACCGTCCCATTATTATTCCCCATCGCGTCCTGCAACATGGAACCTGTAACCTGATTCATATGCCACAACGAAACCAACCCCTCACGCCCGCCGTCGTGCTCATAAAGCGCGTAAACCTCCGCCGCGGAAAGCGCGCGGGAATAAATGCGGACGTCGTCGATTAGCCCGTTAAAATACCCATCACTGGCAGTAGAATAGCGACCGATTGCACATTCATTGTTGCTGTATAACGCTCCGGATACTGTCTCAGTATCTGCTTGTTGCACTCCGTCAATGAATAAATATAAGTTGCCTCCGCTTCTCACTCCAGCAACATGATGCCAACTGTTGTCGTTAATATTGTTATCGGATAGCAGAGTAATAGAGGTAGCCCCGTCAGTAGTTACGATGAAATTCAGTTTACTGCTAGCTATGTACACCAACCAGCTTCTTTTAGCAGAACCATAATCCCAATTGTTTATTATTGCGTCCGAACCCGCCCCTGTAGCCTTTATCCAAGTCCCAATCGCAAAATCTCCAGTCCCAAAATCCCAATCCGAGCTATCCGCCATCGTCACATAATCCCCACCATCAAAACTCAAACACCCCGCCCCAACCTTAGCGTTCGCCTCATTCAGCGTAGGCGCGGCTGTAGACGCTCCTAACGTCCCAGTATTAGTCCCCGCCGAATCCGCGATAGTTCCTTCCGAAATCGCATCCATAGTCCACCGCGACACCAACCCCGTCTCATCAATCACTTCCCCCGGCGCCGTCCAGTCTTCCCACGTAAAGTTATCCGTGGAACCTGAAACCTGAAACCTAACAACCCCAACCCCGTCGGCCTTATTATACATCTCCCGAATCTCATCCCCCGACAATGCCCGATCCCAAATGGCAACTTCGTCGATTAGGCCGGTGAAGTACCCACTGCCTGCGCCATTTCTTCCAATATCTATCCCATCAGTATCGCCTACATTTCCCAAACTTGGAGTTGAAACACTGCCTTTTAACCCTCCATCTAAATACCCAAATAAAACATCATTTTTCCTTACGAACACAGCATGATACCAAATTCCTGTGCTTACTGATTCGCTTAAATAAATGCCTTGAAAATTAGGATTGGTACCCTCTATTTGTGCCCTTATCTTTGCATCACTTATATAAATTTGCCATCCGTTCCAAGGGGTATTGCCCTTGTCAAGAATAAACCCATCAATAGCAACAGTTTGTTTAAACCATACGCTTGCAGTATAATCACCGCTTCCCATATCATAAGAACTATCTGTGCCTGTATCCACATAATCCCCATCCCCATCAAACTCCAACGCATACCCAAGTTTACCACTCGCGTTCCACGTCGGATCCCCCCCAAACGTCCCATCATTGCTCCCACTTGAATCCTGAACCGTGGTCCCTGTAGCGTCATTCATATGCCACAACCCCACCAACCCCTCCGAAGCCGCCGAGATCTCTTTCGTCGCGTCCGGCAACACCTCACTCCAAGTAAGCTCCCCAAACCCCGTATTCCCCCCGGTATCAATAACCCCGGAAGTAAACCCGCCCCCGCGCTTATAATTCCACAACTCCTCCGTCCCCGAGCCGGAATTATACTGAGCCAAAACCTCGTCGCCCGACAAAGCCCGATTATAAATCCGCACTTCGTCGAGTAGGCCATTAAACCAATTTGTAGAATAGTTACTTGATTCAATATGACCAAGTTTTAAATCTCCAGTAGTTGGTGCGGAAGCTGCCGCACTAACTGAAAATAATTCAATTCCATCAAGATAAAATTTGGTCAAATCATTCAATTTTGAAGTCATCACCATATTGTACCAAGTATTGAGTTGTAAATCAGATTCAAAGGATGATTCCGTATTATGACCAAATCCAAAAACAGCGCTCTTTGGCGAAAGAACTCTAATACCTAAAAGATAATTAACATTATTTCCTTCATCTTTAACAACTAATATGTTGTAGTCATCACCGAGTACGCTAAACACATTAAATTTTACCCATGTTGCAATCGTTATTGCACTAGAAGGATTCAAACTCGAATCATTCCCACAATCCACATAATCCCCATCCCCATCAAACTCCAAACAATTATTAAGTATCCCGCTGGAGTTCCAGCCGGAAGATCCGGTATCCCCGGCAAGGGTTCCCGTATCTATATCAACCAACGTCCCATCATTACTCCCACTTGAATCCTGCGCCGTGCCCCCTGAAGCCTCATTAAAATGCCACCACCCCACCAACCCATCATCATCCGCAAGAGTAACACTCCCCCCGCTCGCGGTAGTATTCGACTCCGTCCCCGAAGAAAAATCCCCTTCTGAGGTTTGGTTTATGCCAACCGCAAACGAATCCGCGTCCACTATCTTAATCTTCGCGTCCGCCCCGTCCGAAAACGCCGCCCCGGGTATTGTTGACCAGGAATATGTGCCGTTGTCAGCTTCGCCTGTCGCAAACGCGCTCGAATAACTTGACCCGCCGTCTGTTGAATAATAAAACGACAAATCGTCTGAAATCGTTCCGGTTGTTGTCCAGGTTATGCTTTCCGTATCCCCTACATACCAGATATCTTCGCTATCCGGCGCGGTGATATCTATCGTCGGTACCGCGATACTAATATTCGCGCCGTCTACACCTACTCCCGATACGTCGTAGTTATTGGCGTCGTTTGTGTCTTCCACCTTTATTCTCACCGCGGTTGATATAGTGCCGGGAACTGTCCATAACGTGTAACTGCCGGTGTCAGGCGTTGAATTCGCTATTATGTTGTTGAAATTCGCGCCGTCTAAGGCGTAAGAAATTTTAACGTTTTCTACACCCCCCGCGTCTGTCCAGGCAATGGTTTGACTCCCGCCTGCCGCCAAGCTCGCGGTGCCGTCAGCCGGCGTGGTTATTGTTAAACTCGAGCCTACTGCAAAAGTGTGAGAAGTGTCGGTTTCCATTGTGTTTCCCGAGGCTTCTTTTGCTCCGGATACGCTAAGATGATATGTTTCCACCGCAGGCGGTGTAGCGGTTCCTTTCCAAATTGCCGGTGTGGCGATTACGAAACCGTTGGTGTATTCCTCGCCGGTTTTGGCGGTTATTGTGTAGGTTGTGTATGGGTCGGCTGTGCCGTATTTTACTGTGGGCGCGGTTGAAGTATCCATATCATCGCTGAATGTAATGGTATATTCCACCTCGCCCCCGGCGGGTACCGGACTCGCCGGAGATAAAGCCACACTCTCAATTGTGGGCAAAACAGCGTCTATGGTGGTTGTAATTACAAAACTCGTGGTTTCACCGCACAGGGTTAAGGTGATTTCAAAGGTGTCCGTAGTTTTACTGGTGTAGATAGAATACTTCTTGGTGTCGGTTTCCGTCGGGTTCAATGGATTCGGCCAAGTGCCGTAAGTTTCGGTATCCGTTTTTCCTTGGCTCTCGACGACGCCGTCGTCATAATATATTTTAGTGTTGGCATTATCTCCCCACGCGGCGAAAATGTATTCTGTGCTGGCGGATAAAGTCACTTGAGAGGAAAACTCGCTTGTATACCATCCGGAAGACGACGCCGGAATTGATATTGCCGAACCCGTGCCATTGTTTAGAGCGAGATTGGAATTATAAAGAGCGCATTTCCCCGCGTGCGCGCCGTTTGCGTCGTCGTTTCCGAGGTACGCGGTTATGCTGGTTACGGTTTCCCCTGATACCCCTTCCGTAAAAGCCGCGCCCCTGATGACGTTCTCCAAAGAGATAGAGCTTGCTCCCTGAGTGTCATATCCGAACGTAGGGTCAACAATAACCGGATATTCCGCGTTATCCAACCACTCCCGATCAATAGTAATCAATATCACCCCGTCCCCCACACTTCCCTCGTCATTCTGAGGAGCGAAGCGACGAAGAACCTCATCCTCAATAACAGATCCTTCGCTACGCTCAGGATGACGAGCAAGAGAACCGTCATTCTGAGGAGCCGAAGGCGACGAAGAATCCATCTCGTCATTCTGAGGAGCCAAAGGCGACGAAGAACCCCACCCATCTTCACCCTGCACATTGCTATCATCCGCCATCGAATGCCGTATCTCCAACTCCCCCCAAACCCAATCCCCAACCGCGTCAATAATCTTCGGCCTGTAAATATGAAACGCCTTCCCCGCTTTGTAATTGCCGCCTTGCTTGCTTTCATGGTAAACCGCGTATGAACCAACAACCTCCTCGGGCCGCGCCGCTCCTTGCGCTATTTCTTCTTGGCTAAGAGGTCCCTGGTAATAAAACGCCAACCCTTCCGTCTTTATAGGAAGGCTAACCGTGTTCGATTTCGGAATTTCCTTTAAAATAACCTCAAACTCGACTCCGCCATTTTCGTTAACAACAAACGCCGCGTCAATTTCTTCCCGGCCTTTCTTATAAAAACGACTCCCGACTATCGGTGAATCCCAGTCTATTTTGCCCGCGTCGCGAGCTACGGATTTTTTCTCTTGGGCTATTTCCGCGTCATACAATTCTACACCTAAATAACTCTCTTCCCCCCACCGCTTTATCTTCGCGTGAGGCCGAAAATCTTTAGTCTCAAAGTCCCCGATTTCGGTTTCGTCTTCACCAAACTTGATCTTATAGCGTTTTCTAAGGTTGCGTTTTTCCTCTTCTGTTTGGGCAAATTCAATTATTGTAGTCCCCGCGCCGCCGTTTGCCGCGCCATTGCCGCCGAGCGCGCTAATCACCCCGTCATGCGTCCGCGCCATCGTCAGAACGTAAATCCGCCCCCCCGCGCCGCCGCCGCCATTTCTATTGTCCACATCGTCAGGCTGAAAAGCGAAAGACCCGCCATCTCCACCGTCAGCCGTAATATCCCCCGACCCGGCCAAAACACCCGCGTCTATCCAAATACTGCCGCCCGCGCCGCCGCCCGCGCCAAAACCACCCGTAGCGCCATTAGCCGCGATGTTTCCCATCAAACTGATCGTTCCCGGAACAACAAGCCGAATCGCCCCGCCGCCAGAGCCACCCTTCCGCTCGTCATTCTGAGGAGCCAACGGCGACGAAGAATCCATATCGTCATTCTGAGGAGCCAAAGGCGACGAAGAACCCCATCCATCTCCCCTTCGCGCGTGGACACCACTCCCACCGCCACCGGACCCAAAATTAACCGGATTAACCGAAACCCCATAACTCCCACCGCCGGACCCGACGTTATTATAACCGTCCCCGCCCGCGCCGCCATGACCCGCGCCACCCGCGCCGGCTTCGGAATTCCCGGCTCTGCCTCTACCGACACCTTCCCCTGCCGCGCCGCTATCGCCGCCCGCGAACCCCTTCCCGTTCGCCGAAATTAGCGCCCCTTCCTCAACAACAAGATTCGTCGCCGTCACAGTTATGGCAACTCCCGCGACGGAAGATTCAATCGTAAGCGTCGAACCCGTCTGAATAGTGAGCGTCCCCACAACTTCCGTATCCGACGTCCAGGTAGAGTTTGTGGTTATAGTCATATCCGTAGGACTCGCGAAACTTTCCATTATCTTGTCCCGCTGAAGAAACAGAGACCCTGCCACCAAAGCGAACGCAAGCCCCACCGTCCCCAACACAACCACAACCCGAATTTTTCCTCTTATATTAATCTTCATGGCAATACCTCACGTTTAAGTTTCAGGTTACAAGTTTCAGGTTTCAGGTTTCCCGCCGGAGGCGGGTCCGCCTTCGGCGGAAAGCTTGCAACTTGCAGCCTGAAGCTTGCAACCTGAAGCTTGTAACCTGAAGCTTGTAACTTGTAACTTGCAGCTTGTAACCTGTAACTTGTAACTTGTTCATTTATTTATCACCCTTATAAACCTATTCATCATCTTGCTTAACACCTCACATCTATCTAAAAGTCCAAAATAAACATTTTTATCTTTCAATGATTTCGTTTCATAGAGCAATTTAAGATGCTCTTTAGTTTCATCGCAAGAAGCATGCGCGTAAATAAGAAATTTTGAATAATCCGCCTTATACTTCCTTCTCCCAAACCCTTCCACAATATTGGAAGCTACTGATTTTGCCGCTCTCCTTATTTGGGAACCCTCCTCATACATTTCAAACTTAGGAAGTCCCAAACTCATTTTATGAATTTCAACACCCAATTCATGCGCCAATTTATATATTTCCAAATCCCTATACCCCCCCATCTCTACTCCCCCCTTGCAAGTTGCAAGTTACAAGCTGCAAGTTTCAAGTTGCAAGCTTCAAGCTGCAAGCTGCAAGTTACAAGTTGCAAGCTGCAAGTTACAA
>Ga0268285_1001785_pt1 | contig 10008 bp, 11 predicted proteins | sample saktaG_2_FD_190144 | JGI IMG/M metagenome (GOLD analysis project Ga0268285, IMG submission 190144) | Saline water microbial communities from Sakinaw Lake, British Columbia, Canada - sak_2013_06_06_120m | ecosystem: Environmental > Aquatic > Non-marine Saline and Alkaline > Saline ... | reverse complement strand
GTCGTCATACGAAAAAAACACTATTCCCTCCGGCATGACTTCTTTTAAATATGTGATCTGGTTTTCAAGCTCTTCGGGTTTGTCTTTTAAAAGATATGCCCCCAGACCCATATGGACTTTCTTCCGGAATCTCCCGAAGAGAACAGCATCCGTATTCAGTTTCATAAGACGCGAGTCATCCGTATAATTCATCGCCACGACATAATCCGCGCTTTTGTTTTCTAACCATTTTGTCCAATCCTGAAACGTAGTTAAATAAGTTCTGTCTACCGAAGGAACTATCGCGCAGGAAATTTCGATGGAAGGTTTTATTTTCCGCGACGCGGCGGAAATCTCCGCCAGTAGCAATGTTACCCGGTGTCTTCTCCAAGAGTCCCACGCTTGGAAATTTTCCCGAGTGGGAGCCATTGTTTTAATATCAATCCCGGTAGCATCTTTAAAGTTTTTCGCGTTAGTTTCACTATAACCGTAACTAATTCCGTGTGAAGTGAACCGTGCTCCCGGGACAAACGGAACGACAGAGGGATACCGGATATAATCAAGATGAAGCCCGGAAAAATCAGGATATTTTTTAATAATTTCTTCCGCGATCGCCGCGAGATATTTTCTTACCCGCGCGTCTCCCGGTTCCAAAAAAAGCTGGTTTTCGCGGATATAATATTTGTCAAGTTCATCTTTTGTTTTTTCGGGAAGTGAAGTCCTGCCGTATTGGTCGATAGCCAATATTCCGGGACCGTATTCTTTTAAAATAGAAGCATCTTGATTCTGTGCCAGACTTAGCAGATTGATCCAAGCATGTACTCTAATATTATTCTTTTTGGCCTTCTCCAACAGATACTTAATAATATCCTGCTTAGTGTCTAAAAAGATCCGGTCAAAAGGAGTTTTATCCGTTATTTCTGAATCATAATAAGCTTTGTTTCCTCTATAAATTTGAAGGTAGACATCATCTATCCCTGAATATACGCAAGTTTCAATGAACCGATCGGCATTTTCGGTCGAATGAAACACCTCCTCCGGAGAGAAGATTGTTACCCACACCCCGATTCGGGGTGAATATGAAGAGTACGCGGATGAAGATAGAAAAAGCCCAAAGGAAAGAAACAAAACAACAAATAAGATCAAAATTCGATTTTTACGCATATTGTTTAAAGGGTATGTTATTGTTAGAGCTTAACTTCGAGGGGTAACCCGCGAAAAAACATCAACATATTTATAATATGCCGAGGGCAATATGTCAAGCGTTCCTTTGATCTGTAAATAGAACAATTTACGGACACTTCCCGGTTTAGAAAAGTATACACTGAATTGTGTTTCCCCCGCCGCGCGGGGTTCTATGAAACATTTACTATTTCTTCGTCGAGTTGGTGCAGACCGATGGCGATGGCTGTTTTTAATGTGTTCTGATAGCCTGTTCCGGTGATGCGGCCGATTTCATCGGCTTTAAGGAAAACATTGATGGGAAGAAGCATATTGACTCTTTTTATTTTGCCTTTGTTCCTTGATGTTTTTGTTAGATCAAAAGCTTTTTCTATTTCAGCCCTATCGTAATATTCAGCCTGGTTTTTTAGTTTTTGGCTGGAGTCCAGTTTTTTATTGTGTTTAATAGTCATTTTTAAGCCTCCATGAAAAGTTTTTTCTCATTTTGTCTCATCCGTCTTACGGTTATGAGATTTTTTGTTTTCTTATTGAACACCACTACGATCCCCTTATCTATGACAAAACCCATTACAAGCATGACATCTTTATCTTTTTTACTCGGGATTGATATCGTATCCACTATGCCGGATAGTAGTAAATTAACTTCGTTTTCTTGAATACCTCTTTCCATCATCCTTTTAAGAAAATGTATGCTATATGTGTATATCATACATATAGTATACACTAAAATGCTTTTAAGTCAAGGAGAAATGAAAAAGGGGAATAACAATTTACGGACACTTCCCGGTTTGGAAAAGTATACACTGAATTGTTGTTCCTCGGGCGGCAAGTAAAGTGGTTGATTTCACGGGGCGGTCATGTATAATATGTATGCGATCAGCTTAAAACCGTATAAGGGAGAGACAAATGGCGGAAGTTTTGGTGAATGTTAAACTATTAGGTAGAACCGATAACGCTCGGGAAATAATATACGCGGCGTGCCGGCAGTGTTATTCTTCGGATGGAGCGGGAGACATATTTGAAAAAGCGCTCAATTCAAATACTCCCGAGAAAATAACCGATTTTATTGAAAAAGTTATAGCAAGCGGACATGAAAGTCCGCTTGAACACGTAAAATTCACGTTCGCCATTGAAGGAGTTTCACGCGCGCTTACGCATCAGCTTGTTCGGCATAGAATAGCATCGTATTCACAGCAGAGTCAGAGATATGTAAAAGCGTCGGAATTTAATTATATCGTGCCGCCGGCATTTAAAGACAATAGCGCGATGAAACAGCGGTTCTTGGGTGTAATGGAAGATATTCAAAAAGGATATAACGCTCTTTTGGCGCTTCTTAAAGAAAACGGATGTGAAGGGGAAAAGGCCAACCAAGACGCGCGTTTTGTATTACCCCAGGCGATGGAGACAAAAATTGTTGTTACAATGAACGCGCGTGAGTTAAAACATTTTTTCGCGCATCGATGCTGTCGGCGCGCGCAATGGGAAATAAGGGATTGCGCGAACAAAATGCTCGAGATATGCAGAAAAGAGTTGCCCGAAGTGTTTACTTCCGCCGGCGCCAAATGTGAAGCCCTAAAATACTGCCCTGAAGGAGAAAAATTCACCTGCGGTAAATACCCCGTTCGTTAATCGACCGCTTGTTCGTTACCATTACCTATAATACCGATTACATAAAATAATTGACCAAAATGGCAATATTTTGAGGTATTATTTTTTTTAAATAGGGACAGACACCTATTTAAAAATAACTTCCGCCGTATGCGTCCCTCCTTTAAAAAAGAGTGTTAGCTTACCCTGTACCCAATGTGGTATAGGGGGGGTGGTTATTCGCCTTGATAGTCGATCAGAGTTTTTGGATTATATTGCTTGATCTTGTCCATGTAGTTCAGAAAGGGGAGACCTATTATTGAAAACATTCCGGCTACGGACGCTTTTTGACTTTCGATCATTTTCGCGACAGCCTCCAGCGTGCCTCCCGTGGCGATCAAATCGTCTACTATGAGCCAATTTTTACCGGGAAGAAGATCTGATTTATGTATTTCAAGTGTCGCTTCGCCGTATTCAAGAGAATAACTCTGTTCGATAATGTCTCCCGGAAGTTTACCTTTTTTTCGAGCCAAAACTAAAGGTAAAGATCTTTTTAACGCGAAAGGGGCTCCGACAATAAACCCGCGGCTTTCAATAGCAACAACCCCGTCTATTCGCGTGTCTTTATAAAGTTCGTTCATTTCATCAAGAACATACTGAAAAGCTACGGGGTTCGTAAAAATACTTGTGACGTCATAAAAAAGTATTCCGGGTTTTGGGAAATTCTTCACTTTTCGTATCGCGTTGTCAAGATTCATTGTTTCCTCCTCAAGGTCTTAGAACAATCCCCAAAACCGGTCATGAAGCGACAGAAAAAGACCGCCGAACACCAGTGATATCATACCCATAAGTTTTATCAGGATGTTCATTGAGGGACCTGTAGTATCTTTGAACGGGTCGCCCACAGTATCTCCCACAACAGCGGCCGCGTGAACAGGTGTTCCTTTACCGCCTAAATTACCTTCTTCGATCCATTTCTTCGCGTTATCCCAAGCGCCGCCTCCGTTGGCCATCATTATGCCGAGAAGAACTCCCGAGACGGTCGCTCCCGCGAGAAATCCGCCGAGAGCTTCAACACCTAAAAGCGTTCCTACAAGAAAAGGACTGACGATCGCTACGACTCCGGGAAGTATCATTTCCTTAAGAGCGCTTTTTGTCGCGATGTCAATACAGGTTTGAGTATCGGGTTTGGCAGTACCTTTCATAAGACCTTTAATTTCACGAAACTGTCTGCGGATCTCCTGAACGATTTTGTCTGCCGCTCTGCCGACGGATTTAAGGGTCATAGCCGCGAAAGAAAAAGGCACAAGAGCGCCGATGAAAAGACCCGCGACCGGCAGTGGTTTTATGAGGTCAATAGAGGTCAGCCCCGTAACTTTTTGAAACGCCGCGAAAAGCGCGAGTGCGGTAAGCGCGGCCGAACCTATGGCAAACCCTTTGCCGATAGCGGCTGTCGTGTTTCCGAGAGAATCAAGTTTGTCCGTAATTTTTCGCACACTTTTATCCAATCCCGCCATTTCCGCGATGCCGCCCGCGTTATCCGCTATCGGGCCGTAAGAATCGGTTGACATTACGATCCCGATCGTGCAGAGCATACCGACTGCCGCCAGTCCTATACCGTAAAGCCCCGCGAAGTGATGAGAGGCGAGCATCGCGATAGTGATCGTTATGACCGGCGCGATCGTGCTTTCAAAACCAACCGCGAGTCCTGATACGATCGTTGTTGCCGGGCCCGATTTTGATTGGTGAGCTATGTCTCTTATGGGTTTCGCGGAGGTGAAATATTCGCTTTCCAATCCGATAAGAATACCCGCCGCCAGTCCCGATAGTATTGCCCAAAACTGGTTGATGCCGCCGAACATTACCTTTGAGGTAAAATATGCGCCGGCAAGAAAAAGGAGCGATGCGATAAACGTTGAGTTCCTCAGCGCGGTTTGAGCGTTAAGGTTTTTTAAAAGATTCATAGAAAGCACTCCGAGCATAGAAGCGACAAGCCCGATCGTGATAAGAATTACAGGAAAAGACATAGCTTGAAAAGGGTTTACCATAACCGCTCCGATCGCCATGGTCGCGATCACCGAGCCTACGTATGACTCAAAAAGATCCGCGCCCATTCCCGCGGTATCGCCCACATTGTCGCCTACATTATCCGCTATAACACCCGGGTTTCTCGGATCGTCTTCCGGAATGCCGGCTTCGATCTTGCCGACAAGGTCCGAACCCATGTCCGCCGCTTTGGTAAAAATACCTCCGCCCACGCGCGCGAAAAGAGCGATGGAACTCGCGCCAAGCGCGAACCCCGTGATTATCGACGTATCTTTCGTAACCATAAACCATACCCCTATACCCAAAACACCGAGCGCCGCGACAGTGATACCCATTACGGACCCGCCCCTAAACGCGACAATAAGCGCTTCACCGGCACCTCCTGTGCGTGCCGCTTCACAGGTTCTGGCACTCGAACGGGTGGCCGCTTTCATGCCGATAAATCCCGCCAGCATGGAACAAAAAGCCCCGGACGCGTACGCGATCGCGGTATATAGAGAAAGAAACGATGCAATAACGGCAAATATTATTGTCACAAAAATAAATATTATCCGGTACTCATCTTTCAAAAAGATCATCGCGCCTTTATGAACTTCATAAGAGATATCGCGCATTTTATCAAGACCTTCCGGCTTTTTCAAAAGCACGATGAATGTTAATACCGCGAAAATAAGACCGACAACTCCGAGCAAAGGAACCAAAATCATTTGAGTACTCCTTTTTTTGTTTGAACCGTAAACAGAAAATTTACAAAAATTTACCAACTTGAAACGATATATGCCGGATCATCAAGCTCCGAAACACCAACCTCGTAGGTTGGTGTTTCGGCATGACAAGAAAAGTGTTAAAAAAACCGCATAGATGTTTTGCCGTAAGCGTCAAAATTAGATGACACAGTAGCATATGTTGAAGAAATTTTCAATAGGAAATTGCCGAATTCCCCCACTTTTCGCAAGGGCAGACCCACGCGCGCCCTTTTCTCTACTCGATGCCCGCGAGCGTCGCGCTGATATATTTCAGAATTTCGGCAGGCCAGATAAATTTCGATAGAACTCTGGCGGCGCCTTCTTTTTTTGCCTGTTCGACGAGTTCGTTTGAAATGAAAGCGGTAAGTAGAAAAACTATCATGCGCGGTTTGAGTTTTTTTATGTGTTTAAGCAGTTCTAACCCGTTCATATTGGGCATTTTAAAATCAATGATTGCCATAACAAAATCAGTTTTTTTAATGATCTCCAACGCTTCAAGCGGATTAATGGAGTAGCTGACATCGTAATTTGAGCCTAACGTCAACACGTCAGACAGGGATTCACACATGTCTTTATCATCGTCAACCAAAAGGATCCGCGGTTTATTGTTGCTCTCTTTTTGTTTCATTTTTTTATCTTTTTCGCGGTTTTAAGTTCAACAACAAAACAAGTGCCTTTACCGCTTGTTTTTTCGAGATACAATTTTCCATCGTTAGTTTCGACAATGGATTTCGCTATTGGAAGCCCCAGCCCCGTTCCTGTGATCTTTGATGAGGAAAACAGATGAAAGATAGTATCTCGAACATTTTCCGGTATCCCTATCCCCGTATCAGAGACGCGGATGTTTACGATAGAGTTATTGGAAGTACAAAAACTTTCCACAGTGAGCGTTCCGTTAATATTCATAGCCTCAATCGCGTTTAAAATTAAATTGCGAAGCACACTGTAAAGCTGATGGAAATCCATGAATACAAATAAAAACTCTTCATCCTTAAAAGAAACTTTGGTCGTGATGTCCTCAGGTATAGCCATATCTTTGATAACTTCTTCAACACATTCTTTAATGGAAATGGTCGTTGAAATTTCAGCTTTCACGCGTGAATAGCTTAAAATGCTTTCAAGAATATTGCTGGTAAGCTTTATCTTGTTTTCCAGCATTTGAAGACGGTTTTCAAACAATTTTTTATCTTTCATGCCTTCATTTCGCAGAAGGAACACATGGTTGCTGATAACGCTTATAGGTGTCCGTAATTCGTGGGCGATCTGACCGGCTAATTTACCGAGAACGGCAAGTTTATCTCTCGTTGCCATCTTTTGACTTAAAAGCTCTATTTGCCGTGTCTTTAATTTTACCCGCACATTGAGAGACACAACCCATAAAAGGCTCATCATCAAAAGCATTATCCCCGTGATCGTACCGATCGCGATCGATACCGGCTTCCATGGTATAAGGTTCGCGGTGATATTGTGAGGGGGTGTAATCGCCGTTATTCGTCCGGACTTTTTAACGGCATTAGAGGCGCCTTGAACTTCTGCCGTATGAAAGATACCCGTTAAGAGGAAAAGTATAAAGAGGGAGTATAAGATTTTTTTTGTATTCACTCAATAACCTCACATATTACTGCCGGATAGGCTCGCGCCCGTCATCGTAGGGGGCACGGCATGCCGTACCCTTATAATGACGGACGCGAGCCTGCCGGAGAGGAGTATTTGAAATCTAACTTTACTTCACAACTCCACAATTATATATGGGAGCGCCGTTATATGCAAGTTTATTAAAGCGCGGCGAAAAAAAACGAAACGGGCACAAAGGGGTTTCCATTGCGCGGGAATTGAAGTATAATAAAAACCGTTTTAGAGAACACTGTCTGTTTCTTGTTTACGATCAGTACCGGGAGGTATTTATGGATATCAAAAATCTTGAAAAACTGCCTGTCAAGATTCAAAATGTTGTTGTTTCTTTTCTTAATGAACTCGAGAGCGCTTACGGCGAAGATCTCGTATCAGTTTTCGCGTACGGAAGCGCCTCGCGAGCGGATTATAACGCGAAAACATCGGATATTAATATCGCGGTAGTTCTAAAAGATATTTCGCTCGAAACATTGAAAAAAGCGGTCAAAGGGATCAGAATAGCAGTTAAGCGCAAGATCGCGGTTCCGCTTTTTTTAACACCGGAATACATAAAAAAGTCTCTCGACACTTTCCCGATCGAATTCATCACAATGAAAGATTCGAGATGTGTGCTTTTGGGCGAAGACAGCCTTAAGGGCGTTGAAGTTGAAAAAGAAGACCTGCGCAGAGAATGCGAATATCAGCTAAAAGGCAAACTGATTATGGTGAGGCAGGCTTATTTGGAACAGGTTTTGACAAAAAAAAACTTGGAACTGCTGATAAAAAAAACCTTCAAGAGCTTAATGCCGGTATTTCAAGGCGTTTTGAGAATGAAATTCGCGAATCCGCCGTCAGGGAAACTGGAAATACTTACAAAACTCGCGAAGGAATTTGATATCGATATGACGTCTTTTATTGAAGTGCTAAGGGATAAAAAAACCGACGGAAAAATAGGAGATCAAGACGCGGAGAATTTTTTAAATGATTTTCTTATGAAACTTCGGCAGTTAACTGAGATTGTTGACACAATGTAAAATACAATTTACGGAGATCCATCGCGTGAACTCGACCAAAATATGAAAAGAACCGGTCTTTTATGAAGAAAATATTTATAACTTTGAGTTTTCTGGCGGTATGTTTGTTTGGGCCGAATGTTTTTTCGGAAGAAAACGTTCAGTTTCCCCGCCCGGAAGGCTTTGTTAACGATTACGCGGGAGTTTTGTCCTATTCGGCGAAAGAAAAAATAAGAAACATCGCTGGCGAGGTAAAAACAAAAACTCAGGCCGAGATCGCGGTAGCCGTTATCAAAACAACATATCCGCTCGAACTTTCCGACTATGCCGTAAAACTTTTTAAAGACTGGGGCATAGGAAAAAAAGGAATGGATAACGGCGTGCTGGTCCTGGTCGCGACTGACGACCGCAAAGTCAGAATAGAAACGGGATACGGCTTGGAAGGCGCTCTTACGGATCTAAAAAGCAAACTTATTATTGAAGAACTTGTTATCCCGGCGTTTCGTGAGAACAATTATGACCTGGGCATTATATCCTGCGTGAACGCCATCGCGAAGATCATAGGAACCGAATATGGCGTAGAAATTGACGCTTACTCCAAAACAATGGACGTTCAGCCGGGAACTAAAAGATCCCGCGGAGGAAGCGGATTATTGACCCTGTTATTTTTCATACTGATATTCGGATTCAGGTTTGGAACAATGTTTTTCCTTATGGGTTCAGGCTCCACTTATTGGTCCGGCGGAGGAGGAGGATCTTTCGGCGGCGGCGGGGGAGGATTCGGCGGCGGTTTCGGCGGAGGGATGTCCGGCGGCGGCGGCGCGTCCGGCGGATGGTAGATAGTGAATCGTCCGCCAACAACCAGTAGTTTGTAGGGGCGGCCCTTGCGTCCGCCCGTATGAATAGTTGATGGAAAATCGTCCGCCAACATCCTCGTAGGTTGGTAGTGCTTTTTACTACCAACCTACGAGGTTGTTGGCGCGGTAAATAGTCATCGGTTTTACGTAGGGCGGCTCTGTGCGCGCGTCCGTAATAGTGAATCGTCTTGGAATCAAAAAAACAAGGAGGGAAAAAATAATGAAAAAAACACTGATCATTTTAGGCGTGATCGTGCTGATCGCGGTTCTCGTCGGCGGTTGGATGGTCAAGGGACTTAATCATGTCGTTCGGCTTGACGAAGCCGTCAATTCTTCGTGGGCGCAGGTTGAAAATCAGATTCAAAGAAGAAACGATCTCATCCCGAACCTGGTAAACACCGTAAAAGGTTATGCCGCGCACGAAAAAGGTCTTTTGACGGAGATCACCCAGCTCCGCAGTCAGTGGGGAAGCGCCGCGTCCCGCGAACAAAAAATAGACACAGCGAACCAAATGACGTCGGCCATTTCACGTCTTTTGCTTGTGGCGGAAAATTATCCCGACCTAAAAGCTAACCAGAATTTTCTCGCGCTTCAGTCACAACTTGAAGGCACTGAAAACCGGATCGCGGTTGAAAGAATGCGGTATAATAGCGCCGTTAACTTTTTTAACGCGTACCGGCGTACGATATTCGGCGGTCTTTTCGCTGGGATGCGCGGATTAACCCAGCCGCGGGAATATTTTAAAGCCCCGGAATCAGCAAAAGCTGTTCCGGTAGTTAACTTTTAAACAAAGATAGACCCGACAGGGGTTTTCTAAAAAAAACATGATAAACCAAAATGCGGTAGAAGCGGTATTTGAAAGATCATTAAAACTTCGTCCGGAAGAATCGTGCCTTATCGTTACCGATACGATCAAAGAACCCATAGCCCGGGTTTTTTACGAGTATGTTATCCCGCGCTCTTCCAAATCAAAACTCGTGATTATCC
>Ga0268285_1001783_pt1 | contig 10020 bp, 18 predicted proteins | sample saktaG_2_FD_190144 | JGI IMG/M metagenome (GOLD analysis project Ga0268285, IMG submission 190144) | Saline water microbial communities from Sakinaw Lake, British Columbia, Canada - sak_2013_06_06_120m | ecosystem: Environmental > Aquatic > Non-marine Saline and Alkaline > Saline ... | reverse complement strand
TTTAACCTTAACGTCTATTGACTCCGTTTCCTCCGCCTTAAGAAATATGTGGCAATTCGGCTCCTCCACGTCACAGTCTAAAAGCTGGACATTACCTAACGCCAACGCCGTGTTGACCGCTAACGTGGTCTTGCCTGTCCCCCCTTTTCCGCTTGCAATTGAAACAATCATTATAGTCCTCCTAGTATAACAGTCCCATTAATAGGACGCATATTAATCCGAGTATGATGCTGGCTGCAGAAGCTGCAGGATATTTTCTAATCTGTGCTTCAGGTATGAGCTCATGAAATGAGATTTGTGTCATAAAGCCTGCGGCCAATGCTAGTGAGACTCCCAGCAATTCAGGGGAGCCGTCTTTGAGTACGGAATATGCGAGGATGAATCCCGCCAGTTCAAAGAATATCGTCGCTGCGGTTATGGCAAACGACTTGACTCTGCTTTTTGTAACAGCATAAAGCGGAATTATTGTTGCAATGTTTTCGGGAACATCCTGAGCCGCTATACCCAACGCAATCGCGAGCCCCACTGGCCCTGCGACGGCGAAACCGGAGCCGATAGCCAATCCCTCTGGTAGGTTATGCAGTGCTATTCCCACAGTAAGCATTAACGCTGTTTTTTTAAGTGACTCCATTTCACTGAACTCTGGATGTATGTGGGGGATTATCCAGTTGAAGACAAACATGATGAACACGCCACCGAAAAAAGACACAACTGTGACGCCGACCGAGACAAGCTTCATCGCCTCCGGCACAAGCTGTAACAGTGAGATGCCCACCATCATGCTCGCGGCAAAAGAAAGGGAAAGACGTAAAAACTTCTCTCCCGGCCTCCAGATCAAACCACTAAGAGCTCCAATTGTCTGGCCGGCGAAAATCAGGAAAATAATGATGAACATCTGCATCCTACAGACCCCCCACATACCTGAAGTATTTTTTATTCCCTGTGATACTGCCCGCTATCACACCTTCCCGGCCCAACACCTCGACGTATTTGACGACCTCGTTTTCATGGAAACCAAGCGCTGAGGAAATATCTGATATGGTGCACGGACGCCTTTTGAGCAGGTTCACTATCAACTCTTCCCTGCCTCCCTTGTAGGCTTTCACATCCCTCCTGCTGAAGTCTGCGATCACCTCGGCATCAAGGATACCCGCTATATCATCAAGTCTTTTTTGTGTAAGAGGCCTTGCGTATTCCTCGGCCGGGGGCCTCACGACCGTATTCAACTGTACTTTATCTGGTCGGATGGCCTCTATGGCATGCCGTAACTCACTCAGCTCTGACGCGGCATCGTTTATACCCTCAACAAGCATTACCTCCAGCCAGACCTTGGTTTCGAATGATCTCGTAAAGTTGGTCAATCCAACGATTATGTCCTCAACCTTTATTCGAGGGTGTGGTCTGTTTAATTTTTCAAATACCAGTTGTGTTGCGGCATCGAGCGATGGGACGATAAGGTCTGCTAAACCCAGTTCTTCCCTGACTTTTGAGTCTGTTATGAGAGACGCATTGGTTAATACTGCAACAGGATTGACTGTCAATGATTTAATCCCTTTTATTATTTCCCCCATGCCAGAGTTTAGTGTGGGCTCTCCGGAGCCGGATAATGTTATGTAATCGCACTCCTGTCCTGATTCTACAAAGTCTTTGATTTCAGAGAGCACTCCGCTCACCGGAACATACTCCTTCCGATCTACTATTTTTTCCGTAGTCCTGCCGAGTTGACAGTAAATACAGTCAAATGAACATACTTTAGGGGGCACCATATCCACTCCAAGCGATGAACCAAGCCTTCTTGATGGTACGGGCCCGAACAGGTATTTCACCTCCTACCACCCCTATAAAATACTATGTCCCCCTTCTGTACGCCGACGTCCCGCGCTATCAAAGGACACTTAGCCATTAACAGGAAGAAGATGTATTCCTCGCTACTCAATCCCTCGTAATTGCCCTGCCCCTTACTCAACACCAAGTCTGCGTTTCGTAGTTTCTGTAAAAAATTTGGGTCCGTTCTTTCGGGACCCGTTTCTGGAGTACCATTACCGAGGAAATCCACTTCAACCTCGCCTTCCAATCCGCAGGCTTCAACATCATCTAATGTGGCGTCGTTTATTATGGGCCCCCCCTTAACGACCAGGGTCACCTTCCTGTCACCCAACTCCTCTATCAAAACCCTGTCGAATACTAGTTCACCTGCATTGTCGGCCAGATAGTAAATGTTCTTGGCGTCATCGAGACAATCCTTGAACCTGTCGTAGTGGTTGATTGAAAACTCTTTCCCTAAAACATCCTTGATTGTTGCTTCCACATCAAACACTTGATTTACCCCATAGTCGATAATATTCCCGGCCGCGGCCAACTTGAGCGCAGTATAAAGTCTGTCATCAGACTCCTCAACGATTTCTTTTAACCATGGATACATTTTCAAGGCCATCTTGTTATCACGTTCCTTAACCGCCTTATAAGGGTCGCTGTTTCCGGTTATGTCCCTGACTAAACTGTGGACTTTATGAGCTAGCTCTGGTGGCTTGGAGGTGTAGCATATTTTCACCATCAATGTTGCAGTACTCCGTAATACGTCCTTCTGCAGTTTCTCATTGTCGGTGGCCATTCTCGCCGCTTCAAGCGCCTGCCTCATGAAACATGGGATACAGTCAAGATTGACTTTCATTCACTCAAGCTCCGCCATGTGCGATTATTTTTATCGCCAGCATCAAACCCACCCCGATAAGGAAAAACATAAATGATATCATGGCCTTTTTCATGTCAGCCTCCTTGTGTAGTTCAGGGATTAAATCAGATGCTGCGATATAGAGGAAACCACCTGCAGCAAACGGCAGCATAAGTGTTTTGAATCCCTCAGAGGGTATAAGATACCCGACAACTCCACCGAGAACACAGGTTAGTTGTGAGAGGAAATTGTAGAACAATGCCTTACCTTTACTCATTCCTCCATGCAGTAACACTCCGAAATCCCCCAGCTCTTGGGGTATCTCGTGGGCTATTATCAAAAAAGAGGTTACTACTCCAAGGCGTACGTCAGCCATGAATGCTGCCGCAATCACCAGCCCATCAATAAAATTATGTATGCCATCCCCAAAGAGTATCATGTAACTGTACTCATGTACTTCACATTCCCTCTCATGGCAGTGGTGCCAGTGCAGGAACCTCTCCACCAGAAAGAAGACGGAGAATCCGGCAATAAGTATTAGAAAAGCCGTATCGACAGTCAATACGGTTAGTGATTCCGCCAGAAGATGGAGCAGGCCGCCACCCAGCAATGCCCCGGCGGAAAAAGAGATCATCACGTAAAGCATCTTTCTGAGGGTTTTCTCGTTTAACAAAAGCGTTACAGCTCCAACAAAAGCGACCAACCCGTCAATGAATGTTAAGGCGAGAATCCAGACTAGGATATTCATTTTTCAACCTCCAGCCTCGAAAGTCTTCCTTCAACAAAATTTGTAATATTTTCCCCCGAAGTTAATCCTCTCGGCCGATACAACTCTACAGCATGTTCAAATGAAACGAGTAGTGACACCAAAAGTGACGCAAGGGTCTCAGCCTTATAGTATCCGTAACTGAATGTCTTGTCCGGCTTTCTCTCTGAAATCTTAAGCCCGGACCAGACGGCTAGACTACTGGCAACGTCAGTCAGTGAATGCAGTGCGTCGGCAGTCAAAGCAATGCTACCCGACGCTAACCCAACACTTCCTTTCACCAACGTTAAAAAGAAGAGTGTGATTGCGGAGTTTCTTGCCGCAACTTTTCCATGCAGTATCCTCTCAGTGCTCATGCTTTTATTTCCCACACTCTTTTTTTCCATGCAATTGACTTCTGAAGGCATGCTGACTGCACGCCGTATCCTCCGTCGCAGGCGTCAGTGAACCATTCTTCCACTGCTCTAACGCATCCTTCACAGTCCCTGATGCTTCACAGTAGACTTGAATTCCCTTCTCAGAAAACATCTGTATCGCTCTTCTCCCAAGCCCCCGACACAACAGGATTTCAACTCCGACGCCGGCAAGCATTTCAGGGGGATAACCTTGGCCGCCCATGTGATGACTTGCATTAGAGATGACTTCAACTACCCCCGTTTCATCATCAATTAAGGTGTACGTAAGCACCCGCCCGAAATGCTCACCAACCTGCTCACCCAACCCTTTATCCCCGTCTGTCGGAACTGCGATTTTCATCCTCACCCACCCCCTCTTCTTCCACGACCCTGGCCGCCTCCACGACCTTGCCCTCTACCGAATCCTCCTATTCCGCCTGATCCCCCGCGCCCCATGCCAAAGTGGTCTCCAACTGTCGGGTCTGCTATAGGCTGTAGCTTACCCTTAAGGTATTTTGATACCACCTCCCCGACATTCCCCTGCTCCAAGATCATCTTAACTCCCATCGGGCTTAACACCGCCACGGCATTGGGGCCGAAGTTGCCTGCAATAACCGCTTCCGCGCTTAAGCTTCCCACGAATTGTGCCGCCTGTATGCCCGCTCCACCAGTTGCTGAGAATCCCGGGTTTTCTTCCACTGTAGAATTCTTTATTTCATTATCCTCGCATTCCACCACAGTATATGTCGGGCACCTCCCGAACACTGGCGAAACCGCGTCATCTAATCCCCCATTATTCGTTGCTACAACAATCTTCATTTTCAATCATGCTCCTCAAACATTTTATCCTGTGTTGGATCGTTTTTCCTAATCCACTCGATCAACATCGCAGCGTGCTCTTTCTCCTCATCCCTATTGTGCTCCAGAATCTTTTTCAACTCAGTGTTTTTGGTTGATTCAAACCTCTCTTGATACCAGTTTATGGCTTCCAATTCTTCTATAAGGCTTTGACGAGCCCTCTCCAAATCAAGTGTTTCATCCGAAAGATTCTCCCTTCCTTCATGTTCTCCAGTCATTTTTTATGCACCTCACTTAATGTGTTCATCTTAAATCGTCTTTTTTTCTTCCCTTACCCCAAAGCCAGTCTTCCTCATAGTTTCTTTTGAAGACCTCGTCAGGGTATTGCATCAACACGTCTTTCTCCCTGAATGAGTAGCTGTAGTCTTGAACGTATTGCATTATCGTTTCGTACGCCTGATTTATTTCCGGCATCCTCTCTCCCTTCCCTCCCCCGTCAGGGTGGTGTTTTTTTACAAGATTCTTGTAGGTGTCCTTAACCTCCTTAATTGTTGCCTCCTCACTCAAACCGAGCACCCTGCGGGCGCCTTCTATTTTCTCCACCTTTGTTTTCCTCATTTTAATGTGCCCTTTACCGCGTAGATGCTTGCGGTTTTAGGGTTGTCTGAGTCGAACACACTTTCGTCTTTTACGCCAAGAAAATACTCTCCCTGCGTGTTAAATTTCCCTTCCAAGTAGTCTACTATGGGCGTGAAATCCGTGTGTTTCAAATTTCTTGCAGTATAGCCTCCTCTCGTAAGCATGCCCTGAAAGTGGTGGGAATGTGGATTGCATAATAGGGCGACAAATTTCCCTTTAGGACGCAAGACTCGCGCCCATTCGTCCACAGCCCTGAAAGGATCGTCCATGAAACAAAGTGTTGCAACTGAAAACAAGCCGTCGAAACTTCCCTCTTGGAAGGGGAGTTTTTCAGCGTTGGATACTCTGAACTCATTTCCCGCGATCGACTGTGCAGCCGCGATCATAACCGAGTCAGCATCCAATCCGACGATATCCAAGTCAGAAAGCTCTTTCTCGAAGACCCCGGGACCACAGCCCACATCCAATATCTTATCGCAGTCTGAAAGGAAGCTTCTGATGTATTCCGCCTCTCTTCGAAGTATCTTTCTACCAAAGTCTGTCTCATAGAACCTAAGATAATCATGTACCTCCGGCGGTATTTCTCCTTCAGTCATCATATCGCTGAATTAACCTCCCCTCACCATTTTCGTCTTGCATTTCGGACACGTCATACTCGCACAGGGTGTGCCTCTTGTGTGTGGCTTACTGAACCCACATTGCGGGCATACGCACGTCTTTGGGCCTCCAGGACCTCCTCCCCCCATCAAACCTCTACCGCCTCTACCAGGTCCCACACGGGGGCCGGTTCCGTCTCCAATTGGCATCTTTCATTCACCTCAATATTTCAGTTCAGTCATAAGGAATTTAGGGCCGCCCTCAACTTCTCAAACTGGTTTTTATCCAAACGGCATACTCCGATTCCTTCCTTGTTTTCGCCTATTATGGCGCTGCCGTCGTCGTTCACAACCAACTGGAGACAGTTTGGGTTAGGCCCATATTCACTACATAATGTAATAGCCTTCATTTTTCATTCACCCCTTTTTTTTATTAGGGTTGAAGTCATATCTTCTACAATTTTTTGGAGTGCCTTCGCCGCTTTCGTATCTTCATAATCGAAGATAAACGGTTTTCCCGCGTCACTTGCAGACACGATCTCCGGTTCTATTGGTATTCTCCCAAGGAAAGTTACTCCAAGTTCCATAGCGGCTTTCTCTCCCCCACCCTTGCCAAACAGGTTGATTTGCCCTCCGCAATGAGGGCAATCCAGACCAGACATGTTCTCGATTATACCCAACACTGGGAGATTTACCTTTCTCGTGAAACTAACCGCCTTCCTTGAATCTAATACGGCAACATCCTGTGGAGTCGTTACAATGATCGCACCATCCATGTCTGGTATAAGCTGTGCCATGCTCAAGGCTTCATCTCCCGTGCCGGGTGGCAAGTCAATGACCAGGTAATCTAGCTTGCCCCACTTGGTGTCCGCGAGGAACTGGAGTATGACGTTTCCCCTCAATGGGCCCCTCCATATCACGGGTGTGTCTTTATCCTCGAGCAAGAAGGCCATTGACATGACTTTTATGCCAGATACTTCGGATGGTGTTATGCCCTCCTCGGTGCCGATTAATCTATGGTCTTCAATTCCCATCATCTTTGGGACGTTGGGGCCTGTGATGTCCATATCCAAAAGACCCACTTTAAAATTCTTTGAAATAGCATACGCCAAGTTAACTGCCACAGTGGTCTTTCCCACACCACCTTTTCCGGATATGACAGCTATCTTGTATTTTATCTCTTTCATGTTCTCGGATGCTTTCTTAACCCGTTCCTCATATTCCTGTTTCTGGCTCATCCTAAATCTTTTCTCCCTGATTTTTCCTTCTCCACTCGGTTTAGTTTACACGAAGGCGGCCTCTTGTAAACGTCCATCAAATTAACAGTTAACTCTTCTTAAGTTCTTCCATCCTCTGCCTTATATTTTTTAACTCCCGCTCCAATTCAGATGCTTCCTGTTCAAGCGACCTCACCTCTTCTTCTCTTGTGGGTTGGTTTATCGACTGTTGGCTTTGAGAGGGTCTAGCCCACCCAGGCTGGCCTGTCGCGTAAAACAAGTTCATTCGTCCGCGTCCTCTACCACCAGTTCCCGGAGCTCTCCGACCGCGGAATCCCCTCATTACCCTGAAGGGTCTTGCGGGATTTTCTCCCTCATTCACGTATCCAGTGCAGTATCCGAAACCGCCACCAGTCATTGGCCCCCTACCTTGGGGTCCAGTTCCATTTAATCCTGGCATCTTTCATTCACCTCAATATTTTTTTTATTGTTCTTTAACATCCTCCTTTTCCTTTTCCGGTCTTCTTTCCCTTACCTTGGGGTCCTGTTCCATCTCGGTCTGGCATATTCATTCACCTCCTCTTTCGTTTGATTTTCTTACTACCACATTCAGGGCATTCATCAGGTTTCTTGTCTGATTTGAGCGTCTTCCACTCGTGTTTGTCGTCTAGGCATCGGAAGATTTTTTCACCGTCGGATATGTAGTATCCTCCACTGATTTCAATCGCTTTTCCATGAAGTAGGCCGTCAACCACATTCACAATCCCTGCTTTTAACTCTCTTCCCAAGGTCCTTCTCGACACCCCCATCCTTTTGGCTGCTTGCTCGCGATTGAGTTTTTCGTAGTACACTAGTTTCATGGCTTCAAGTTCCTCAACCTTCAGTCTAATAGCTTCAAGTTGGGTGAGCGGAATCCCTCTCGGTTTGAAGTAGTTTACTTCGGGGGGGGATTCGACTTTCCTTAAACATTTGGGTCTGCCGCCCTTGTTTTCGGCATTCATTTTACAGCATACCTAATGCCCAATAGGGCAATAATATGTAATTATATGTACATTCGCCCTTTAAAAATGCCCAATAGGGCAAAATACTAACAAAAAGAGATCGGGGGCTAAGACACCCATAAAGTAGAAGACGACAGTGTAGCGTGGAGTACAGATATATGATAAATTGAAGCGACTTCAACATTAATTAATATTAATGCAGCATAATCAAACCCTAAAACAAAAAAAAAGGTAAAGGTCTTTTTGGAGTGTTATAAAGGTGAACAAGGCAAAACTAAACTATCTCGTGGACTTCCTCTTATTTATTTCTTTTTTCATCACAGCAGCAACAGGCTTGGTTTTATTCTTTTTCATACCAAGCGGTGTAAGGCAAGGAGGATACCAGACATTCATTGGAATAATGAAGGCAACATGGACAGACACGCACAACTACGCCGGACTAGCAATGATAATCCTCTCACTAATTCACTTAATATTGCACTGGAACTGGATAGTCTGTATGACGAAAAACCTTTTCGAGAAAAAAGACGACTGCAAGATAAATTAATCCCCGCCGAGTTTTATACTCCCGCCGGAATGGAAAAGAGAAGACGATCAAATAATAATCTTCTTTTCAGGCAGTTCCTCTAGTTTGCCCGACTTCATGAGATACAGCCTACCACACAGTTTTGCCAGGTCAAGGTCGTGTGTTGCTACGACAACAGTGTGTTCTGAAAAAAGCCCCTTCAAAAGTTTAAAAAAATCCTTCCTCGCCCACGGATCCAAACCCAACGTGGGTTCATCCAACAAAAGGATTTTTGGGTTCATGGAAAGTATCGTTGCTATTGCAGCCTTCTTTTTCTCGCCGAAACTTAAGTAATGCAGCGAGCGATCCTCAAAACCGGACAAACCAACCAAGGAAAGAGCTTTTTTTGTCCTCCCAGTAACCTCCTCATAGGACAGGCCCATGTTCAGCGGACCGAATGCCACATCCTCCTCCACCGTTGGCATGAAGAGTTGGTCGTCAGGGTCCTGAAAAACCAAGCCTATCTGAACCCTCACATCGTGGACGTTCTTCTCGTTAATTTCCTTACCCTGAAATAAGACCCTCCCTCTTGTTGGAGAGAATATGCCATTTAAGTGGAGTAACAGCGTTGACTTACCAGCACCATTCTTCCCAACCAAAGCTACTGACTCACCCTCGATTACGCTAAAGTCAATCCCATTTAATGCACGTGTGCCATCCGGGTAAATGTAATGCAAGCCCCCCACAGTAATTGTATCAGTCATTTTAGTTGATTGAATCCGCCCTCAAATCCTCGTGCAAGCATAGCCACATACACACGCTCCGAACGCTCAAATGATCGTATGAAAAGCTCGCCTATGATGGTCCCGGCGTGCCTGATATTCTGGAGCACGCTATTCTTTATTGTTCTGGACTTGCGTGCCCTGGATATTCGCATCAACTCTTCCTGAAGGAGGAAAATGTACCGGTAAAGGAAGGACAAAACCATGATGATAACTTTGGGAGTTCCAAACTGCTGTAATCCTTTCAGCAATGAAGGGAATTGTGTGGTTGCCGTAAGTAGTATGACGGTGGAGATAGATATTATGCTTCTGGATAAAAGCACAATCAAAAAGTGAACGCCTTTTGTATGGTCTGTTGCGATAATGGATAAAACAACAAGTAATGTGAAGGGTATGACAAGAAGCATTCGCTTTACAATAACTGTTGGGGGTATATTTGAAACGATTATGAGGGCGGTTATAAGAATGTACGAGAGGGTAAACAACCCTTTTGATGGAGGCAGTGAAACAACGGCTATTATAATGATGAGTGTGGAAAATATTTTCACTTCAGGCGATAACCGCTGGAGGAGGCCGTCTTGTCGCGCGTATTTATCCAAAAAATCATGTTTCATTATTTCTTAAGCAGTGAACCTACTCCGTAGATTTCT
>Ga0268285_1001770_pt1 | contig 10049 bp, 8 predicted proteins | sample saktaG_2_FD_190144 | JGI IMG/M metagenome (GOLD analysis project Ga0268285, IMG submission 190144) | Saline water microbial communities from Sakinaw Lake, British Columbia, Canada - sak_2013_06_06_120m | ecosystem: Environmental > Aquatic > Non-marine Saline and Alkaline > Saline ... | reverse complement strand
CAGCTGGAGCAGTGCTGGGCATACTTCTCGCCTGGTGGTGGACATGAAAGTGGTAACAAACCTGCCCAAGAATTAACACCGAGGAGGAAGCAACATGGGTCTGTTAGATTGGTGTCCTCTATTACCCTGGAATACGTTCTTGATCCTTTTACTCGTCACCTGGACTCTGCCATGGAAAGGTGTGGCTCTGTGGAGAGCTGCCGTCAACAAGCAATTATGGTGGTTTGTGGCCCTGTTCTTGCTCAATACCCTGGCAATCCTCGAGATAATATATATCTTCGGATTCAGCAAGAGAAAAGAGTCAACGCCACAAGCAACCTGACCCTTCTCGCCGCTGCCGACTGAGAAGAGTTGAAAAGAACGGAGCAGCGGTGACCTACTATCGCCAAGGGCGTATGAGAGTGCCGCGCCTGGTAGTTGAGCACCTTGACGAAGAAGCGAGGGTTTTGTACAATTCCAGAACTTGTAAGGAGGAAATGGAATGGAATGGAAAACCAGGATAACCAATCTTCTGGGCTGTAAGTATCCCATCATGGAGGGTGGCCTTAGCGGGATTGGAACATGGGAGCTTGCTGCCGCCATATCCGAGGCAGGCGCCGTTGGCTGCATCACCGCTGCTGTCTACAAAACCCCGGATGGGCTGAGGGATGCCATCAATAAAACGCGACAGGCTACGAAGAATCCGTTCGCAGTCAACATTACCATAGGGATGTGTCCCCATATTGACGAGATGTTTGATGTCTGCTTCGAGGAGAATGTCCATCTTGAGACCGCAGTCTTTAAGCCCGATGCCTATGCCGAGCGCATCAAAAAATCAGGAGTACCCTGGATACACAAAGGCGCTACGGTAGACTTTTGCAGGCACGCCGAGGACCTGGGTGCCGACGCCGTGGTCCTTGTCGGGCTGGATGGATATGGCTTTAAGCATATCAGACAACTTCCCACCTTCACCAGCATCGCCTGGGCATCAAAACAGCTAAAGATACCCCTGCTTGCTGCTGGCGGTATCGCTGACGGGCGCACCTTCCTCGGCGCTCTGGCCCTGGGTGCCGATGGAATATACATGGGAACCGCGTTCGAAGTCACAAAGGAGTGTCGGCTCAACGAGAAGACAAAACAGAACATAGTGGCTGCTCCCCCGGACCACCCGGACCTGATATATGAGCTGCTGGCGCCCCCGGACGCAGAGGAGTACATGGCAGTCAAAGCGGCAAAGGACACCATGCCCTTCGAGAGGTGGATCCCAGCTATGGAAGCTGTTCATCTTAAGCACAGCGGCTGGAGGGATATTGCCCCGATGTGGGAAATGGCAGAAAGGTTGACGGATACAGATATGACACAGCTCGGCGGGGCGCGGATCAAGGGCCCCTATTCCTTTGCCTGTGCCTACATAGACGATATACCTACTTGCAAGGAACTCGTGGAAAGAATCGTCACGGAGGCTGAGGAGTTATTAGACAGTTGGCAGTTCCTCAAGACCAGGTGATGACACCAGCCAATAAACCATGTCTGACTGCCACATGTCCCTGCACTTCCCCTCTCCCTTGAAGGGAGAGGGTCAGGGTGAGGGGGGATTACGGACTGATCCCTTCACACCTGTCCCAACGTATTAGTCTAGACAGAAGAGCGAGTTACCGAGATACTACCCAGATTTGGGTGTGTCGTCACCGCACGATCCCCAACAAGGCCCAGTCTCGGACATCGGGTACTACACATAGTGGACGTAGCCCTCGCCTGTTTGCTATACTCAAAAGACCAAGTGAAGCTGAAAGTATGGTTCCTCGAGACTAGGCCCCAGTTCTTGCTCCTTTCCGTGGTGCTGGCGTTCCTGGGCACCTGCGTGGCCTGGTATGATGGTGCCTTTCATCTTGGTCACGCTCTACTGGCTTTCATTGGCCTACTTTTGTGCCACATAAGCGTCAATGTGCTCAACGACTACTATGACTACAGGAGCGGCATAGACCTAAGAACTCACAGAACCCCCTTCAGCGGGGGCAGTGGCATCCTCCCTGCTGGCTCCCTTGAGCCGAGGCACGTCTTTTGGCTCGGCTTGGCCTGTTTCTTACTGGCAGTACCTATAGGCGTCTATTTCATGCTGGTGAGAGGCTGGCTGCTGCTGCCTCTACTTCTAGTAGCCGCGGTATGCATTCTCCTCTATACACAATTCATAACCAAGCTGGGATGGCCTGAGTGGGCTCCAGGGATTGGCATGGGGGCTTTACCAGTTCTGGGAGCTTACTTTGTTCAGACGGCCAACTACACCCTCCCCGCTGTCGTAGCATCTATCCCATCTGGCATTTTGGTACACAACCTGCTCCTACTGAATGAATTTCCTGACACAGAAGCCGACAAGGAAGCGGGAAGAAAGACCCTGCCCATCACTATGGGAAAAGCAAAGGCAAGCGTGGTCTACTCAGTCCTGACGGCAATAGTTTATCTGTGGATAACCTGTAGTGTGGTGGCAGGGCTAATGCCAGCCTTCTCCTTGATAGCCTTGCTAACGCTTCCCCTGGCAGTAAAGGCTATTCAGGGCAGCGTGAAGTATCAGGATCAAAGCAAGCTAGTGCCATCCATGGCAAACAATGTTCTGGTTGTCCTGCTGACTCAGTTGCTCCTGGGCATTGGCTATATCCTGGCAGGAGTCTTCTGAAAATGCAGAAATTAAACATCAGAATGTGAAATGACAAGTCAGAAGTCAAAAAAAAGAACACACCTTCAGACCAGGTCGCTCCTAAAGAATAGAAATCATTTTGCATTCTTGCCTGTCATTTTGGTCTTCAACTTTTTATTTTTGATTCTGACATAGCGAAGCTGTAGGATTGCCATCAAGGATACACACATGTCAACTGACCTGGTCTTGCTGCATGCGCCCAGTGTGTACGACTTCCGCCAAGAAACGATCCTCTACGGACCGGTTAGTGACCTGATTCCCCCCTCCCCCGTTTTCGAGATGTACCCCATCGGACTCACCAGCATTGCCGAATATCTGGAGCGTGCTGGCTACCGGGTGCGCATCGTGAACCTTGCGGTGCGTATGCTCAACAATAAGAGATTTGACGCCGAGGCATTGATAAAGCGCCTGAGGGCACCACTCTTCGGTATCGATTTGCACTGGATGGTGCATTCCCACGGTGCCATTGAGGTGGCCAGGATAGTGAAAAGATGGCACCCTGAGGCAAAGGTCGTATTCGGCGGGTTTTCATCTTCCTACTACTACAAGGAACTGCTCGACTATCCTGAGATAGACTATGTACTCAGAGGCGACTCCACGGAGGAGCCCTTCCGGCAGTTAATGGATTGCATAGCGAACAAGAGAGAGCCTGAGGCAGTGCCCAACCTTGTCTGGAGAGATAGCCAGGGCGGAACACGTGAAAACCCTTTCTCTCACGTTCCAACTGACCTCAGCGATGTTATGGTCAATCACTATGGTAACGTTGTACGCTCCGTGATTAGATATCGCGACCTTGTCAGCTATACCCCCGTTAAGGACTGGCTTCGCTATCCTATCACAGCCACGCTTACCTGCCGCGGTTGCACCCACAATTGCGTTATCTGCGGAGGTTCTGCGGCTGCCTTCCAACGCTTTTACAACCGACGAAAGCCAGCTTTTCGCTCTCCGGAGTCAGTCGTTCGAGACATAAAGCAAATTTCGCGCTTCAGCAACGGCCCAGTCTTCATCCTGGGAGACCTGCGCCAGCCGGGAGAGGACTATGCCAGTGAAGTTCTCAGCTTGCTTCAAAAGAACAGGGTGAAGAACCAGTTCATCCTTGAACTGTTTTCGCCTGCCTCAAGGAACTTCCTGCGCCAGATAAGCGTAGCCTGTCCTGACTTCTGCCTAGAGATTTCTCCCGAATCTCATGACCCGGAGATTAGGAAAATCATTGGCAGACACTATTCTGATAGCGCCCTGGAGCAGACTCTAAGCGATGCCCTTGACATCGGCTGTCGGCGTTTAGATGTGTTCTTTATGATTGGGCTGCCGGGGCAAACCCCACAGTCGGTAATGGATACTATTGACTACTGCGATTACCTGTTAGGCAGGTTTAAGGGTGACAAGCGGCTGTCCCTGTTTATCTCTCCACTGGCACCCTTCCTCGACCCGGGCAGTCTTGCTTTTGAGCAACCGGAGCGCTATGGCTACCGTGTCCTGTTTCGGACATTAGAAGAGCATCGCCAGGCGCTTGTATCGCCAACCTGGAAGTATTCCCTGAATTACGAGACGAAGTGGATGACTCGCCAACAGATTGTAGACACCGCTTATGAAGCCATTCTGCGCCTTAATCAGTTGAAGGCTAAATACGGGATTATCCCTGAGCAAATGGCCAAGGCAGGCGAGCAACGCATTAAAGCAGCTAGGGAGATGGCACACCACATCGACGACATATTGTCCAGAGGTAATCATGAGGAGCTACCCCACTTGAAAGCACAGGTTGACGAGATAAACATGTTTCCGGTAGCCGAGAAGACCCAGTTAGAGGTACCTCTCCCATTCATCAAGCTGAGACCGCTGCGAGCCCTGTGGTCATTAATAACAGGGCGGTAAACGGAAGCGTCACAAAATAGCGAGATGTTACTCTAGTATCTAGCCAACGCCACCCGTTTCTCCAACGCTGTAACCACGTTCCGCGCCGCCATCGGTTGACCGGCAGGTCATGCCTCACGCCACCGTCACCCAGGCTCACCACACCTGGCCCCCAGCTTGCCATGAGTACCGTGTGCTTTTGGCTGCTCAGGAAATCCACCAGGACTCCAATGACTTATTCCAGTTCCTCCTTGTGCCTACAGTGCTACGCGAGCTTACTCCAGGTAGTCTTTGAGTTTTCGGCTCCGGCTGGGATGGCGCAGCTTGCGCAATGCCCTGGCTTCGATCTGGCGGATCCGCTCTCGAGTTCGGTCAAACTCTCTGCCTACTTCCTCCAAGGTTCGGGCTCGCCCGTCCTCCAGACCGAATCTAAGCTGTATAACCCTTCTTTCTCTGTCGGTAAGCTCAGAAAGTACCTTGTTTAGTTGCAGCTTGAGCAATTCTCGCGCGGCAGCGTCGGCTGGCGCCAGCGTAGCTCGATCTTCAATAAAGTCACCGAGGTGGCTGTCTTCCTCTTCACCAATAGGCATCTCCAGGGATATCGGTATTTGAGACAGCTTCATGATTTCCCTTACTTTGTCTGAGGAGATTTCCATGCCCTCACCGATTTCCTCGCAGGTCGGTTCGCGTCCAAGCTCTTGACTTAGACGACGAGTGGTTTTAAATAGCCTACTGATGATTTCCACCATGTGTACTGGGATGCGAATGGTGCGGGACTGGTCAGCTAGCGAGCGGGTAACAGCCTGCCTGATCCACCATGTGGCGTAAGTGCTGAACTTGTAACCTCTCCTGTATTCGAATTTCTCCACAGCGCGGACCAGGCCGATATTCCCCTCCTGAATCAGGTCAAGCATGGGCATTCCGTGGCCGATGTATTTCTTGGCGACGCTGACCACTAAGCGCAGGTTTGCTTCCGTAAGGTGCTTCTTGGACTTCCCAGCGATCCTTTTCACCTTGCTGAAATGGGCCTTTAACTGCTGGGCAACAGAATGAAGCTTGGAGAAGAATTCGGGATCAACGGGCTCCGCCACCAGAGATTCCAGCTCACTCCAGGAGGTTTGATCCCCTATGATCACCACTGCCTCAGGGGGCAAAATCCGAGTGTCTATTGAGAGGTCTATCAAGGCTTGCTCAGCTTTCAAAGTCCTTCTGTCACGAGGGTCGGTTGCATTGTGAATGCCCTGTGGGGGTTCAACCTGAGCATCGCTGTCGCCAGTGGCGTCAGCGATAGCCTGCACTGTTTCTGGGTCGAGCACTCCATCGATAGCCGCCCGCAGTTTAGGGTTGCCGATGGTCTCAGTGATGCTATCCGTGGTAGGAAGCCGAAGTCGCTGGATGAGAGTGTCAACTATGGGCCGGGCTGCGAGTAGGTGATGAATCAGGTAGATGGCTATGTGAACCGCTGAAGGGTATTCACCATAGCGCTGAAGGTAAAGCTCTTCAATCTCTTCGAGATACTTGGCCTGTTCTATCTTGCCAGCTAATGCCTTCTCATCGTTTCTGGTCAGGAGTGGAACTTTCCCAATCTCGTGGAGGTACATAAGGACCGGGTTGTCAACTAAGTCCTCCCCACTGACCTCGACTATGGCCGGGGGTGGAGCGGAGCTGCCTTGTGTCCGTCGCTTACCGGCGCGCTCGTCTGCAAGCCGGGCAGGTTGTTTGCCTTGCCAAGAGGAGGGGCTCCCGGTGTCATGTTCTTGTGACTGGTCTTGGTCAGAGGTACCTGAACGGGTGCCGCCGAGCCGAGGTAAGACAGCCTCGGACTCGATGCCGAGGATGTCATCGGATTCTAACTCGCCGTTGCCTTTGATGTGAGGGAAATACGATAGAAGGTCCTCATCTCGAACTGGACTCACTGGTCACTCCTCCTTGCCATCGGTTGCCGGCGTTGGTACTCTTGTGCTTGCCACACTGCTTGGTGCACTCCTTGCAGCCGTTACGAGCAGTCGTCGGGCGGGGTGGGATTGGGGTTCCAGCCTCGGGGGATTCGAGGGCCCCGACCCCGAGCAACGATCCACAATGTATGATAGGGAACAAAAGAATGCCTCTAACTTAAGCGAGGCGAAGGCCTGCGAGGGTGGGTTAGGTGGCCAATGTCCCACTCAGGGTGGAGGAATACTCCTGACGACGCAGATTACAGTGATTACTAGGGTACCGTGCCCCATGGGGGAGCTTACCTGTAGGCGGGCCAGGTGTTGTGGGGAGGAGACCGGGGCGGCGGTTGTAGAAATCAACTCTAACCGTGAAGTCATTGTCACTTATAGTATAGCACAAGACGCAGGTTGGTGCACGGGTGGGATGTGTTGAGGAAGGGCAAACAAGGTGGTTCGCAATGAGCTAGACAGGTGCTCGTGTGCGTGTCTGTCAGGCACTCTCGAGGGTGTTGCCATGGTTTGTTGGCGGTTGTGGCGCAAAGTGGGGGTCGGGGCTGATGCGGGAGCAGTGGAGGCAGAAGGTGCCGACACGGCGCCAGCATTATCCCTCATGGTAGTAGATCGTCTGGGTAAGGAACTCTAACGGCTCAGATTGCTGCTAGACCAAGGCCTGGCACCCTCGTACCAAAGTTTTGATTTTGAAGAAGAGAAAAAAGCGTCGAAGCTTCAGAATCCTTTGAAAAGCGACTTAGCAGCCACCCCAATTTGGAGCTTGGTTCTTGACGCTCAAGGCTGAGATATGCCTCAATTCATCAAACTGGGACCGCTGCGAGCCCTGTGGTCATCAATAACAGGGCGGTAGGTGGGGAAACATTTTCCTCTCAGCCAAGACGACTCTACCCCTTCATATTGCTCGGTCAACTGCCGCTCTGTCTTCCTGCTTGCCCGCAAAGAATTGCAGGCGTAAAATGGTGACTGTGCTGAGGCCGAAGGCAGCTTGAGGTTCTTGGGATCACCCCACTGCGCAAAGGGCCAAGGCAGGAGGTAGGTTGTACTCATGAGTTTGAAAGATAAGTATGCTATCGTAGGCATAGGTTACACACATCAGGGTCGAGTTCCGGCAAGGACAGCCCTCAGCTTTTATGTTGAGGCCTGTGCCAACGCTATCAAAGACGCTGGCCTGCGAAGAGAAGACATCGACGGGCTAATCTGCTATCGCCACTTTCAGCCGGCGCCAGGTGAAAGGGAAGTGACACCCTATATTACAGCTCAGCGTCTTGGTTTGGCTCCGAAATACCTGAGCCAAGAGGCTAACTGCGCTCGATCCCATCTTCACCATGCGCTTGGAGTTCTCGAAGCTGGGCTTTGCAACTACGTCGTTATTGCCTATGCGGACAATGCCCTTTCAAGTCACCGTATGATCGATGAGATAGACCCAGACAAAGCTGTATTTGGGCAATTCGGATATCCTGCTGAATATGCGATGGCTGCACAGCGGGCTATGCATACCTTCCGTACCGGCCCCGAAACCTGGAAAGAAATAGCAGTGGGACAGCGTAAGTGGGCCAGCCTCAACCCCAGCGCCTACTTCCATGACCGCCCGCTGACTTACGAGGACTATTACAACTCGAAATGGGCAGTGGAACCCTTCAGAGTCCCTGACTGCTGTTTAGTCAGTGATGGTGGGCGAGCCTATGTCGTAACTTCTGTCGAGCGAGCCCGGGACTTGAGACACCAACCTGTGGTCATCATGGGAATCGGCCAACACAACCCGTCATCTTATATTGACCAATCGACCTGCATGGCCGGGCCCACTGGTGCCAAGGTAGCCGGTGAAACAGCCTTCAGTATGGCAGGAATCACCCTCGGTGACATCGATGCCTGTGAGATATATGATTGCTTCACCTACACAGTAGAGATCACCTTGCAGGACTATGGTTTCTTTGAACCTGGCGAGGGCCAGGACTGGTTCAAGGATGGCGCAATCGCACCTGGAGGTAGCTTGCCTGTCAATACCTCGGGAGGACAGCTTTCTGAAGCCTATTTTATGGGCCTTACGCCGCTAACTGAAGCGGCCATGCAGCTAATGGGCCGCTGTGGAGATAGACAGCTGGGGCCCAAGACCAATACAAAGGAGCCTGAGATAATCCTATGTAGCGACAATGGCGCCACACTCCAGACCCATTGTTGCACGATTTTAAGGAGGTTGTAGCTACAGATGGTTTACCAGAAGCCCTTACCCCAGCCAAACGCAGATACTAGGCCATTCTGGGATGGCTGTAAGCAGCACCAGTTGCGATTCCAGAAGTGCCGGGATTGTCAGCACATCCGCTGGCCGCCATCTATCATTTGCCCGTTGTGCTACTCGCAAGATACGGAGTGGATAGTGGCCAGTGGCAAAGGAAGGATTTACACTTTCACTGTCTATCACCAGGCCTTTCACAAGTCTTTTGAGAATGACCTCCCGTATGTAACTGCCATAGTAGAACTCGATGAAGGGCCACGCCTGCTAAGCAACATAGTCGGCTGTAGCCCCGAAGAGATAAGATGCGATATGCCGGTAGAGGTGATATGGGAGGATATCAACGAAGACTTTACTCTGCCCAAGTTCAAGGTTGTCACTTAACCAAATGGGAACTCTTGACAGGAGTAATCCGCTAGAGGCACGTCCGCCGTTCATCAAGCTGATACCGCTGCCAGCCCTATGGTCTTTGATAACGGGGCAGTGACTACCGCGTATCATTTATCTATAACCGTGTTATGTCAACGCAGCGCCTGGATAATCTCCTGGCTTGCTCTCACAGAACTACCAGAGTTAGAATGTAGGCAGCAGTCGAACCATCTACGTGAGTAGGCTGGAGCCGATGCTCCAGCCGCAAAGCTAAAGCGGCAGGTCAGATATAAATCATCTGCATATATGGAGGTAATATATGGCTCGTGTCAAATTGTTACAGAAGGAAGAAGTGCAACCCAAGGCAAGAGAGATTTACGATAAAATCGAAGAGAGCGGAGCCAGGGTTCTCAACCTGTACAGGGCGTTGGCTCATAACCCCAACGTATTGCGTAATTTCACGCGGCTTGGCAATTCACTCCTTGCTCGGTCGGAACTCTCCCCAAAACTACGTGAGCTAGTCATCCTGCGAATCGCAAAGCTCAGTGGGAGCGAATATGAATGGGCGCAGCACTACCCGATCGCGCTGGAAGTAGGCGTAACCCACGAGCAAACCGAGGCAATATCACACTCGAGCGACTCGACGAAATTCAGCGATGAAGAGCGTGCCGTGCTTCAGTACGCGGATGAGGTCGCACAAAATGTTACAGTAAAGGACGAGACCTTCAGAACACTCCAACAACATCTGAATGAACAATGCATCGTTGAGTTAACAGCATCTATCGGCTACTGGGGAATGGTAGCCCGATTCCTGGTGCCGCTCCAGATCGACATAGACGCCCAGCCGGCAGGTTCGGCACAGGACCTCACCGGGCGTAAGAGCTAACCCCACAGCTCCTGCCCACAATCCCCTATGTCTTCGGATGGGTGGTATAATGCAGTTGAAACATATGGCGGAGGTGAAGAATGAGAAAGCCAATCT
>Ga0268285_1001766_pt1 | contig 10062 bp, 19 predicted proteins | sample saktaG_2_FD_190144 | JGI IMG/M metagenome (GOLD analysis project Ga0268285, IMG submission 190144) | Saline water microbial communities from Sakinaw Lake, British Columbia, Canada - sak_2013_06_06_120m | ecosystem: Environmental > Aquatic > Non-marine Saline and Alkaline > Saline ... | reverse complement strand
TTCTATGACTAAAGGGAAGGAAATTCATATTCCTTGCACAATTCTTGAATGCCCGTCGATGAAGATTTTTTCGGTAAGATTTTACAAAAATGGAATTGTTGCCAAAGATGTTCTTGCTGAAAGTTTAGATAAAGAATTAAAGAGAAAAGTTAAACTTCCTAAAAATAAAGCGAGTAAATTAGATTCTGTGAAATTGGAAGATTATGATGATGTTAAAATTATTGCTTACTCTGTTGTAAAGCAAACGGGTTTAAAGAAAAAGCCAGATGTTGTTGAAATTGGTTTGGGGGGAAAATTAGAAGAGAAAATGTCTTGGATTAAAGAAAATTTAAATAAAGAAATTTCTGCTTTGAATATTTTTGAAGTAAAACAACTTGTTGATGTTCGTGGTTTGACAAGGGGTCGAGGATTTTCAGGGCCTGTTAAAAGATTTGGAATTAATTTAAAAGCTTCTAAGTCTGAGAAAGGGCAGAGACGGCCTGGTAATGTTGGTCCGTGGCATCCTGCTCGTGTAATTTTTAGAGTTCCGATGGCTGGACAATTAGGAATGTTTACTCGTGCTGTTTATAATAATGTGGTTATTGATTTAGGAAAAGCAAATGAGAAATTAAAAAATATAAAAAATTATGGCGACGTGAAAACAGATTACATTGTTGTTAAAGGTTCTGTGCAAGGTTCTGCAAAAAGACAACTTATTTTAACTCATGCTCTTAGAGAAACAAAGAAAACTAAAAAACAAAATTTTGAGCTGGTGGAGTTGAGATGAGTTTAGAGTTTAAAACAATTAACACTGAAAAAGATTTGGAGGGTCTAGAAGAGGGAACCCCTATTTTAATAGAAAAGGAGGTGGACAGCAGAGAAAGAAAGATAAAGGGTGTGTGTTTAGGTGTAAAAGAGTGTAGCGAATTTGAACTTCTTATCCCACTTCATATTGGAGTATCTACTGAATTAAATTATACTCAATTTAGATTTTACTTTAAGGAAGGAAATTTATATGCAGAGAGGTCGGAACTAAATAAGGAATTAATAGAAAAATATAGACCAATATTCGGAGAAGTAACTAAACCTGTCTGGAAAGACGAAGCTATTTGGAAACATTAAAATGAAAACTAAAATATTAGACATAAACGGAAAAGAAAAATCAAAAATAGATTTACCCAAATGTTTTTCTGTTAAACCTCGAGAAGATATTGTTGCGAAAGTTCTTGAGGCAAAGAAAACTAAACAACCGTATGGGCCAAATCCTCGTGCTGGTTTGCAGGCTTCTGCGAGTGGAAAGTTAGTTCATAGAAGACATGTTTGGAAATCACAGTATGGTCGTGGTATGTCTCGTATTCCTCGAAAAAGAATGTCCCGAAGAGGTTCTCAATTCAACTGGGTTGGTGCTGTGTCGCCAAATACTCGTGGTGGTAGAAGAGCTCACCCACCAAAGCCTACTTCTATGATTAATACATTAAAAGTTAATAAAAAAGAAATGCAACTTGCAATGTTCTCTGCTTTATCTGCGACAACTGATGCAAAGTTTATTGTGAAAAGATATGCTACATTAGATAAATTAAACAAAGATGTTCCTTTTGTTGTTGAGAGTAAATTTACTACATTAAAAGTCAAGGATTTAATGAAAGCAATTGAAGCTATTCTTGGTAAAGAATTAATGACTATTGCTGTGAAGAAAAAAACTCAAAGAGCAGGCAAAGGTAAAATGCGAGGACGAAAATATAAATCTAATGCAGGTGTTCTTTTAGTTCAAGGAGTTAATGAAAAATTAAAATCAATGCAATTTGAAATTATTCGAGTAAATGAAATTGGTGTAACTGACTTGGCTCGTGGAGGATTAGGACGATTAACAATTTACACAGAAGATGCTGTTAAGTATTTGGGTGAAGATAAAAATAAAGTAGAGAAGAAAGTTAAAGTAAAAAAGGAAAGAGTTGTGAAGAAGAAGCTTGTTAAATTCAAGAAAGAAAAGGTGGTAAAAACTAAAAAAGTTAAGGGGGAGAAAAAATAAAATGAAACCATTAGTAACTGAAAAAGCAGTAAGATTAATTGAAGCTGAAAATACTTTGGTATTTGAATTTGATAAACGAAAATCTAAGACAGAAATTAAAAAAGAACTTGAAGAAGTTTTAGAAGTTAAGGTAGACAAAGTTAGAACTCTTATTAGGGATAATAAAAAATATGTTTATGTTAAATTAAATAAAAAGAATCTCGCTATTGATTTAGCGACAAAGTTGGGGTTAATGTAAAATGATTAGAGATTTTGTTCTAGCTCCAAAGGTAAAAGCACAAGATGCCATGGCAAGACTAAGAAATAGAAAAACAAAAAAGTTAGATAGAATAGAGGATTTAAATTTATTAACTGAAAAAGAAGATTTAGTTATTTTAAGCTGCGCGGGGCCCTTAATTTATTATGGAAAGAATGATGAAAAAGTGACCTTATTGGGCCCGAATAGGAATAATCCATATAAAGAGTGTGCTCTTTTTGAAATTCCACTAGACAGAATTACAACAGAGAGAGGAGGAATAACTGTAAAAGAAGATAATCCTTATAAGTATAGGGTAAGTATTCCATTAAATTATGAAAGAAGAATATCTTTAGAAAGAACGGGGTTATTAATGTAAAATGGGAAAAAGAATTATTCAACAGCGAAGAGGAAGGGGAACTAGTACTTACAGAGTTAGAAAAAAATCTTTTAAACATAAACTTCAATTTCCAAAAAAGATGGAAGGAGAGGGAACAATTGTTAGATTATTTGGTTCTGCAGGACATAGTGCTCCTCTTGCAAAAATTTCATATAAAGAAGGAAGTTTTTTTATTCCTGCATTTAAGAAAATGGTCGAGGGTGAAAAGATTCAATTAGATTCAAAGAAAATTAAAGACGGAAATATAGCAAGATTAAAAGATATCCCTCTGAAAACAAAAATTTATAATATTGAATCCAAGCCAGGTGATGGAGGAAAATATATTAAAAGTGCGGGAAATAGTGCAATAGTTAATAAAGTCATGGGGGAGCATATTTTTGTTTTAATGCCTTCGAAAAAGGAAAAGAAGTTTCATGGAAATTGTAGAGCAGTGATTGGAGTTATTGCTGGTGCAGGAAGATTGGACAAACCAATTTTAAAGGCAGGCAAACAATTTTATATTAAAAAATCAAAAAATAAATTATGGCCGCAAACATCTGCTGTAAAGATGAATGCAATTGACCATCCATTTGGTTCTGGTAGAGCAAAGAATCCAAAATCAAAGATTGCAAAGAGAAATGCTCCTCCTGGTCGAAAAGTTGGATTGCTAAGGCCGAGAAGAACAGGGAAGAAAAAATAAAATGGCAGAAATAGAATTAAAGAAAAAAGAATTCAAATACAAGGGAAAGGCAATTGAAGAATTGCAAAAATTAGATGTTCGAGAATTTGCAAAGATGATTAAATCGAGAAATAGACGATACATCTTCAGAAATTTCCAGAAATTGGAGGGTTTTATTAATCGAGCGAAGAAGAAGCAGGAAAAAAATAAACTAATTAAGACACACCACCGAGACCTCATCATTGTCCCTCAGATGATTGGAATGAAACTCCAAGTTTATAACGGACGACAATTCACGCCATTTGACGTTACTGGCGAAATGCTTGGGCATAAGTTTGGAGAATTCGCCCCGACACGCGCTAAGATTCAACATAGTAAATCTGGTGTTGGAGCAACTAAAGGAAGTAAAAGCAAAAGCAAAAAATGATAATTAAAAAAAATAACAGAAAAATGGGTTTCTTTTTTAGAAAAAAAGAAACTACAGTGGTAGAAAAAACTACAATTGAAAATTTCGGAGAAATTTTAAAATGACTGAGAAGGATTATAACCCTGAACAGAAAAATGCTAAGGCAATAAAACAACAAGCTAAAGCAGAGAAGATTAAATCTGGAATAGTTAAGGCACCAATAGAAGAAAAAGTTGAAGTTAATAAAGATATTAAGACAGAAGAAAAATCCACAGCAGAAAAAACAAAAAAAGAGAAAGTTGTTGCTCCAACACCCAAGGGTGTGCCCAGAGACATTTCTAAAGAAGTTTCTACTAAGGGCAAAAAAGCCCCTGCAAAAACAGAGGTTGCTGTAAATGCAAAGAGTGTTCCAGTCTCAACAAAGTATGCAATTAATATTTGTAGATTTATTAAAAATAAATCAATTGCAAAGGCAATGGAAGATTTAGAAGAAGTTATTAAAATGAGGAGAGCTGTTCCAATGCGGGGAGAACATGCTCATAAAAAATCTGTGAAGGGTTTGGCTTCTGGTGCAGGGAGATATCCTGTTGATGCAGCAAAACATTTTATTGTAATCTTGAAAAGTCTTCGAGGAAATGCAAATAATCATGATTTAGAAAATCCGATTATTACTACAGCGATGGCAAATCAAGCCTCAACACCATTTGGAAGATTCGGAAGATGGTCAAGAAAAAGAACACATGTTACTTTGAGAGCTAAGAGTAAAAAAGACTTGAAAAAAATTAAAACACCCAAGGGTGTGCCCCGAGACATTTCTAAGGAAATGTCTACTAAGGGCAAAAAGGTTGAGGTGAAAAAATAAAATGGAAGAAAGAAATACTGTAAAATTTAAGAAAGAAGAATTTGCTATTCGAAAATATATTCGGGATAATCTTGGAAAAGGAAAAGTTAGTCGAGTTCAAATTGGGTATACTCCAATTGGAGAAAAGATTATTGTTTCAACCCATAAACCAGGATTAGTTATAGGGAGAAAAGGAGAGAAGATTCAAGAACTAACACAATACCTTAAAAATAATTTCAAGTTAGAAAATCCACAAATAGATATTGATGAAATTCTTGAACCTGAATTCGACGCCCAATTAATGGCAGATGAAATTGCATTATCATTAGAAAGATTTGGGCCCTTAAAATTTAAGGTTGTTGCATATAGAACTCTTGAAAGAATTATGAAGGCTGGTGCATTAGGTGCGGAAATCAGATTAAATGGAAAGCTTCCAAGTTCAAGGGCAAAATCATGGAGATTCGCTCAAGGTTATTTGAAAAAAACAGGAGAACCGTCGAAGGTTGTTGACAGAGCACAATCATTAGCGCAGACAAAACCAGGGATTGTTGGAGTTAAAGTTAGTATTCTGTCTCCTCATGCTAAACTAATTGATAAAATTAAAATTGATGATAAATTACTTGCACAATTGAGAAAAAATATAGAAATGAAAGATTTGCCGTTGACAAAAATCTCAAATAAAAAAACAGTTAGAAGGAAGGTGGCTAAAAAATGAAAATAAATCAAAGATTTTCATTCATCCACCATGGGAGGTATGTTGAATGAAATTTAAAGAAATAGAAAAATTAGGGAAAACAGAAAGAGAGAAAAAGTTAAAAGAGCTCAAACTCGAATTAGTTAAATCAAAAGCAAATGCTCAAAAGTCAGGAGCAAATAAGGCTAAGCAGATTAAAAAAATTATTGCTCGAATACACACACTCAACACATCCGAATTAAATGCGGAAAAGTTGAAAAAATAAAACAATGGAAATATGCGCAAAATGTGGCTTGCCTCAGCAAGCATGTGTGTGTGAACAGATTGTAAAAAGTTCGCAGAGAATCCAAGTGTCTACAGACAAAAAACGGTACGGCAAGATTGTGACTGTTGTGTCGGGTTTCGACAGGAATGTCGACGTGAAGCCAATTGCAAAAGCTCTTAAAAATGAGTTGGCTTGTGGAGGGACTTACGACAAAGATAAAGGAACGATTGAGTTGCAAGGAGACCATACAAGAAAGATAAAAGAACTTCTTGTGAAGCAAGGATTTGATGCAGACTCAATTTCGGAATAAGCATACACAATTTGGGGTGACAAAAATAAAATGAAGAAAGAAGAAAAGAAACAGAAAGTAGAAAGCAAAATTAGCGAAAGCTGTGGCGATAGAAATTGCCATATTCACGGGGGCTTGAAAGTTAGAGGTAGAAGTTTCCAAGGAGTTGTTACTAAAAAACTTCCAAAAAGGATTGTTATAGAATTTGAAAGAATGATTTATGTTAGAAAATATGAAAGATATGCTCGAAAGAAAACAAAAATTCATGCTCGACTTCCAGATTGTATGAGGAAAGATATTAATGTTGGAGACTTGATTAAAGTTCAAGAATGTCGACCATTAAGTAAGATTATACATTTTGTTGTAGTTGAAAAAATTAAATCAGCAGATGAGGTGAAGAGATAAAATGAAAGTAAATCTAAGATTTTCATTCACTTGCAGGGGGTATATCAAATGAAAGCAGTATCAGCAAGAACAACAGCAGGATTAAATCTTGGTGCGAAAATGATTGTAGCAGATAATAGTGGAGCAAAGGTTGTAAAATTAGTTTCTGTTAAAAAAGGTAAAGGAGCAAAGGGACGGCAGGGTCGTGCAAAAGTTGCTGATTGGGTTAAAGTTTCAATTAGAAAAGGTAAGCCAGATATGAAAGGAAAAGTTTTTGATGCAGTAATTATTAGGCAAAGACGAGCTTATAGAAGATTAACAGGAGAAAATATTATGTTTGAGGATAATGCTGTTGCTATTTTAAAAGATGAAAAAGGAAATCCAAAAGGAACTCAAATTAAGGGACCAATTGCAAGGGAGGTTTCAGAGCGATGGCCGCAAGTTGCGAAAATTGCTTCGGTGGTTTATTAAAATGAAAAACAAATTTTCAAAATCATGGAAAGCAAGTAAACAGCCCCGGAGACAGAAGAAGTTTGTAGCTAATGCCCCACTTCATTTGAGAAAGAACTTTGTAAGGGTTAATTTAGATAAAAAACTTCGAGAGAAAGTTGGGAAAAGAAATATTGTTTTGAAAAAAGGGGACAAAGTTAAAATTATGCGAGGAAAATTTAAAGGGAAACAAGGAAAGGTTTTAGAAGTAAAACTTAAATTAGGAAAAATTTATGTTGAAGGATTGCAAGCAAAGAAAAACGATGGCTCAAAAGTTAATGTTCCGATGAGAAATTCAAATTTACAAATAGTTGAGATGACAGATAGACAATCAAGTAAAAAGAAAGAAAATAAAAAAGAATTAAAAGAAAGCAAGGAGAATACCCTAAAGGGCACAAGTAAAAAATGAAAAAACATATGAAAAGACATAAGGTTCCAAAGAATTGGTCGATACATAGAAAGGGAACAACATTTATTGTTAGGCCAAGTTCACATCTAGAAAAAGGAATTCCAGTTTTAATTGCAATGAGAGATATGCTTGGACTTGCGCAAAACAGAAGAGAAGTGAAAAAGGCGATTCATTTGAATAATCTTCTCTTGAATAATAAACCGATAAAAGATGAAAGACAAGCAATTGTCTTATTTGATACTCTTGCGATTATTCCAATGAAAAAATATTACATATTAAAATTAAATGAAAAAGGTAAATTTATGTTAAGTGAAATTAAAGAATCTGAATCAATGAAAAAAATTGCGAAAGTTACAGATAAGAAAATTTTAAGGGGGAAGAAAACACAATTAAATTTAAGTGACGGAAGAAATTATTTATCTAATCTTAAATGCAAAACAAATGATTCAGTATTAATTGATTTTAAAGACAATAAGGTTAGTGGTTGTTTGGAGTTAAAAGAAAAATCAAATGTCTTTATCTTCGCGGGGAAACACTCTGGTAAAACAGGAGTTATTGAAAAAATAAAACCAGAAAGAAAAATGGCTACGGTAAAAATGGGTGAAGAGGAAATTAATGTTTTAATTAAACATCTTATGGTGGTTGATACCCTAAAGAGCACGAGATAAAATGGAAAATAAAGAAAAACAAAAAATTGAAACTCCAATGAAACAAAATTTAATGAGAAAAGTAAAAATTGAAAAAGTTGTCCTAAGTGTTAGTGGGGTTGGAGATGATTTAGAAAAAGGACTTAAATTGTTAGAAATACTAACGAAAAGAAAAATCATGAAAACCAAGGCTAAGAAAAGAATTCCAACATTGGGGGTTAGACCTGGTTTGGAGATTGGCGGAGTTGTTACAATAAGAAAAGGATATAAAGAAATATTAAAAAGAATGCTTGCAGCAATAGATAACCAGTTGAAGAAAAAACAAATCAGCGAGAATAATTTTTCATTTGGGATTCGAGAATACATTGAAATTCCAGGGGTTGAATATCATAGAGATATTGGAATTCGGGGATTAGATGTTACTGTTGTTTTCAAAAGAACCGGAAGAAGGGTTAAATTGAAAAAAGTTAATCGGGGCAGGATACCTGCACGGCAAAAAATTAGGAAAGAAGAAATAATTAAATTTATGGAAGAGAATTTCCAGGTAGCATTTAAATAAGATGGCAGCAAGTGATTGGAATAACTTTATGAAGCAATTGAATGCAAAACAGGTTATCAAAGCAAAGTTTTTGAAACATAATAAACCCAAAGAAAGAAAGACGGGTATTGCTGCTCAGAAATGCGAAAGGTGCGGTCGTTTCGGGGGGCACATTAAATCATATGGATTAAATTTATGCCGACACTGCTTCAGAGAAATCGCTGAAGAAATCGGCTTCAAAAAATATAGTTAAAATGAAAATTAAAATTTCAAGAGTACAAAACCAGGAGGATTTTACAAAATGTCACACGATGTAGTTGCCGATGGATTGAATATGATTCGAAATGCTCAACGAGCTAAGAAAGAAAATGTAAAAATTAATAGAATTTCAAATTTATTAATTGAAGTTTTGAAGATTATGAAATCTAAGGGCGCAATTAAAAGATATAAAATTGATGGTAAAGATAAATCTTTGACGGTGGTAATTGGTGACTTAATGGATTGTAAATCAATTAAACCAAGGTTTACAGTTAACAAAGAACAAATTGAAAAATATAGAAGAAGATATTTACCTTCGAGAAACTTTGGGACAGTAGTTGTTTCAACAAACAAAGGTTTAATGACTCATGAAGAAGCTCAAGAACAAAATATCGGAGGATGCTTAGTTGCATATTTTTACTAAAATGAAAAAAGAATTATATCAAAAAATTGAAATCCCTGAGGGAGTGGAAGTTAACATAGAAGGCCCCAAAATTACTGTGAAAGGTAAGGAAGGAGAATTAAAAAAGAAATTTAATTTGGGAAAACTTGAATTCAAATTAGAAGGTAAAGAAATAATTATTGGAAATAAAAAAGCAACAAAAAATGAGAAAAAAATGATGAACACAATAGCCTCACATGTTAAAAATCTGATTCAGGGAGTTCAAAAAAAGTTTGAATACAATTTGAAAATTGTATCAAGCCACTTCCCGATGATTGTCGATATTCAAAAAAACAAAGCTGTTATTAAAAACTTTCTTGGAGAGAAAATTCCTCGAGAAGCTAGAATTCCCGAAGGTGTTGTAATTGAATCAACAAAAGATTCGATTACAATTAAGTCTATGGACAAGGAGCTTGCAGGACAAGCTGCTGCAAATTTTGAAAAATCGACTAGAGTTACTTCGCGAGATAGAAGGGTTTTCCAAGATGGAATTTTTATAACCGGCAAGGCAGGGGTAGAAATGTAAAATGAAAAAAAAGAAACCAAATTTTTTGCGAAGGACATGGCATAAATATTCTAAATTGGGAAAAGGTAGAAAGAAAAAACAAATTTGGAGGAGACCCACTGGAAGAGATAATAAAATGAGAGAAAAAAGAAAAGGAAAACCGGCGGTTGTTAGTGTGGGATATAAACAATCTGAGAGAAGAGATAAAATTATGATTATGAATGTTAAAGATTTAGCGAAGGCTCATCAAAAAGATTTTTTGATTGTAGGAAATATTGGAAAGAGAAAAAAACTTGAAATTGCAAGAGAAATGTCCCGAGCAGAATCACCCATTGCTGGACGTAAAATTGAATTACATAATATGAATATTAAGAGTTTTGTAGAAAAGAATAAAAAAATTCCTAAAAAGGAAAAGAAAGTAGAAGTAAAGAAGGAAGATAAAAAATCAAAAGATATGAAAACGGAGGCTAAGAAAGAATGAACCTTAGAACAAAAAAAGAATTAACAGCAAGAACATTAAATGTTGGAAAAGAAAGAATTGTTTTTGTAAAAGCGAGGTTAGAAGATATAAAGGAGGCCATTACAAAACAAGAT
>Ga0268285_1001763_pt1 | contig 10067 bp, 12 predicted proteins | sample saktaG_2_FD_190144 | JGI IMG/M metagenome (GOLD analysis project Ga0268285, IMG submission 190144) | Saline water microbial communities from Sakinaw Lake, British Columbia, Canada - sak_2013_06_06_120m | ecosystem: Environmental > Aquatic > Non-marine Saline and Alkaline > Saline ... | reverse complement strand
TTGAGCAAAAATATGAGACTGCAAGAATAGAAGTTCAGGAAATTTCTTTGAGAAATGATGAAGATATTGATTCTGAAATATCATTTAAACAAAGGGAATTAGAGAGGTCAAAAATAGCTTTAAAGCAATTATTAAGGGAACAGGAAGATTTACATGAGGAAATAAAATCTCTCCAGAAAATTATAGATGCTAAAGAGAAGCTTCTTGCAAAAAAGAATAAACAAGAAGAAGAATTAAGCAGAAAATTCCAGCAATTAATCTCTGAAAAAGATAGTTTCCAAAAAAAGATAAGAGAAAATGAATTTGAATTATCAAATCAGCAGAATGTTCTTCATAATATAGAACAAGAAATAAATAATTTTAAGATTGATAAAGCAAGAGTAGACGCAATTATTGAGAATCTTGAGACAGAATTATTAGAGTTTAATGGTGTTCAGGTTATAAAATCAAAGAGAGAAATTCTTGTGGAGAAATTAGCAAAAACACAAGATATGTTATCCAGAATAGGAACTATTAATATGCGTTCTTTAGAAGTTTATGACTCTGTAAAAAGGGAGTATGACACTGTTAGGGATAAAGCAGAAATTATTACAAAAGAAAAAGAAGGAATCCTAAAGATTATTTATGAAATAGATGTTAAAAAGAAAAAAGTTTTTTTAAAAACATTAGATGAGTTAAATGAGAAGCTCTCAAGAAACTTTGCTCAATTAAGTACAAAAGGTCAGGTCTCATTAGATTTAGAAAATAGAAAAGCCCCTTTTGAAGAGGGAGTTAGTATAATCGTTAAAACAGGCCATGGAAAATATTTTGATGTTAAATCTCTTTCAGGGGGGGAGCAAGTATTAGTGGCTTTATCATTAATCTTTGCAATCCAAGAATTAAATCCTTATTGCTTTTATATTCTTGATGAAATTGATGCCGCATTAGATAAAAGAAATTCAGAACGTTTAGCAAATCTTCTTCAGAAATATATGAGAAAAGGACAGTATATTATTATTACACACAATGATGAAATAATCTCAAATGCAACTAATCTTTATGGGGTCTCAATGCATGATGGAATAAGTAAGATAATTAGTTTAAGGATTTAATTTCTAAACAAAAGATTTAAATACCTATAGTAACTTATATAATCGCTATGGCAACTACAATTCAAATAAGTAATGAGCTCTTAAAGAAATTACAAGATATGAAGATTCATGAAAAAGAAAGTTATGAAGAACTAATTTGGGATATTCTTGAAGATAGAATGGAACTTTCAGAAGAAACTAAGAAAAATATTGCAGAAGCTGAGAGAGAATTTGAAGAAGGAAGATTCCATAAGTGGGAAGATGTAAAAAAGGAGCTTAAATTAGATGTATGAGATTCTCCTTTCAGATAAAGCAAAAAGACAATTAAAAAAACTGGATTTTTTAACTCAAAAGAGAATTAGGGCAGTTATTGATAGATTAAAAATAAGGCCTTTTGTACATGTTAAAAGATTAGCAGGGTCTCCCCATTATAGAGCAAGAGCAGGAAAATATAGAATTATCCTTAATATTATAAAGAATAAACTTCTTATTCTTGTATTAGAGGTTGGACCTAAGTCCAGAATCTATAGGTAAAGATGAACAAAACTGAACTATTAAATTCTTTAAAAAGAAAAGGCTTTTCAAATAAAGTTTTAGATGCTTTTTCAGAAGTTAAAAGAGAGAATTTTGTTTCTAAAGATTTGAAGAATAGAGCATATGAAGACAATGCTCTTCAGATTGGAGAAGGACAAACAATTTCCCAGCCCTATACCATTGCAACTATGCTTTCTCTTCTTGATTTGAAAAAAGGACAGAAAGTTCTGGAGATTGGTTCTGGATGCGGTTATGTTTTGGCTTTAATGTCCGAAATCGTAGATAAAAAAGGAGAGGTTTATGGAGTAGAGATTAAATCTGAATTAGTAGAAAAATCAAAAGAAAATACTAAAGATTATAAAAATATCCAAATCTATAATAAAAATGGAAGGCAAGGGTTTAAAGAAGCAGCGCCATTTGATAGGATATTAATAAGTGCAGCATCTGAAACAATTCCCAAAGAGGTTTTATCTCAATTAAAAGATAAAGGGTTGGTTGTAGCTCCTGTTGGACCAAGAGATAGCCAATCTTTAATAGCATTTCAAAGAGAAAAAGATGAATTCAAGATAAAAGAAAAATTACCAGGATTTGTCTTTGTTCCTTTTGTTTGATTATTCTGTTCTAAGCTTGTATATGATGTTCCCTTCCACCAATTCTGCAAAATATTCTCTTGCTTGCATAAATTTCTCAATTGCATTCTCCCAATTAAAACCATAGTATATTCTAAGCATTCTTTCTGGGGTTAATATGCCTTTTTTATCTAAAATATCCCACATTATTATATCCTTTAATGTCTTTTCTTTTATAGGAATACCATCTTCTAGAATTTCATCTAGTTTTTTATCAAATTCTTTCTTAGGAAAATTAACAGGGTATATGTCTTCTTTTTTTGTATTTACAACAACATCATTTATATTCCTTATTTTTGGTTCTGGGAGGCCCATCTTTTTTCTAATATATCCTTTATGATATTTCTTGTAATATTCTTTTCTGTCAGTTGGCTTTTCTTTTGTTGATGTTATCATTTTATCTCTTTGTATTTCTAATTTTATTAAAATAATCCTGGGTGCATTTTTGAGGATTAGAACAATATACTTGCCCCATATATACCCCCTTACTTGATAATACTGCATGTGAACCCGCGGTTTTATCTAAAGCAATTCCTGCGCCACTGGAAATTAATTCTAATGCAGCACATTCTTCATAACCTTCAGGGCATTCAAATTTATTACTTAAATTATTTTTATCTTCCATTTTATTTGCAAATATCCCATTAATATAAAAAAGGAGAAAGTACTAAAAAGTAAAAAAATTAAAAAGGGAATTAGTAATAACTTTCTCCGAATTCTTCAGCTTTCTGAGGTTTCTTTCCTAGTAAAACGATTAAAACAACTAGTAATACTAAGAATACTATTGCTAAGATAACTGTTAGAACTGCGATAGGGTTTGATTGTTTACCTTCAGCACCAAGGCTGAATGTAATAACACCTTCAAGTTTGCTTCCAGAAAGTACATTCACATTAAAAGTGTATTCACCTTCTTCAGCAGCATTTGCAGTTACTGTAACTGTTTTACTTGTTCCAGCAGGAACAGCAACAACAGCAGTGTTTGCCTTTGCATAAAGGTTACAGTTAATTTCACAACCAGGTTCAGTAACAATTTGGTAAACCTTCAACTGATTAGTTGGGTTTACAATCATGAAACTGTATTCTACATCTTGACCAGTTGCTACAATCTTTCTAAAACTAGTTACAATTATGTTTCCATTTGAGAAGTCATTTTTTACAATGATTTCTTCAGACTCAACTAAATTCAAATCATCGTTTGATGCTTCTGCTTCAATAGTATAGATTCCTTCAAGAGCTTCGTATGGAATTCTTAAATAAAATCTTCCTCTTGTAAAATCATCGTTGTCATCATCTTCTACAGCAAGAATGTCTCCAAAATAAGAAGTCTTTTCAAGACCAAGTGCAGGGATACTTACAGTAACATATGTATCATCAAGATCATTGTAACCAATGTTCTTTAATACAATATCAACTGGAAGAAGTTCACCAGCAACAACAGTTTGACTAACTTCTATTGACATAATGTCTGCATTGTATGAAGGTCTTTGAATTCTTAAAGATGTGTTATATTCTGTTTCATTTTCACTATTCCAGATTCTTACATTAAGATTAAAGTCTCCACTTGGTAAATCTTTAAGCTCATAAGGAATCTTTAACTCAACAGTTTTTGAATATTTCTTACCTGCTTCAACATCGAAGAAGGAAGTTCTTTCATCAACATCAACTTTTGTTCCTGTAACTTCTGCTTCTAATCTAACATTAGAGGCATCTGTGTCTGCAGTAAAAAATACAGTAACAGTTAAAGTATCTCCTGCAATTACAGCAACATCGCTTCCACTTGCATTAATTCCATTAACTTCTACAGAGCTTATGTTTGCTAAGTTAGCAGCACTAGTAAATCCAACTAAGAACAAAACAATTGCAATAGTACAGAAAGAAACCATAAGGTTCTTTGTGTTCATTTTTGTGTCCATTTTAATTTAATTAACACAGAATTTTCTTCTGTATTTATATCCATATATCTTTATTTATAAATCTTACTATCTGTTGTAATTTTATAGTTACTACCTTATACCTAATTGTTAGTTACAGGTGGTGACTTACTTCTAAAAAGAAAATCATAAACTTAATAATTCAATATTTGTATCAGTTGTTGCGAAATTTTTAGCAACTAATACTTTACAATTAATTTCTTCTGCAATTTGAATAATAGAACTTGTAACAGTGCCATCAATTACTATTGCTAAAGGGTTTGATTTGCTTTTTCTTAAAAAACTAACTAAACTCCTCGTTGAAATTGATTTTATTTCTTCTAGTTTATCGTCTAAAATAATAGCTTTTCCAGAACCCTGGTTGTTTTTAGAAATTTCTTTAAGCTTATTTTTATTATCTTCACTTAATTCAAATTTTTCATCGGGGTTTTGCAAGGGGGTGTTCCCTGCTTTTTCTTTTGCTTTTCCAAAAGAAGCCTTAGAAAAGAAATCTTCTGCAGGAACTTTCTTTCTTAAATTTGCAATGATTTCTTTTCCAGTTAATTCTTCAACTTCTTTTCCATCAGGTGCAACCGCAATATAAACTACTTCTGTATTATCCATAACATTTTGAGCAATTAACTTTCCACCCCTATCTCCATCAATAAAAAGAGTTATCTCTTTTTCTTCACTTAATTTTTTAATAGAGTCTGGAAGTTTTGTTCCATTCATAGCAATTACATTATTAATACCATTTCTCAGTAAATTAAGAACATCTGCTCTGCCTTCAACAACAATTATTTCTTTTCCAGAAAGGTCTCCACAAGGAAGTTTTTCATTTCCATACTCCAAAACTCCAGCAGTTCTTTTAGAATCCTTAATTTCATTTGAAATTTCTCTAGAATTTGTTGAGCCTTCAATCTCTTGCATTAATTTCTTAGCCCTGTCAACAATATAATCTCTCTTACTCCCCCTAACATCTTCAATTCTTTCAACTTCAATTTGAGAGTCACATGGGCCAATTCTTTCAATGGTTTCAACAGCAGCTGCAATTAAAGTTGTCTCTGATTGGTCTAATGCAGTAGGAATCCTAATTTTTCCAGTTGTCTTCCTATCTCTTCTCTCTAAGTCAACTTCTATTCTACCAATCTTTCCTTCTTTTTGCAGTTCTCTCATTTCTAGCTCAGCACCAAGCAAACCTTCTGTTTGGCCAAACAAAGCACCAATTACATCTGGTTTTTCTAATGCACCTTCGGCTGTAAAATTTAAATGTATCATATATTTTATCGATACCGGACTTATTTTTGCCATTTTTTTCTCCTATTTAATTTAATTACTTAGAAAAATATCTGACTTGCGTCAGTTCACCTTCAAAAACAAATATGAATCTGAAATTAATTGTGATCGTGATTAATAATAATCCGTGATATTCTTCTGATACAAATTATAGCAAGAGGGAGTTTTTAAAGCTTACTAAATTCTCTTTCTTCAAACTTCTTCATTGCATAAAATTCTTTTAATCTTCCTAATTTTTCATATAATTCCATTAGTTTTTCTTTAATTTCTCTTCTTTCTAAATCACTTATATTCATTTCAAGCAGTTTTTCATATATTTTTGCAGCATGATTTCTCTTTAATTCTTTTTCATATTCTTCTGCTTGCTTTTTGTAAAAATCTTTAACAGAAAAGACAATCTCTTCTCTTTCAACAGAATTGGCCTCATTTAAAGCTTTTCTCATAGAATAGTCTGCTTTATCAAAGAATCCAGCCTGTATATAATATTCTGTAGCTTTAAGGTGGTTTTTTATTTGTTCTGAAAAGGCAATGCAAATTCCTGCTAATCCTTCATACATCTTTGCAACATCATTGAACATCTTTCTTTTAGTATAAATTTCAATTAGTTTTAAGTAAACAAATTTCTTTGTATCTCTGTGAAGTATTTGTTTTAGAAGGTTATTTAGGAGATTAATCTGCACAAATTCACCTTTTCCAGCAATTTGCATTTCTACATCTGATTTGGATAATTCACTTCCTAACATAAATAATTGAATTAGAATAAGTATTTAAGAATTATTGGGGTGAAAGATTAACTTATTTCTTTTGTTTTAAAAGAGCTTCATATTCTTGTTTAGACATATAAACAAGCACACCATGATTATCTTTTGTAACATAAGGGTTACATTCATCTTCAATTAATTCAAGAGCATTATTTCTATCAATCCTTACGCCATCTTTTGAAAACCAAGTATTACTTTGGTGTCCAAGACTTGTTTCTAATAATTTTTTCATATTATTTTATAAGAACTATTCTCCGAAGTCAATCACTTCTTCTTAACTATTTCAATGCACATACCGGCAGCAACAGTTAAACCAGCGTCCCTAACTGCAAATCTTGATGTATATGGGTTGTCTTTTTGAGTTTCTAAAGCAAGAGCCCCTTGCGGTTTAATTCTAACTTTAGCAACATCTCCATTTTTCAAGAAATCAGGATTTTCTTTAATAACTTGCCCTGTCTTTGGGTCTATTTGTTCTATTAATTCAACAAATTGACAAGGAACTTGAGCAGTGTGTATGTGGAATACAGGTGTATATCCTTTAGCCAATACTGTTGGGTGATTAATAACTGCGATTTGTGCAATGAATTCCTCAACAATTGGAATTGGGTGTGCAGCGTCACAGATAACATCTCCTCTTGCAATATCTTTTTTACCTATTCCTCTAATATTAATTCCAACATTGTCTCCTGCTTGAGCTTCTGGCATTTGTTCATGATGCATTTCAATAGTTTTAACTTCACCTGCAATTCCTTCACCTGTTCTTCCAGGAAGCACTTTAATTTTTTGTCCAACTTTCATAATTCCTGTTTCAATCTTTCCAACAGGAACAGTACCAATACCTGTAATTTCATAAACATCTTGAACAGGCATTCTCATTGGCAAGTTAGTTGGTAATTCAGCTTCAGGGAACAAGTCAAATTGTTCTTTTATTGTTGGTCCTTTATACCAACTCATATTACCTGATTTTTCAGTTATATTATCTCCTTTTAATCCAGAACATGCAAGAAATGTAGTTTTCTCAGCATTAATTCCAACTTGATTTAATAGTTTAGAAATATCTTCTTTAACTTTATTGAATTTGTCTTCGCTATATGCAGAAGCATCCATTTTATTTATAGCCACACACACATTCTTTACACCCATTGTTCTCAAAAGCCATAGGTGTTCTGTAGTTTGAGGTTGTACACCAGCAGGAGCAGCAATAACCAAGAAAGCAGCATCTGCTTGCGAAGCACCAGTAATCATATTCTTAACAAAGTCTCTGTGTCCAGGAGCATCAATGATTGTAATTTGTCTTTTGTTTGTCATAATTTTCTTATAACCTAAGTCAATAGTAACTCCTCTTTCTCTTTCCTCTTTAATTTTATCCATAATATATGCAAATTCAAAACCAATTTTACCATGCTTTTCAGCTTCAGCTCTTAATTTTTTCATTTCTTGGTCAGAAACAATACCTGATTGAAACATTAGTTGTCCAACTATTGTTGATTTTCCCGCATCAACATGTCCAACAAAAATAACATTCATGTTAGGTTTTTCTTTTGCCATCTTAAATATAAATTTTCATAAAGGAAATTTTAATATTAATTTATGATAAATTTAGTTTATAAATCTTTCTGTTAATTTTTTATAAAAATTAGTTCTCGAGGGATTTTTTAACTTCTTCATACATAATTGTTTTTTCTAAATTACTTTCCTTTTCAGTTGTTCTCTCTATTTTGTCTTTTGAAACTAGGTGGAAGGGATTCCAATCTCTTGTAGCAATGCCATTTCCAACATAAACTTTCCACAGAAGAGCAAAGGCAAAGTAACTTACTTCCAAAGCATAAATTCCAAGAGCTTTTCTGTCTTTAGAATCTTTAAGATTATACCAAGGATTTTTTCCTTTTCTTGTTTTGTATTCTCTTATTGTGTGTGCTACAAATCCAACTCCTGGAACATAATAAAGAAGTTTTTTCCAATTCATAAAGCTTCAAACAGAAAAATTGTTTATAAATTTAATTATGATTAATCATCACCTGGAATATCTTCACCACCACAAGTCATAATTGGTACAGAAGGTCTTTGAAAAAAAGGTTCTATTTTCTTCATAAAATTAAAAATATATTCAGAATCTGTAGAATTGTAAAATTCTTTAGGATTTGATTTTAAATTCTCAAGCTTACTGTTAATTGAATTAAATTCTTCTTTATACTTAGGAATATCTTTTCTAGGAATATCTTCTTGTTTATTTGCAAGAGCCCGAACTACTTCTACAAAATGAGGAGTAGAAATATATTTCTTATCTAATATAGAATCTAAAGTATTGTTAATTCTTTGAATATATTCTTTCATGGAATCAATACGAAATTTGCTAGTCTCATTTAACTCTTCCCTTTTTTCAATATTCCATAAAATGCTTCCAATTGCAAGTTCATATCCAAAATCATCCAATTCCTTGTTTACTCCCATGTTTTATTAAAGAATCATATCCTTTATAAGAATTATTATATTAGAATTATTGATTAGCAGCTAAACCTTTCCTGCTTCTTATTTTCTTTATAACTTCTGCTTGAAGATTTGTTGGAATTCTTTCAAAATCTTGTTCTAGGATTGAAGATGTCCCTCTACCTTCTGTTGCAGACCTAAGATCATTTGACCATCCAAGCATCTCAGCTACAGGAATCTTTGCCTTTATCTTTGAAATTGTTCCTTCTTGAGACATATCAATCATCTGCCCCCTCTTACTTCCAACTAATTTTGTCATTATCCCTGTGAATTTTTCAGGAGCTTCAATAACATGAACTTGTAATGGTTCAAAAAGAGCAGCACCAGCAGTCTTAATAGCTTCTGTCATACTCTCTCTTATAGCAGGATAAACTTGTGCAGGGCCTCTGTGAATAGCATCTTCATGAAGCCTAATATCAATTAATGAGACTCTCATTCTCATGCATGGTTCACGTGCTAAAGGACCAGCATCCACAACCATTTCAAAAGCATCTAAAACCATCTCAATAACTTCACCAATATGAACTTCTCCTCGTGTTTCATCTAAAAAAACATTTCCTTTGTAAACATCTCTAACATTTCTAATTGTGTCCCCACTCCAACCTAAACCAGATAAAACATCTGCAATAGCAGTACTTTTCTTCTTTATTCTTCCTTCTGGTAGGGCTCCGCTTCTAATTGCTTCATAAATATTATCTTCTAAAGGTTCAATTTTAATGTAAAAACTATTGTGCTTGTTTGGACTTCTTCCTTCTTTTGTTTCAGAAGCCTTTGTAATTGTTTCTCTATATACAATAATAGGAGCAGAAGTTCGAACATCTAAACCTTTTTCAGTCTTAATTCTATTTTCTATAATCTCTAAATGTAATTCACCCATACCAGACATTAAGCTCTCCCCAGTTTGGTCATTAATTTCAATCCTAATAGAAGGGTCTTCTTTTCCAACTTGTTTTAATACTTCAACTAATCTAGGAAGGTCTGCTGCTTTTTTAGCTTCAATTGATTTTGTAACAACAGGTTCAAATAAGTGTTTGATTGCTTCTAAAGGCTCCATTGGCTCAGTACTAACTGTCTCACCAGCAAAAGTATCTTTTAATCCAACAATTCCAACAATATTTCCAGCACTAACTTCATTAACAATAACTCGTTGTGCACCTTTGTAAACAGAAACTTGCTGGGCCCTAACCTTTCTTTTTGCAAGATTCATATAAACTTCATCCCCTTGTTTTATAGTTCCTGAAAATAATCTTCCTGCAGCAACTTCACCTGCATGTTTATCAACAACAATTTTAATAGGCATAAAAACAACAGGGCCTTTTGGGTCACAATTTATCAATGCTTTTCCTATTTCAGAACCAGATTCTCCATGCCATAATTTTG
>Ga0268285_1001752_pt1 | contig 10094 bp, 6 predicted proteins | sample saktaG_2_FD_190144 | JGI IMG/M metagenome (GOLD analysis project Ga0268285, IMG submission 190144) | Saline water microbial communities from Sakinaw Lake, British Columbia, Canada - sak_2013_06_06_120m | ecosystem: Environmental > Aquatic > Non-marine Saline and Alkaline > Saline ... | reverse complement strand
ATCTTAGTGTATTTTATAATTATATTTTATCGTATTTATTAGATAAAAGCAACAAAAGTAATGATATTTTATAAAAAATTATAACAATCTTTTTTCTAATTGTTCTTTTTCTTTTTCATAGCCTTGTTTTCCAAGTAGGGCAAACATATTTTTCTTATAGGCTTCAACTCCGGGTTGATTAAATGGATTAACCTCTAAAATATAACCCGAAATAGCACAAGCCTTTTCAAAAAAGTAAACCAAATAGCCGAAATTATATTCATCACACTTTTCAATCTCTAAAACAATATTAGGAACACCTCCATCATTATGAGCTAATACTGTGCCTTGAAAGGCTTTTTTATTGACAAATTGGAGAGATTTATCGGTTAAAAAATTAAGCCCATCGGCATTATCAATGTCTTCAATAATATCCATTTGATATTTGGGATTATTAACCCAAAGAACAGTTTCAAAAAGGTTGCGAAGCCCATCTTGAATATATTGTCCTAAACTATGCAAATCAGTTGAAAAGGAAACGGAAGAAGGAAAAATGCCTTTATTGTCTTTGCCTTCACTCTCTCCGAAAAGTTGTTTCCACCATTCTGAAAAACTATTTAAACAAGGCTCATAATTTACTAACAGCTCGATTGTTTTACCTTTTCTGTATAAAATATTTCTTAAAGTGGCATATTTATAACAGTTGTTTAGCTCAACAGAAGGCTCAGCTGTGTCTTTCATTGCATCTAATGCACCATCCATAATTGCATCAATATTTGCACCACTAACAGCAATAGGTAAAAGGCCAACAGCGGTTAAAACAGAAAATCTGCCACCAATATCATCGGCTATAACAAAGGTTTCATAACCTTCCTTATCAGCTAATGCCCTTAAAGTTCCTTTTTCCTTATCTGTTGTGCAGTAAATTCTTTTTTTCGCTTGTTCTTTGCCATATTTTTTTTCTAAATAATTTTTAAAAATTCTAAAGGCTATTGCGGGTTCAGTGGTAGTTCCAGATTTTGAAATTACATTAATCGAAATATCTTTTCCTTCACAAAGACTTAATATTTCGGTTAAATAAGTAGAACTAATATTATTTCCCACAAAATAAATTTGAGGTGTTTTTTTATTTAAATTATTATAAAAAGGTGAATGAATAAACTCAATAGCACATTTTGCACCTAAATAAGAGCCGCCAATTCCAATGACAATTAACACTTCGCTATCACTAATAATTTTGTTTGCCACTTGTTTTATTCTATTAAATTCTTGTTTATCATAATCAGAAGGTAAGCAAAGCCAACCTAAAAACTCATTTCCTAAACCATCTTTATTTTTTAGTGTATTGTGAGCAGCCAGCACTTGAGAGGATATTCCTTTTAGTTCATTTTTTACATTATCAATGTTTAAATATTTAGTTATTATTTTAACCGACATATAATTTAGCCTCCATATAAATATTGTATTCTTATTTTATACTAAAATTATAAAAAAATCAATAATTTATGCTCTTGAAGTTAAATTTTTTATAACAAATAATACCAACAGATAAATTGAAATTAACAAAAGTGAAAAATTATATCCTGTAATATACAAAATATAAAGTCCCAAAGCTAATATAGGAATAACAGTTATAAGCGACACAAAATCGGAAATATAAGTCGCTTTTACAATGTTTACCTTTAATAATAGTAATGAATATAAGGCTCGTCCGCCGTCAAGAGGCATTATTGGTAAAATATTAATAAAAAATAAAATTGCATTACAAAGGGCAAAAAGCTGGAAGAATGAGGAAATTCCAAAAATAATTTGAATACAAATAGCAATAACAACCAAAATTAAATTGATTATAGGTCCAGAAATTGCTATAAAAAATTCTTTTTTATAGCTTATAGTATTTATATTTTTTAGTTGAATGTCAGCTCCAATTGCCAATATTCGTAGCTTTTCTATTTCACAGCCACAAAGTTTTGCCGCAAAAATATGTGCCACCTCGTGCAAAGCGGCACACAAATAAATTATTAATATATAAATAACACCATCTATAAAAGTGAAAATAAGAAAAAGTATAAAAATTGCAGGACTTATTTCAAGTCTATTTGATAACCTTATCATAAATCTCCTAATATTTAATATATTGCTCAGTATTTAAGTACTTGTCATCTTTTCTCATTTCAAAATGCAAATGAGCACCGGTAGACCGCCCGGTATTGCCAGATTTAGCAATTACTGCCCCTACCTTAACCTTTGCACCTTTTTTCACCAAAGTTTCTGATAAATGTCCATAATAAGTAACAAACCCATTGCTATGCTCAATCAATATGTATTTCCCGCCAACACTTGAATAGGAAACACTTTTAACAGTTCCAGCCATTGCGGCTTTTACCTTTGTTCCCGTTGCAACTGCAATATCTGTTCCGGTATGAAAACTTTTCTTATTAGTAAATGGGTCATTTCTTATGCCGAAAGGTGAAGAAACTCTGCCAAAAACGGGGGCTATAATTTTTTCTTTTATTACAAGTTTTTCTTCTATTATTGGAGGTAATTTTAATTCATTTGAATTAGGTAAGGTATCATATATTTCTTCTAATGATTCAGACAAAATTTGAGCATCAACTACAGGAATATCGTCTATTCCTATACCAGTCCCGGCTGGTGCAATGTTACTGCTTGTAGTTTGAGTAGCACTGCTTGTGTTTTCTTTGCTTGAATTATCCTCAGTTGTTTGACTAAAAATTGGTTGTACTTGTACTCTTCCAAAGAAAAAAGATAAGAGTTTGTTTTTACTTGCTAACTCATCTAATTTATTATTTAAATCTCCTATGTTTGAAAGCCTATATGAAGTGTTAAATGCACCAACCTTAACAGTTCCAAAAAGGTTATTATTAATAACTTTGGTTAAGGTAGCACAAAGAAAAATAATAGCACAAATGACTATTTGCACCTGTAAGGTTTTTAGAAAGCTATCTTTTGCAGGTTTTTTTCTCTCTTTTATTTGAGAACGCCGTCTTGATGATTTATATTCTGTGCTCATAAACATCACTCCTGTATAAATTATATACAGGAGCCAAAAAAAATATGTCTAATTAAATAAAACTAAAAAAATTTATAAAAATAATTCCTTTTTTTCATTAAAAAATCTTTGCCTAATTACTTGCTTGATTTTTATTTGCTCACTAACATATTTTTTTATAGTTTCAACAATTAGAGAAGGATTAATTGATAAATTCCCATCACAAGGTAAAATTACTGAAAAAGAAATGCAATTCTCCTCTTTAACAAAATCAATATCATTGAAAAATTCCTTTAAATCAAGTTCCTTTTCTTTTGATTTTGTTTTTTTAATAATAGTTATTTCTTTATTGGATTTTATGCTATTTAGTTTTTCAATATCAAAAAAATCAATTATCTCCACTTTGTATTGGGCAAAGGAAACTTGTGAAATTTTGTTAATAGGTAAAAAAGCTTTGTTAATTCTCAAACCATTTGGCAAGGTTGGATTTAGTTTTTTTATAATATCATTTAAATGAATTTGTTCATTTAATTTAAAGTCCATTATTTCATTTTCACCGATATATCCTACTGATAAAGGAGGGGAAAAGACCAAAAAAGGATGTGGATTAAACCCTTCCGTATACCATACAGGAAGTGAGGTGCGATTTATTGCTCTTGCAAAAGCACGATTTAAATCGAGATGAGAAATATATTTAACAGCATTGCCTTTTTCAAAAAAAAGTCTTACATTTTGCATTTATTTCTCAACCCTTTCGCAAGAATATTCTTTATTTATTCCACAATTGCTACACTTATCATTGCAATTTTCGGTAGTTAAATTTTCGTCCGCTTTTTTGGCTTCTTTTATTAAAAACTTCTTGCTAACTCCAATATTTATATGCTCCCAAGGTAAAATTTCATCAAAAGATTTTCTTCTGTTTGCATAAAAGTGCATATCTATATTACATTCTGAAAAAGTTTTTTTCCATAAGTCAAAACGGAAAAATTCATTCCAACCATCAAAAACACAACCTAATTGATAAGCTTTTTCAATTACTGTCGATAATCGTCTATCTCCTAAAGCAAAAACCGCTTCAATAAGTGAAGTGTATTTATCATGCCAATTAAGAGATATTTTTTTAGATTTAATATTATTTTTTAATAGTTTTTGCTTTTGTTCTAATGTATTTGTGTCGTCCTGTGGCTCCCACTGAAAAGGAGTAAAAGGTTTTGGCACAAAGTTAGATACCGATAATGTTATAGAAAATCCTTTGCCCTTTTGCCTAAATTCGCTGTTGTAATATGTATTTAAAACTTCTTGACAAAGGTCCATAATTCCTAAAACATCCTCATTAGTTTCAGTAGGTAAGCCTATCATAAAATACAGTTTAACACTTGTGTTGCCACCCTCAAAGGCAGTTTTGCATGTGTTTAAAAGTTCCTCTTTTGTAACATTTTTATTAATAGCATCTCGTAGTCTTTGCGTACCTGCTTCAGGGGCAAAGGTTAATGTGCTTTTTTTAACCTTTTGAATTTTCTGCATAAGTTCTTTTGAAAAATTGTCAACCCTAAGAGAGGGAAGAGATAAATTAATTTTTTTCTCTTGACTCCAACTAAGAATTTTTAATAATAATTCTTCTAATTGACTGTAATCACTTGAACTAAGAGAAGATAAGGAAACTTCTTCATATCCGGTATTTTCACATAATTCTTTGGCTAATAAATTTAATCTTTCAGAACTTTTTTCTCTTACCGGCCTATATATCATTCCTGCTTGACAAAAGCGACATCCTCTTATACAACCTCTAAATAATTCTAATGTAATTCTATCGTGAATTATTTGCGTAAAAGGCACTACCATTGTTTTTGGATAAAATACTTTATCCAAATCCTTAATAATTCTTTTTTTAATTGTTGAGGGTGCATCTTTATAGTTTTTAGTTATTTTATTAATAGTATTATCTTGATTATAAATAACATCATAAAATTTAGGGACATAAACACCTTCAATTAAGCAAGCCTTTTGTAAAAATGCAGTTTTGTTTTTATTGCACTTATATAAATCTAAAAGTTCTAACAAAACTTCCTCAGCTTCTCCAATAACAAACAAATCAAAAAAGTCAGCAATAGGTTCTGGGTTTACACAACAAGGACCTCCCCCAATAATAATTGGAAAAGTGTTATCTCTATCCTTCGCTCTTAAAGGAATACCAGATAGATTTAGCATATTTAATATGTTTGTATAACTTAATTCATATTGTAAAGTAAAACCTATAAAATCAAACTCTTTTAACGCATCAAAGCTTTCAAGTGCAAAAAGAGGGATTTCATTTTCTCTCATTAATAATTCAAAATCCTTAGTTGGAGCAAAAACTCGTTCGCACCAAATATCATCTCTTTCATTTAAGAGTGAATAAAGAATTTTCATACCTAAATGAGACATTCCAATCTCATAGGTATCTGGAAAGCAAAATGCAAAACGAATATCAATTAAATTTTTGTCCTTAATTATTTCGCCAAATTCTCCACCAGTGTAACGGGAGGGCTTTTGCACTAATGGCAAAATACTGTCAAGATTTTTAGGATTCATATTTATAACCTTTCATAAAAAAAATGGACATTTTTTGAAATAAAATAATATTTACACACCAATGCTCCAATTTGAAAACCATTTAAGCCAAGTTTTTGCGAATTCTTTTAATATTGGATAGCCAGACCAAAGAGGGTAAAATGCAATAAATATAATTAAACATACTGCAAAGAAGGATATGTAAATTATCATAGCTTTTTTCCCACTTAATTTTTCTAATAATCTCTTAAGAGCAAATATCGTAATTCCCATCACAAATGGTAGAGTTGAAAAATAGTGATAAATAAATGTTGACCGTGATACTAATACCCAAGGCATATAATTTGAAGCAACTCCTACAAAAAGAAAAACTAAAATCATTAATTCACTTTTCATTTTAGCGGCGTTTTCAGCAAAACGATTTTTAGTATATTTAATGTAATCTTTTATTAAGATATATCCGCCAACAAAGAAACTAACAAAACCACTCCACCAAATAATTGGGTTGCCAAAACTTGAAATGCTTTCAACATTGTTAGCATTAACAGTTTCAGGGGCAATATAATACCAAATTGGCTTAACTATTAAAGGCCATTCAAACCAAGCTGATTTAAACGGATGATTGTCATTTGTCAAATTAGTGTGATAGTCAAACATATTTTTTTGGCAATCTAACAAAACTCTCATCCAATTTCCATCCATAGCTTTTAACTTATAAAATGGAATATAGGAAAGTGCATATATTACAAAAGGCATAACAACAAAAAACAAAACACAAAAGCCGAGAGTGTAATATAAATTTCGTTTATAGGTTTTAATGATATATGATAATTGTTGTTTTTCTTCTTGTTGTTCAGGAGATTTTATGGTGCCAATAATTTTTTTAGCCTCAATGTATTCTTTATATTTATTGTAAAGGAAGAAAAAGAGCAGAAATGCCAAGCCAACGGCTCCATAAAGACCTGTCCATTTTGAAGACATAGCTAAACCAAAACATATTCCACTAAGACTTAATGGGACTAAGGTTTTCCAGAATGGTTTTTTATAAAAGTTTGAAGAAATATACATATACATAAATAAATACATAAGAATAATAAACAATACAACAAAACTATCAATAGTTGAAATTCTTGTTTGAGCAAAGTGCATACCATCTAATGCCATAAGCAGTGTCAAGCCAATAGCCCATTTTGTGCTTTTGAACAGTTTTTTGCCTAAAACAAACATAGCAGGAAGCATAAACACACCCATTAACATTCCCATAATTCGCCATCCAAATGGGTTCATTCCAAATATTGCAATTCCAATTGCAATAATTTCTTTTCCCAATGGTGGATGAGTAGTTTCATAAATTGGTAAGTCATTTAAAAATTCAAAAGCCGTTCTTGCGTGATATATTTCATCAAAATACATTCCGTTTTTGTAAGAACTTAACAAAGGAACTAACCCTTGTTCATCAAAAATATTTGAATAATAATGTTCTTTAACTTTTTCGTTATCTTTTCCATCCACACTAACAATAGGTATTGTAGAAGTCGCATTGGCAGAAGAATAACACCCTATTTCAAGCAATTTAAATTCAGGAACAATACTCTCAACTTTTAAATATCTTGCAGAATAATTATTTCCGCTGAAAGACACCTTTTTCCAACTGTAGAGATCTCCTGTATTGAATTTAACTGTTTTAATTTTTGTAAAAGCAGTATTATCGTTACTAATTGAAATATCAAATGTTCCTTCGCCAATTGAACCAAAATAATAAAGTTTTTCCAAAGGTTTTTCTTGACCAAAATCGGCAATTACATAACTCCCTTTTTCCCGTGGCTCCCAAAAAGTTTTTGGGCATTTCATATCTCCTAAGTTAAATAGTGAAAAGGCAAAATATATTGCAGTTATTGTAAGCATTATAATGTAATCCTTGACATTTAATTTGCTTTCTTTTCTTAAACTTTCTTGTGCAGTTTGAATAATTTTATTTATCCTAAAAGTAAATTTTGATATATTAATTTTATTTGAATTTTTAGATTTTTCATTATTTTTATTTGAAATATTATTTTTTGTTTCAACTTTTGGCTTTTCAATAACAATAATATCCTTAGTTAATATTTTGTAAATAGTTACTACAAATACAATAAATAAGGCAACCATAGCTAAGCAACCGAGAATAAATATACTGTCTTTCGATGTAAAATAAGTTTCTGGTTTGTTGTGTAAAAACAAAACTGAAGCAACATTAAAATAGTGCAAAGCAGATAGGCTAACAAATAAATACAATAGTGATTTTTCCCTAAAATATATATACGACACTAAAATTAAAGCCAAAGCAGGGAATAAATATCTTTCGTGAATACCTGAACCAATGGTGCAAATTCCGACGGCAATAAATGCCCCTAAAATAAAGTATGAATAATCTTTAACCTTGCTTTTATAAAACATATAAATAGTTGAACAAACAATAAGGAATATAGAAATGTTGCCAACTAATTTCCAAGTAAGCCAATCAACTCCAATAAAAATTGGCAGAGTATCTTTAGCCCATTGTCCTCCAATAAGTCCAAAAAAGTTAAATGCCGAAAGGTCAGCATAAGGGTAACTTGTAATTGTAGAAAAATAATTATTAATTAACCAAGTTAAACTACCAAAAAAACCCACCTTGTTAATTGAAAATATTACTGAAAAAGCAAAAAAGGCAACAACACAGGATAGAAAACTAATTAAATTCTTCTTAATTCTGTCTTTGTATTCAATATTTAATTTTTTCTCTTTAATAATATTTAATATTTCATAAACTACCGCAATAATAATAATTGGAGTAAAAATAATTGTTTGAGGTTTTGCCAATAGTCCTAATAGGAAAATTGGCATTGAAATATAAAGTTTCCTTTTTACAATAAAATAAATTGAAAGCACAATTGCTAAGGTAAATACACTGTCAACCTGTCCCCAAGAAGAACTGTTTACAATTATTGCTGGGTTTAATAAATAAAGAGAAGATAAAATTAATGCAGTTTTTTGGAGAAAATGGTTTTTTGAAATTTTATATATGAATGCTCCCATAATTAAGTCGCAAATTATGGCTGGCATTTTAATAAACGCAATATAAGACATATCAGAGATATTTGCATTAAATAATTTGCCGATAGAAGCAAAGATACCTAATACAACCATATAAAGTGGAGGATAATCGCAAAAACTAACTTGTTTATAAAATTCAAAAGGACCAACTGTAGCCATAGTATTACCCCATGAGGTAAAGCAACTAATATCAGCATCAAACCCCTTAAAACTAAGAGCAGATATTAATCTTATTATAAATGCAATAACAAGAATAACAATTATTCCGATATAGCTTTTTGTTTGATTTAATTCTTTAAAAGCGGTTAATTTTTTAATTAGAAAGCCACTAAACACTAAGAATAATATTGAAATAAAAATAATACTAAAATTGTCAGGTGCATTGGGAGTGGAATTAGAAGTGTTGCCTGAAATTTCGTTTGACCAATTAACAACTTCAACATTGTTTGGAACTGTAGAAACTTCGGTTAATGAAACATCATCAAAGGCGGCATAACCATAATTATCGGCACCAAAATGTCCAATTCTCAAAGAAACTTTAATTGATTTTTGATTGCCGGTTTCCCCGTACATTTCTATTAAAGTCCAATCATTATCGCCGGTTAAATCCCTTGAAACAGAAAAAATATCCATTACACCGATATTAGCACCAATTCTCCTTGTTGCACCATTATTTTCGGGGTCGTTTTGGTCAAAAATCCTAATGCCTTTAGTTTTAATGAAAGCCGAAAGTTTGTAATTAGTATTTGGCTTAACATCAACATTTTGAACCAATCGTGCATCGTTATTTTTACTTATATCAATATAAGCATAATTATTATCGGACTTGCCACCATCAGTCCCCACTCCAAAGGAATCCTTGTGAACAGAAATATAACTTTCACTATACCAATTTGAAGGCAAATCATTATCGCCTATTTGGGTAAAAGTTGGGTTTTTAATTAGATTTATTTCTGCGGCATAAGAGTTAATCCCAAACATAATAAAAGTTATTAATAACATACAAATAACGGTAATAAACTTATAATATTTTTTTGGAATAGTATTTACATTCATAAAAACTTTAAACCTTTCTTGCAAATTTTCCAATTTTTTAGCATTATTTAATACTTTCTTCTCAATTGTGCCACACATTTTAAACATTGACATTTAGCATAACCAACAATATATATATCATAATTCAAGTAATAAATCAAGGCTTAAACGATGACATATATCAATTATTTAGTAGATAATTTAAATTTTAACAAGTGAGTGGGAGTGGGAGTGGAAGTGCTATACCCCTTTATTAATATTTTGATAATATTATATCCATTATATAATCCCCCTTTGTATTATGATGTGAATAAAAAAAAAAAAAAAAACTATTGATAATTTTAAATAATAGTGTTATTATTAAAGAAAATTGCAGAGGTGAAAAAAATGAATAAAAATGATATTGAAACCGAAAGCACAAACACTGTGCCAATAAAAGACG
>Ga0268285_1001748_pt1 | contig 10101 bp, 5 predicted proteins | sample saktaG_2_FD_190144 | JGI IMG/M metagenome (GOLD analysis project Ga0268285, IMG submission 190144) | Saline water microbial communities from Sakinaw Lake, British Columbia, Canada - sak_2013_06_06_120m | ecosystem: Environmental > Aquatic > Non-marine Saline and Alkaline > Saline ... | reverse complement strand
TATTGAACTTTCTTTGCCATAGGACTCCTTAATTATGTTACAAAGTAAAAAAGAACTATTGGAATCAAGAAAAATATTCTTGATTTTCCAATTTCTCCTATGGTCATATGAACTAAACTTTAAATAAAAAAATTCGATAAACTTAAAAAGCCACGCGACGAACGTGGCTTTTTTTTTATTGTGGTCAAAATTTGTTATCTCGTAGGAACTTCGTAGATCAGATCTTCTTCTAAAATTTATCAAATAATCTATATATTACATTCACATCATTTGTAAGATTATTGTTAGTTCCGCATGTGCTTTCTTATAAAACTTTACAAGTAGATACTGAAGAAAAAATTTTATAATAAATTAACAGGGAGATTGAATAAAATGAAAAAACAAGTGATCTTCACCTTTGTTTTGGTGATATTCTTAGGTATTTATTCTTTTGTATTTGGCAGCAATATTCTTTGTAAAACCCTCTCCAATGGCATGCAGATCGCTGTAAAAGAGAATTATAATAATAATTCAATAGGTTTCTATTGTTTTGTGAAAACCGGCTCAGTTAATGAGGGAGAATATCTCGGAGCAGGTATTTCTCATTATCTGGAACATGTAGTTGCAGGTGGGTCAACCACCTACCGTACTGAAGCTGAATATGAAGCAATGGCAAAGGAAATGGGTGCGATTGTCAATGCATACACGACCAATAGTGCTACTGCTTTTCATATTACTGTTGATAAGCAATATGCAGATCAGGCATTGGAAATATTATCCCAGCAGATGCATGCCTGTGCCATTGACTCAGTAGAAGTAGCACGCGAAAAGCAGGTCATCCTTAAAGAGATCGTGATGCGCTCAACTCCGCCGCGATCGAAAATATATCAGAGAAATAATGAGCTTGTCTTTCCTACATCAAATATGAAGTACCCGGTCATTGGTTACACAGAATTATTTAAAACAATTACCAGAGACGAACTCGCAGATTATTATCATAAACGATATGTTCCGAATAATATGATCTTCGTCGTTGCTGGTGATTTTGATGCTGAAGAAATGCTTGCAAAGGTAGAGGAAACCTTTAATAGTCTTGAAATGGGACAACTGAATCCAGTATATCTTCCACCTCAGGATCCACGGAGTGGTACTATCGAATATATGGAGGAGTTCCAGATACAGCAGCCCACAGTTTTTATAACAACGATACTTCCTGCTGCAGATTTTGAACAGTATCCCAAATTGATAGCAGCACTCGATATTCTATTTGGGAAAAGACAATCTCCAATTAAATACAAACTGGTGGAAGAGCTTCAATTGGTGAACTACATATATGCGCAGGCGAATGTCTCAATGCAGATGCCCCAGGGTATGATCACTATTGGTTTTGAAGCAAAGGATCCATCCAAAGTGAAAGAAATCGTTTCAATAATTGATGAGGAAATCGAATGGTACAGCATGGTGGGGATCGAGGATAAGGATATTCAAAATCTCATTACAAGATATAAAGCAAATCTGCTTTTAAGAACCCCGAGAGTTGATATGGATTGTAATAATATCGGTTGGAATCTTATGATGTTTGGTGTGCCGAATTCTAATGAGCTTTTTATAAACGCTTTTGAGCAGATCACTGCGAAGGATGTTATGAACAGCATCAAAGAATACCTCGTTCCAAAAAACCGTGTTATTTTCTGTGCACTGCCTGAAGGTGCAAAAGAGATGCTTGAGCAGAAAGATGAGCTCCTGGCAGAGAAATTGCAGCCGCAAAAAGTTCAACTTACAGATAACCTCACTCTCATTTATAAAAAGAATACTGAAAAACCGATCATCAGCGGAATTTTATATCTTCCCATCAGTGATGATTATGAAACTGTAGAGACCGCCGGCACAATTTCCTTTATGATGGATCTTATGCTCAAAGGTTCAGAAAAATTCAACTCTCTTGACCTCACAGAATGGAAAGAGGACCACGCAATCGATCTGGATATTTCAACAAACAATGATGGTACCTATTTGAGTTTCAAATGTCTGAAAGACGATTTTTCCAGACTTCGGGAGATCATAATTGATGCGTTTAACGATCCAACATTTCCCGAACATGAGATCATGCTCGCAAAAGAGAGAGCAAACGCAAATTACCAACGGTCATTGAGCAATGCTTCTTCTATTCATAATGAATTCCGTAGCGAAAAACTCTATCGCGCGCAGCCAGAGGGTGTTTCCAATTTGAAAAAACTCGAGGTCATTCAAGCGTTGGATCAGCAAGATTTACAGAACATTCATAAAAAATATATAAAGGCATCAAAGGTGATCGTAACCTTTTTTGGCGATATTACTCTTAATGAAGCAGAAACCTATGCAAAGAACTTCTATAAAAACATTCCTCACGGAGAGATCGTAGGTACAGAATCTCATTTGGTCGTTCCTGACATCAAGGAAACATTTGTACAGGAGTATGCCTTTGAGCCAGTTAATATTGACCTCAACTGTATCGCTCCTCCACGTAATAAAGAGAGTATTGATCACTTGACGATGAATGTTATTATTGCGATTTTGAATGGTTCTCGTGGCAGAATTCATAAAACAATCCGTGGTCAAAATGATCTTGCGTACTATGGATACGCACAGTATTCCAACGGGGATGATTACGGATTCTTCCGTCTTACAAGCCAGACCTCTATCGATAAAAAAGTTGAATTGATCGCTGTGCTGCAAAACCAGATCGATAAACTTAAGAATGAACCTGTGACTTCTGAGGAAATCCAATCCTCTATTGATGATTATTCTCAAATGATCATTACGAGTATCGATGATAATCAGTTGCCCTATTATATGACACATTATGAAGCAATCGGGCTTGGCTATGATTATCTCGAAAACATGAAATCATATTTCGACAAAATAACTACTGAAGATATACAACGGGTTGTAAATAAGTATTTTACGAAGGTTGCTGTCTTTATCTCCGAACCAAATGCAGAAGTTGAGCTTATGGTGCAATAATATGGTCGGGTTATGCTATAGTAATCAATTTTTAATAAAATAAATCCTAAACCGGACAGGTAAGGACACTAAAAGATCAGCAATGCATTCTGAACTCCAGTCTGCTGAGACTCGAGTTCAGGAGAGCGACCCAGTGAAATAAAAGAAAGATTTCACGGGTTAAAAATAAAAAAAGAGATTTCATTGGGCAGGCAGGTCAGGAAGCGAAACTGGACTTGAGACGAAAAAGCTTGACGCATTCTTGCATTCTGAAGTCCCGCCAAAAATGCACGAAGTCCAGTCTGCTGAAAATAGGATAAATTTATGCGATGTAAAAAAGAAGAATTTATAAAAGGAGAATACTTTCATATTTATAATCGTTCAGTTGAAAATACATTAATTTTTAAAAGCGCTGATGATTATTTATATTTTTTAGATAAATTTAAACCAAAAATTACTACTTATCCTGCTTCTGTTTTTGCATACTGCTTAATGCCGAATCATTTTCATTTTCTTTTACGACAAGATAATGACAAACCGATTTATCAAATTTTTAATGATATAAATAATTCTTACGTGCAACATTACAATAATAAATATTCAAGAAAAGGGCATTTGTACGAAGGACCATTGCAACATAAGAGAGTAAAAAAAGAAAATTATATAATTTCTCTCTGTCAGTATATTCATTTTAATCCCAAGAAAGCAGGATTAGTTAATAATCTTTCTGATTGGAAGTATTCTAATTATCTTGAATGGATAGGCAAAAGAAATGGCATCTTGTTTAATGAAGAATTGCTGAAAATATACTTTGGAAGCCCTGAATTATATAGAAAGCAAATAAAATATTATGAAAAATATATCAAGGAAAAAGAATTTGCTGAACTCCTCTTTGATTAAAGACTCGAGTTCAGGGGAGCGACCCAGTGAAATAAAAGAAAGATTTCAGGAGTCAGGAAGCGAAACTGGACTTGAGACGACAACTGGCATTCAGCATTCTGACAGTCTGCTGAGACTGGACTTGAGACGAAAAAGCTTGACGCATTCTGAACTCCACCCACCTTCGGCGTGTGAAGTCCAGTCTGCTTTAAGGCTGGGATTAAACAAGGTCGCATAAAAGTGAAACGCCGTTCTAAGAAAGAGGAATCATATGAATAACACCTTTTATAAAACCAGAAGGTTTCACCAAAGGGTTCTATACAGATGGTTCAGGTAACATACATGAACCAGCTAAATGCAAGGAGAATAGATGAAAAATGAAGATAAGACAAAAGAAAAACTTATAAAAGAATTAGTAGAATTACATAGGCGCATTACCGAATTGGAAAAATTAGAAAGCCATCGCAAGAAAGCAGAGATGGAAAACGAAGAACGCCGCCTTTATCTGGAAGCAGTGCTTGCTGATGCTCCTGATGCCATAATTACTATGGATGCCCAGCATAAGATAATTATGTGTAATCAGGTAGCTGAGAAACTTTTCGGATATTCAAAAAAAGAGATGATAGGTAAGAATATTGATGACCTGATTGCAGGTGCTGATAAATTTGAGAAAGCAAAACTTTATAGCAAACAGGTATTAGCTAGAGAAAATATACCAACTATAGAGACCGTCCGATACCGGAAGGATGGTGCCCCTGTGGATGTAGTGATGGCTGGCTCACCAATATTAATAGGAAATAAATTAGTTGGAGCAGTGGCAGCTTATACCGATATTTCCAAACGGAAGCAAATGGAAGTAGAAATTAAAAAGTATTCACTGGAACTTGAACACAAGATAGAAGAGTTGAGGAAGGTTAATGATGAATTATCCCAATACACTTATGCGGTCTCACACGACCTTCGTGCTCCTCTACGCGCACTAAACAACTATTGCCGGTTCCTTCAAGAGGATTGTAGTGATAGTTTAGATGAAATTGGACGGGAATATATCCAGGGTATTGCAGAAAATGCATGGCATATGGAGGAACTTGTAACAGACCTTCTGGAATACTCTATTAAGTCGTGGGCTAATAAGAGCTTAAGACCTCTTACAACTGTTTCAACAGTTTTTACGATTTTAAAAATGGTGTGAAAATATTCCACTTTTCCCATAGAGATCCTTTTGGATAAATCTTTTTTAAGTGGACTCAATAATAAATCGTAAACTATAAGGGGCATATCTTATGAAAGAAATTAGAAAGAAAGAATTAGATAAATTTATGGAAATTGAAGGCGAAACAAAAGGAGTGGTTTTCCAAACAGACGCCAAATATGTCTTGAAGAAGGAAGGAGAGGAAGGCTTAAAGAAATTAGAAAAAAGAATTAAAGAGTTAGGTTATCCTATTGATTATAGAAAAGGAGAAGCATTAGATTTACATCCTGTTGGATTAAGAGTTATTTCTCTCCTTTTAATAAAAGATACTTTTGGCTGGCAAGATGCAGAATTAAGAAGAATGGGGTATGTAGCACCGGGAAATTCATTTATAGTAAAACTTTTGATGCGTTTTTTTTCACTCAAGAAATTCACTGATGAAGTCCCAAGGTATTGGAGAATGCATTATACCATAGGAAACATTGAGGTGATAAATCTGGATGAAAAATCAAAAGGAAATAAAAAAGATGGAGACAAGAGAAGAAATTCAGATGTTAGAAAGATACATAGCAGACTTCTGGCAGTGCTTGCCAATACCAGTATGCTATGTAAATTCGCTTAATATTATTATAAATGTAGATGCGAATTTTGAGAATTTTTCAGGCTATAAATCAGACGAAATTGCAGGGGTGGACCTGGAAAAACTATTTGCTAATCAGCGAAAAATTAAGGAAATAGAGGAAGAGATATTAAACATAGGCAGCATTTCCAATCAGGAAGCAATTTTTATTACCAAAGAAAAAAGGAAAATCCCAGTCCTCCTCTCAGCAATTTCAAGAAAAGAAGAAGGCAATACTACTGGCTATTTTTTGTCAATAATGGATATTGCCGAGCGTAAGCAGGCAGCGGAGGAATTGAAGCACTCTGAACAACAATACCGCTCAACAATCGATTATATTGGCAAGGCCATTCATGTTGTTGATAAGAATTTAAATATCGTTCTTTTTAATAAAACCTTCAAACAATGGAACAAAGAATTGGGTTTTGAGACAGAAAATTTAATTGGCAGAAATATTTTTGATATCTTTCCTTTCTTGCCTGATGCTGTTCGTGACGAATATCAAAAGGTTTTTAAAACTGGAAAAATGCTTATAACTGTTGAAACAAATGAGTTGGCTGGAAAAGTAATTACCACAGAAACCAGAAAAATACCTATTTTAGAGAATAACAAAGTAGTTCGGGTTGTTACTGTTATAGATGACATCACCGAGCGCAAACGGGCGGAGGAGGCACTAAGGGAGAGCGAGAAAAAATATAAAACCTTATTCGAGAGCACGCTCGATGGTGTGTTCGTCCTTGATGCCGAAACGATGAAAGTAGTGCTTGCTAATCAGTCTGCTATGAAAATATATGGATTTAATTCTGTAGAGGAAGTAGTTGGAGTGAATCCACTTGACTTCATTTCCCCAGAGGATAAAGACCGAGTTCTAAAGATCATTGCAAAGGATATGTTTGAAAATGACCTACGTCAGATCAACGAGTTTCAAACGATAACCAAAGATGGTAGGGAAATATGGATAAGCGCTGTTGGTGCAGGAACTGAATATCAGGGAAGATTGGCAGGTTTGATTTCAATCAGGGACATCACCAAGCGTAAGCAAGCAGAGCAGGTCCAATCAGTTCTTTATAATATTGCCGAAGCTGTAAATACCACTAAAGATCTTGATGAACTCTATCAATTAATTCATAAACAACTTGGTAAAGTTATAGATACAACCAATTTCTATATTGCTATTTATGATAGAGAAAATGATAATATTTTATTTCCTTATCATATAGATAAAAAAGATGAATTTACTTCACATCCAGCTCGAAAGACACTTACTTTTTATGTAATGAGGACTGGTAAACCACTTTTTGCAAATGAAGAAGTTATGGAGCGATTAATTCAAAGTGGTGAGACGGGGAGAGCGAAACCAAGAACAAGTGCAAAGATTTGGCTTGGTGTTCCGCTTAAGAAAGGAAAAGAAATCTTTGGTGTAATTGCAGTTCAAAGTTATACAGATGCTTCGCTTTATACTGAAAAGGATTTAGAAATTTTAGAATTTGTTTCCAAGGAGATTGCTCTTGCTATAGAGCGCAAACGGGCGGAGGAGGCGCTGCGAGAAAGCGAAGAACGGTTCCGTTCCATCGTGGAACATTCTCACGACGGAATAGTTATTGTGGATGATGCCTATCGGTTACTCTACGTAAACGACGAGCTGTGCCGAACCTTCGGGTATTCTCGTGAGGAAATTATTGGTCAGAATTTCCGCAAATTCCTCGACGAAGAGAGCAAGCAACTACTTGCAGATCGGTACATCAGAAGGCAGAGGGGTGAGATGGTTCCACCCCGTTACGAGTCAAACATTATGCGGAAAGACGGTGAGAAGAGGCGTGTGGAAATCAGCTCTACTGTGACCAAAGATTCAGCGGGAAAAGTAAAGACATTGGCTCAGATTTTGGACATCACCGAGCGGAAGCTGGCGGAGGAAGCGCTGCGAACCAGTGAAGCCCAATTATCGAATGCCATGATGATAGCTAGACTTGGTTATTGGGAGTATGATGTTGACGATGACCTGTTCACTTTTAACGACCACTTCTATGACATTTTTCGCACAACGGCTGAGAAAGTCGGCGGTTACAAGATGTCGCCGGAACAATATGCCAAGCAGTTTATACATCCGGATGACATATCAGTAGTCGGTAACGAGACCAGGAAAGCCATTGAAACCACAGACCCCAATTTCAGTCGCCAATTGGAACACCGAATTATCTATGCCGACGGTGAAATAGGCTACATTTCCGTCCGTTTCTTCATTGTCAAAGATAGTCATGGTCGAACAATCAAGACTTACGGTGCAAATCAGGATATCACCGAGCGCAAGAAAATGGAGGGTGAACTTAAAGATTCAGAAATTAGGTATCATAATCTTTTCGAAAACTCCAGCGAGTTCCTTTTCACGCTTGATCTGAAAGGTAATTTCACAGATGTAAATAAAGCAGCAGAAACGCTATCTGGATATACAAAATCTGAATTATTAAAGATGAACTTCAAAGATTACACTCCCAAAAGAGATCATAGAAAACTTTTAATTACTTTTTCCAATATTTATAAAACAGGGAAGCCGCTACATGATTTACCTATTGAAGTGATAATAAAAGATGGTTCGATAAAATATTTTGAAACCAGTTTCAGCCTGCTGAAAAAAGGCGAGCAGATCATCGGCTACCAGGGTAGTTCCAAGGACATCACCGAGCGTAAGCTGGCCGAAGAAGCACTGCGTGAGAGCGAGGAACGTTACCGCATCGTTTTTGAACGGGCTGGCGATTATGTGCTGATGCTCGATGTGGAACAAGGCGAGATTCCTATTATAATGGATGCAAATAAGGCGGCTCTGGTAACCCATGGATATTCGCGGGATGAGATAATTGGAATGCCAATCACATTTTTTGATAAAGAAATGACGCCTGAAATGTTTCTTGAGAGAAAACAACTCATAGAAACCAAAGGAGGTGGAATCCTCTTTTGTTATCACACTCGAAAGGATGGAACCGGATTTGCTGTCGAAGTCAATATACAACTTATTCAGATAGGTGAAAAACGTGTTCTTCTGTCGATTGAACGTGACATCACCGAACGCAAGCAAGCAGAGCAGGTCCAATCAGTTCTTTATAATATTGCCGAAGCTGTAAATACCACTAAAGATCTTGATGAACTCTATCAATTAATTCATATTCAACTTGGAACAATTTTGGACACAACAAATTTTTATGTCGCTCTATATGATGAAAAGAGCAATATAATAACTGTACCCTATTATGTTGACCAATTGAAAAAAAATATTCCACAACCACAACAATTAAAAAATGGATTAACTGCCTATGTAATTCATACTGCAAAGCATCTTTATTTAACTGTAGAAAAGCGAGAAAAATTAATGAAAGAGGGTAAAATTGCTCAAGCTGATTGGAAAAGTAAGATTTGGATAGGGGTGCCTCTTAAAACTAAAAATAAGGTTATTGGTGCTATGGCTGTTCAAAGTTATACAGATGCTTCTCTCTATAATGAAAAAGATTTAGATATTATAGAATTTGTTTCAGAACAGATTGCGATTGCCATAGAGCGAAAGCGGATGGAAGAATCTCTTAAAAAATCTGAAGAAAAATACAGAAAGCAGTTTGAGGAGGCACTGGACGCTATCCTCATCGCTGATGCTGAAACAGGTATATTGATTGACTGTAATCGTGCAGCATTAGAGTTGGTCGGCAGGAAGAAATCAGAACTTGTTGGTAAACACCAGCGGATTCTCCATCCTCCAGAAGAAATCAAAGGTAAACTTGGCAGGACTTTCAAACAACACCTCAAGGAAAAAGAAGGGCAGACTCTGGAGACACGGGTTATTACCAAAAAGGGCGAAATCAAAGAGGTTGCAATCAAAGCCAATATCCTTGAACTTGAGAATAAAAAAGTGCTTCAAGGTATATTCCGCGACATCACCGAGCGGAAGAGAGCTGAACAAACCCAATCAGTTCTATATAATATTGCTGATGCGGTAAATACAGTTGATAATTTACACGAACTCTTCATAAATATAAGAGAATACCTGGGAAATGTGATCGACACTACCAATTTCTATGTTGCCTTATATGATGAGAAAACCGATACAATTTCGCTTCCTTATAATGTTGATGAAAAAGATGATTATGAAACTTTCCCGGCTGGTAAGACGCTAACTGCTCTGGTCATAAAAACAGGTAAACCATTATTTGCAAATAAACAATTACAAGATGAATTAACCAAACAAGGCAAAATTGACATCATTGGAACTCGTTCTGAAATCTGGCTGGGTGTTCCTTTAAAAGCTGAAAACAAAGTAACTGGCGTAATTGCAGTTCAGAGTTATGATGATCCCAATCTTTATACAGAGAAAGATATTAAAATTCTTACCTTTATTTCAGAAGAAATTGCTCTTGCCATCAATCGTAAACAGGCGGAAGAACAGATGAAGAGAGATCTGAAAGAAAAA
>Ga0268285_1001747_pt1 | contig 10105 bp, 9 predicted proteins | sample saktaG_2_FD_190144 | JGI IMG/M metagenome (GOLD analysis project Ga0268285, IMG submission 190144) | Saline water microbial communities from Sakinaw Lake, British Columbia, Canada - sak_2013_06_06_120m | ecosystem: Environmental > Aquatic > Non-marine Saline and Alkaline > Saline ... | reverse complement strand
AGCAATTCTTACTCCTTCCAGGTTCCCTAAGGTGATGGCATCGCTGGGCTTGCCAAAAGGAGTTTTTATGTCAAGTTCTTGTATATCACTCATCCCTTCTATCTTATAAAGCCCGCTGCCGCCGATAATTCCTATTTTAGCTTTAGCCATTGAGCTTCTCCTTGTGGCTTTGCTATCTTGAACCAACATCCCATAAATTGGCTCAGGCTCTTTTTATCTCTCCGCGATAATTTTTATTGGTGCTCAGTCAACTTCATAGCGCAGGGTTACTTTATTGCTTCCATAAGCCCCTGAAGTGTGTCATAGTGGTGTGCCTGAAAAAGCTGCTGGTTTATCCTCACGTAGCGCCAGGCTCGCCCAGTAATTTCTGAAGCATCCTGGCACCATATTATTGCTCTCTCGTCCTTTCTGGGCACGTTTATATCCACCTCTCCTTTGGTTTCCAAGATATAGAATTTGCCACCGGTGGTTTTGGCAATAAAGTCTGGTCTGTAGTTCTTTAAGCCCCCCTCGAAGGAAACATACTCCACAAAGAAGCCAAGTTTTTCATTTTTGGTGAAGGCTTCCACATCCTCTGCGCGGTCGAGGAACCTAGCAAATTCAACCTCTAGGTCATTACTGCAAGGGACGTAGTTAAGGATGCACTTATCAGCAGTGTAAACAGGCCTTGTCCAGACAAAGGGCCTGGTATCCTTTAAGTGTATCGCCTTTTCTTGCTTTGGTTCCTCTTGCTTGAAGGTCAATTCTCGGAATGATTTTGTGAAGGAATTTAGGATAAGCTCCTCGTTTTGGGGTTCGCTAACGGCGTAGAGAACGCGGGGGTCGTCGAGGGACACTGTTTCAGTAAACAACTTGTGCTCAACATAGTCTTTAACTAGAGGGTAGAAGAGAGGAAAGTTTGTAGTAGTGGGTAGATGCAAGTCTTTGAGAACTTTCTGGGTGTAATAGGCAATTACTGACCTTGTATCCTGGGGGACAGGAAGATTCCATTCCCTTTCAACTACCACCACGTTGGTTAGCATGTCCTGGGCGATGTATTTTGTTTTGAGCACCTTATCTTCAAGTGCCAGATTCCCTAGGGGCACTGAGTCTAATTGAAGCTGCTCATAAGATGGATGGCACACCTTTGCTCTGGGAGATAACACTGGTATCTCTATGTCCTTATCAAGTTTGCTGTCATCTACAAAGATAGTTGTCATATCTATTGGAGTAGATGTATCAAATTCGGCAACTTTAATACCTTCATCTGCCTCAAGTTTGTCAAGGATTTCAGTTAAGGCTGGAGGGCCTATAACCTCAAGTATATTTACAGAGGTCTTCGGGTCAGCTATCTCATCGGGAAACATTTTCCTTAAGCCTCTTCCAATTACCTGCTCCGGGAGAACCTCTCTTTTTGAACCATAAGCTCGCAACCCTACAATCACATTTACATTCCTTACATCCCACCCTTCATTCAGCATCATTGTGCTGACAATCGCCTCCACCCCATTAGGGAATAGCTCCTTCAATTCTGCATCCTGCATTATCTTTTCAGGTTTATCAATCAGCTTCGCGACTTTTCTCACTCGCCCCAGATCTTTCTTTTGGATATTCCCGGTGCTATCTGTGTGTATTAGCAATACGTTGCCTTTTAGGTCAGAAATGGAATTGAGATAGCTAAATATTTCATCTGCTTCCTCATTTTTGGGGCACTGAAAGAACAACACAGGCTTTTTGGGCAGTGGTTTTAGTGCCTTTTTATATTCCCTCCACCGTCTAACTCCAGCATCAATCCATGCTCTATATCTCTCATGCGCTTTATCAGAGGTTATCTCCCCTGCTCTTGTGACAGTTCCCTTGAGAGGTCTTTTGACGATATCCATCTCAATGGCTTCCTTAAGGGTGAAATCCTCGATTATCCAGGGGAAGTAAGCACCGGTCTTCTCAGTCTTAGGGGTAGCTGAGAAATCAAGCTCCATGTTTATGCCCTTGCCAGCCGATGCTTCGAGGTTCTTGTGAAGGTCTATAAGTATCTTTTTCCAGGCCTTCTCCACATTGTATATGTGATGGGCCTCGTCCTTTAGAATCACTACATTGGGGCAAGAGGTCAAGACTTCCCTTATCCTGTTTGTCTCAGTGAGTTTCTGTCTGGCGACGTATTCCAAATCTAGCTTTTCATTAATATATTGTGCAGCCTCTTCTTCCTGCTTATAGCTTCTTTCCTCAAGCTGCTGGATATTGGTCAAAAATAGGACATCCTCTGGAATTGTGCCTATGGGGTCTTCTCTTAGTATGACCTTAAGGTCGAAATCATCTTGCCACTCCGGCGGGATGAAAGGGTAATGAGCGAAGAGCTTTTGTCCCTCAAAATCTCTTTTGAGTCTTTCATAGACTATGACATTGGGGGAGATGAGTAGAAATTTGGAGGTGTAATTGTCTTTGTTTTCCTTGAGGTGATTGAAGTAAGACCAGGTGATAGCCAGAGTCATGACAATAGTTTTGCCTGAGGCAGTTGCCATCTTAAAGGCATAAAGGGGATATTGGTCATAGGAAGGGTCATAATTCCGCATTGGGCCTTTGCCAAATTCCCTGGCGAGGTCTATGAATACTTTTTTCTTTAAGACCTCGTAGACATATATCAGGCTCTCAATCGCTTCCCTCTGGCAAAACCAGAACTCAAAGGGTTCTTCTTCCACGATGTGGTCTTCATCAAACCAAAACTGGAGGAGCCTCCTCGAAGTGTTTGTTATGCCGGGATAGCCTTGCTCTCTCCAGGTGAAGATTGCCTTTCTTATGCCATTGGCAAGATAGGCTTTGCTTTTCTCCCTCTGGTCGGGGTGGAGAATATCAGTTGGGTTCACTTCATTCCCTCATTAAGTTCAAAGAGCTTTAATTGATTATCTTCATAAATAATTCCCTTAGTGTCTACTTGCTCAAATTTCCATTGCCCCCTTTCAATACGAGCAAAAGATAGACTAAAGGATCTGTAATGTCCGCTCTGCCGAAAACCTGCGCTACGCTTCCTCTTTTCAAGCATTTCTCTAACCGGTCTCATGATTATTTCCTTTTTGTCACCACGTGCCAAATCTCTAAAGCAAGAGTGAATAACGCTTCCCAACAATAGGTCAGTTGCTTGCAGAAATTGAGCCTTGTCACTATCTGTGCAATTAAGAGACGTATGGTCTGATACTACCCCTTCGATATAAGCATTTCTATCTATCTCTACATATTCTCTTACCTCAGCTATTAAATGGTCCAAAATTCTAATTTCATCAAGCTCTCTATTCCAGGGCTGGCCATCGGTAATTATCCCCTTAATCTTTAATTTATTATCTCGATCATATAAACCATGAGCACAACCTTTTAAAAGCATCCTTAAAACAGTTTCAAAGTACCTGAGCATCTTTTCGTCTTTGGTGTCTCCACCATACAGATCCAAGTCTAACGAAGTAGGAAAAAATATCACTCCTAACTTACAACTCAAAGGAGGCCTAAATGTATACGACCCTTTACTCCTTAATGCTTCAACTCCATACTGAAGCCATTCTTTTTTGACTATAGACCCATCTTTCTCGCAGATTTTCTTACCTGAAATATCAGCAAAGCGTAATTTCTTGTTTTCACATCTGTATTTCTTTCTTACCGCCCAAAGTTGACTTAACAGTTTTTCAGAAGTAGATTCAGGAACAAAAAATAAAGCGTGTGCCCATACATTCTTAAATACCCTTTTCGATTCATCATGATAAATTAGACACTCATCAGCTCTTGAAATTTGAGGCAACGGGAAAAGAGTCTTACTCACACCTTCACCTTTAGAACTTTATTTGTGTCATTCCCGAAGACATCCACAACCTTCATCATTACCTGGTATTCGCCACCATCACTGTAAGTATGTTTAGCTTCCAGGTCAATCTTTCTGTTCTTTTTTGTTCGGTAAGACTGCCAGCCATTGTGAAAGGTATCGCCCTTATAATCCCAGTCAACTGCCCAGTAGTCTATTAGTTCAAAAGAGGACCTTATTTTACTTGCTACCTCAGATAGCTCCGGTGAAGGGGGAAGCTGGAAGTCAGTTATTTTCAAGGCAACCTCATAGCCATTAACTTTTGGCTCAAGCTCAAGATATGCCACTTCAGAGAACTTTATGTGGGGAAGAAGCTGCCTCTCCACAACTTGGTCGGGGATTTGCAACAGTTTTAAGTCAAATCCAAGAAGGGCCGATTTAAGCTCGTTTACCGAGGGGATTTGAATCAGCCTGAGGTCGATACCATTCTTCTTTGCTGATGCTTTGGCTAGGTCATTTACCTCATAAGCCCAATCCCAGCCAAGGACATCTGCTTTGTTGAATTTATTAGCCCGGCACTCAAGGACAACCCTTTCCACCTCCTCAATGGTTACCGGGGCATTTAGAGGCCCGACATGCACCGCTCTATCTGCCCTTCTACCGTGAAGGTATCTAAAACCTGCTAAAGGCTGTGACTGATAGAGTTTGAGCATGAAGGAGAGGTATTCATCTTGTTTCTCCTGCCAATAGACGGTCTCATAGCTTCCTATATTCCAAACCTCAAATGGTCTTGCCAGCTTGCTATAAATTTTGCCTTCATTGCCCTCTAGGTCTTTAGAATTGTGAATATTAAGAAGTCTTTTTCTAGTCGTATGAATGGCAAACTTGGATAAGTCACACATTATCCAGCGCCTGCCCAGCTTTTCGGCAACCGCTCCGGTGGTGCCTGAGCCGCAGAAGAAGTCAGCTACGATGTCGCCGGGATTAGAGGAGGCAAGAACAATGCGTTTTAAGAGGGCTTCAGGCTTTTGGGTGTCGAAGTTAGCACGCTCTATTGCTTGTGAGTGAATATACTGTATATCTACCCACACATCGCTCGCAATTGTCTCCTTTGTATCCCGATAAACGATGTTGCCATATTTTAATAGGTCGAGTTCACCTGATTTTACGAGGTCTTCAACTATCCTGCGATCATACACGAGCAGCTGCCTAATCTTTTTACCATGCGAGGTAACAACATTTACGTTGTATCCCCTGTTTATCACCGCTTGCTGTGATTCCGTGGGGGCTACTGGCACTGAGTTAAAAACGTAATCGTCACTCCGTGTGTAGAATAAAATAATATCGTGCATGTTCTGGAATTGTTGGCTTTGGGCTGTCCACCTTCTGTAGTGCCACACCACCTCATTCCTAAAATTCTCATATCCAAACAGGTCTGGCTGGTCCATCATCACCTTGACATAGTGCCCCACATGCCAATCGAGATGAACATAAATGCTCCCGTTCTCGGCCAATAGCTCCCTCATTAAGACCAGCCTGTCATACATGTATTTGAGATAGGAGGCGATGCCACCGCTCCATATATCGCTATAAGCACGCTCTTCAATTATGGAAGGCTCTTTTTCAACTGGTTCATCGCCAACCTTGGTTCTAATAGAGAAGTCTGCCCCGGTGAAAAAGGGAGGGTCTATGTAAATAAGGTTTATCTTTCCTGCCCAGCCCTGCTTCAGAAGCGAGCTCATTATAAGGTTGTTGTCACCCCAGATAAGAAGGTTCTTCCAATCTCTTGGGTAGTTTTCTGGCCATTCCTCCTCGGCAAGTAAAGGCTTTTTTAAGCCGCCTTTGAGCCTGGGTTCGTTTACGGTCTCGACCACCTGAAAGGGAAGGTTTGGCCTTTCTATGGGAGCTTTGCCTTCTAATTCAGCCTTATCATATTTGCCAGCCCATATAAGCTCAGTAAACCTCTTATCATTTTTCATTTCTGCTATCTCCCGGTCAGGCTATTTTGTGGCGAGCTTGTTCTTTCATGGCTAAAAAGCTTCTTCGATCTTAACTCATATGGTTCTTTTATTATACCCTTTTCTGTGATTATGGCAGTTATGTAGAGGTGTGGGGTTATGTCGAAGGCGGGATTGGCTGCTTTTACTCCCTCCGGGGCGATGCGCACTCCTTGAATATGGGTCACTTCCTCTGGGTCTCTTTCTTCAATTGGTATTTCAGCTCCGGAGTTTATGGAGAGGTCAATGGTGCTGGTGGGGGCGGCGACATAGAAGGGGATGCCGTTTTCCATAGCCAGGACGGCTAAGGTGTAAGTGCCTATCTTGTTTGCTACATCACCATTGGCGGCGATTCTGTCGGCGCCGACGATAACGCAGCTAACCTTTCCCCTATTCATGAAATAGCCAGCCATAGAATCGGTAATGAGGGTTACCGGTATATTTTCCCGCGTGAGTTCCCAGGTGGTGAGCCGGGCTCCCTGAAGCAGGGGGCGAGTTTCGGTGGCAATTACATTTACTCGTTTTCCCTGTTCCTTGGCGGCTTTGATTACGCCCAAAGCGGTGCCATAGCCGCCAACAGCTAAAGTTCCGGTATTGCAGTGAGTCAGGATGGTGAAGCCATCTTCAACTAGCTCGGCGCCCAACTTACTGAGACGCTCGGTTGCCCTCTCTTCCTCGGCTTGAATTTTCCTCGCTTCGTTAATAAGCGAGGCTTTTATTTGGGGGATATTGTCAGCGGCTTGGGCAATCCTGCTCAGGCGGTCAATGACTCGGAAGAGATTAACCGCGGTGGGCCTGGTGGCAGAGAAAGTCTGGCAGAGGTGGCTTAGCTGGCTGATGAATTCCTTTTTGGTTTCAGCTTTTATAGTTTGTGCTCCCAGGGCTATGCCGTAAGCGGCAGCTATGCTGATGGTTACCGCTCCTCTGACCTTCATTTCCCTGATGGCGGTCACCACGCCGCGATAATCGTCCAGCTCCAGGAATACTTCTTCTCCGGGCAGCCTGGTCTGGTCAATGAACTTAATTTTGCCCTCAATCCAGTCAATTCTTTTCATTTTTTACCCTTTTTACCCTGGGAATGAACATGGGCACCCTTCTTTTGTATTCCAGGTATGCTTCGCTAAATTTCTTCTCCATTTCTTTTTCTTCTACAAACTTGAGCTCGAGGACCATAAGCAATATAAAGAGTGGGGCGAAGATGAAGATGAGAGATAGCGAACTAAAAAGGACTCCCAATCCAAACAGCATGAAGAAGATGCCGGTGAGCATGGGGTTTCTAACATAGGCATAAAGCCCAGTGGTGTTAAGCTTGGGTGGTGGATTGAAGGGAACGGGTGTGCCCTTTAAGCGGCCAAAGGCTATAACCGTAGGGATAATGAGGGCTGAGCCGATGACCATTAGAAGAATTGATAGAGTTGAGCTCCACAACGAAGAGCCAAAGCTGAGGAAGTCAAGCCACTCGTCTACCCAAAAGGAGGCGAAGATGAAGAGCGCTATCAGGCCAAAGAAAAATAGTAATCCCAGAGGCGTGAGCAGCAGTTTACGCCTTATGCTTCCGGTGGCTGCCCGGTAAAATAAATTAGCGAGTCTGTCCCACGGGTTCATTCTTATTCTCCTTTGCCTGTGGCCTCTTGCAAATGTTTTGCAAAGCTCTTTGCTTGCTCTAAGTCCTTTTCATCGGGTCTGCCTTTGCTTATTCCGCCAATATACTTAAATGGCCCATAGGTATCAAATCCCCTGCAGGAGAATACCCCAATGATATCAGAGTCCTTTTCCAGCAGTTTTTCTTTTAATTGCTTATCGCATTCGTTGATAAAGGGCAGCTTTCTTGTTCCGCTAGTGAAGAAAATGAATACCTTTTTACCCTCTAGGCTGGGCAGCTTGTCAACAAGGTCCAGTAAGCCTCTGTGTGGTTTCGAATAATAAATCCCCGAGCCAAAGCCGATCAAGTCATATTGGGAAAGTTCATCTATTTCTACTTCTGAAGGTTTAAGCAGTTTTGCGTTGAGAATCTCGGCCATTGCTCTGGCAATCTTTTCGGTGTTGCCCTGGTGTATTGAAATGCAAATTATTAATGTTTTCGTCGGTTTTTGCCTCCACAGTACTTCTTGATTGGGCACTCTTCGCACTTGGGGTTTTGCGACCGGCAAATCTGCCTTCCGAATTCTATCAGGACTAGATGAGCCTTCGTCCTCTCACTTGGTCGTATCTCAGCCTCCAGCTTTGCCCTCAAACTCTCGTAATCGTCACTCTCATCGGCTATTGCCAACCTTCCCATTATCCTGGAGATGTGCACGTCCACGGGCAGAACTTGCTCGCCTTTAACTGTCATTAAGAAGACATCTGCGGTCTTGGGCCCGATCCCCTTTAGCGAAGTCAACTTTTTCTTGGCGTCATCATAGGGGAGATCAACGATTTGGTCCAAGTTGCCATCATATCTTTCCACCAATTCTCTGGCGATGTTCAGAATTCTCGAGGCTCTGGCATGATACAATCCGGCTGGCTTGATCGCCTCTTCGATTTCGTTCGTGCTTGCCCCTGCCACATCTTCGATGCTCCCGAATTGCCTGCCGAATCTCTCCGTGGCGGCTCTCACATTTTTCCAGTATGTTTTCTGAGACAAAATTATGCTCACCAGCGTCTCAAATGCCGAATATTTGTCCCACCACTCATTAATTTCGTATTTTTCAGACAGTATATCAACGATATCCCTTACTTTACCCATTTCAAGCGCTCAAATTGAGAACAATGTCCAAGCCCGCAATACAAGCCGCAGCAACCAGCGAGGTCAGCTTCTTTTGTTGGCTCTTTCACTTTTCCTTCACCGCGCTGCCGGGGCAAACGAGGCGCATCTTGCATGCGGAGCAGCCTTTCTTTCGGCTAATTGTGCCGCTGTAGAATGCGACGGCGAGGAGAAGGACTAAAACGATTATCTTTGGTATGAGGAGCTGACTGGTATCAAACATTGAAGTTACCAGGAAAACAACAGGCACTACAGTTAAGAGTCCGTAAGTTAATGGAGCTAACTTTTGCCCCAGGCTGGTGCCGAACCCCTCCTCGTTACCCTTGGGGAACATCAGCGCCGAAAGCTTGCCCCAGCCAATGCTGCACCATTTGCCGTAGTAATAGCAATCAGTGCATACCAGCTTGCGCAGAACAACGCCCACCATTATTAGGGCGAAGGCGAGAAAAATCCAGGCGCCCAGCGGAGTTAGAAACCAGCAGCCGATTGTTCCCAGAACAATCCAGACCGCCATGGCAAGGTTACCTGTTATCACGCCGGACTTTGAATATTCCTCTAGGCCCTTTTCATAAAGTTTTGCGCTCATTTCGTTACCTCTCTTTTCGATTGACGATGAGTTTTAGTCCATCTATTCCCACTACCACGACTTCGTCACCCACCTTCAGTTCTGATTCGGTGGACGATGCTTTCCACAGTTCCCCTTTAACTTTGACATATCCCTCGGGGGCTAGTGGTGTGACCACCTTGCCTTCGCTGCCAGTCATGGTTTCGAGGGAGACTAGCGGCTTCATAGTTAAAGTTGGCTTACCTATTCGGTAGGCTACGCAGGCGTATACAGCCAAAGCTATCATCAACATAGCCAAGCCCCACCAGGGGAGGTAAATGTCGAAGTAGGGTAATCCCCAGAGCACAAAGGCGGCGAGGGCAGCCTCTTGCAATATCGTGCTTATAATTGAATAGATTGTGTACCAGAGTACAGATTTAGTTTTCATATTCAAACGCATATGTGTGAATTCTAACCAGAGATAGCTTGAGCGTCAAACTAGCTATTTAATTTTTCTTCACTGCTTCTTTTGGCAGTGCTATACTACAGATAATAGAGGTTTGGCCTTATGGAGGATATAGCCAGAGTAAAGCGGAGGGTTGAAGAGCTCAGGGCTTCAATAAATTACCACAACTATCGCTATTATGTGCTGGACAGCCCCGAAATCAGCGATGCCGAATATGATGAGCTGATGCTGGAGCTGAAGCAACTGGAGGAAGCACACCCTGAGCTTATTGCTCCAGATTCGCCCACGCAGCGGGTTGGTGCAGCTCCTGTGGAAGCCTTTGGCATCGTCCAGCACCCTTTACCTTTGCTGAGTCTGGCCAACGCCTTTTCCGGCGAGGAGCTCGGCGCCTGGCATCGGAGGACTACCAATCTTCTGGGTGGAGGCAGTTTTGACTTCGTTTGTGAACTTAAAATTGATGGACTGGCGGTGGCTTTGACCTATGCCAATGGTTCACTTACCACCGGGGCGACCCGGGGTGATGGTTATCAAGGTGAGAACATCACCCAGAACCTGAGGACCGTTCGGAGCATTCCCCTTTCGGTACCCAAGGATG
>Ga0268285_1001746_pt1 | contig 10108 bp, 11 predicted proteins | sample saktaG_2_FD_190144 | JGI IMG/M metagenome (GOLD analysis project Ga0268285, IMG submission 190144) | Saline water microbial communities from Sakinaw Lake, British Columbia, Canada - sak_2013_06_06_120m | ecosystem: Environmental > Aquatic > Non-marine Saline and Alkaline > Saline ... | reverse complement strand
TTGCGGTGCTCTTCGAATTTATCACTGGCAAACTTTAAGAAAATCAGCCCTAATACCACATGCTTGTATTCGGCAGGCTCAACGCTTCCCCTCAGTTTATTGGCTGAGTCCCAAAGTGTTTCTTCGATGCTTTTTTGTTTTTTTACTAATTTCTTAGCCATTAATTTCCTTTTCAAAATAAGGTTTATTGGTTATATCGATTATCTATAAAACTCTGTAGGCATTGTGGTTTGATCCGCCATTTGCCCATTTTCACAACCTTTAATTCTTTAGCCTACATTAATCCATTATCAGCAAAACTTAAATAATCATCTCCGCCGATGATAATATGATCTAACACTTTAATCCCCATTAACTTCCCAGCATCGTTTAATTCTTTAGTAAACTTTTTGTCCTGCGTGCTTGGCGTTATAACACCACTTGGATGATTATGCGCACATACAATCGACACTGCAAATTTTTGCAACGCAGAATGGATTATCTCCCGTACAATCGGCATAGCATGATTGACTGTGCCTGTCTCCGCATCCACAGTATCAATTATTCGATTATTACTATCAAGATGCACGACCTTGAAAACTTCGGTCTTTAAATCTCTCATCTGCGGCATTAAGATTTCAACAACATCCTTTGCAGATTTTATTTTTTGTTTCCCTTTTTTGGCTTTATCTTCTCGAAACCGCTTGCCGATTTCAAGTGCAGCTTGAATATGAGCGATTTTTGCGTTTCCTAATCCTTTAAATTCTTTCCAATCACGCGCATCCGTGTGAGACATATCTTGAAATGTTTTAAATTTCTTAATTACTTTTCGTGCCAGATCAACAGCACTAACTCCTCTTGTACCTGTACGGAAAAGAATAGCCAAAAGCTCAGAATCACTAAGAGTATTTGCGCCTTTCTTCAAGAGTTTTTCTCGAGGTCTATCATCTATCGGCCAAGATTTAATTCCTGTGTTTTTAGATTCTTTCGACATATAACATTCCTATTTTGGCCGTTTTAGAAACTCTTCGGCTAAATCCCATAAAGTTTTGCCATTTTCTGTAACCCAATGCCAATTTCCATTTATACCACCAGGATCTTTTCCTTCCGGATGATGACTTTTGAAAAGTTGCCATGTCAATGCGGAAATAGCATACTCTTTTTGATCTTGTTCCCATTTTATTGCGTTACTTTGTCCGAGTTTCCCAGTGATGGTGGCAATAAACGTGGGATTATTCTCTTCATATGCCACATAATCGGGTAATGCATTTTTAAGGTATATTTTATTTCCTGCTTCAAGAAGTCTATTTTCAATAATAATTTTCATTGTTCTGGGACGATATCTAGATTTAGAAAACTCTTTTTCTTCCTTCTTCTGAATCTCGATAAGATATTCTTTTGCTTCTTGTAATGGAATTATCTTGTTAGGAACAATAATTATCTTATTGTCAATTTTATGTGGTTTAATCTTAACACATGATATATCCAATCCATTTTGATTTAACCATAAAACTGTGGTTGTGATTTCTTGAGAAAAATCTTCCGAACCTAAAATTATTCTGGGTTTATTGGAAAATTCATCAAAATTATCAGAATTAACAAATTCTTGAATTTTTATGAGAGAAGATTCTTCAGTAACATTTTCTTCCTTTAAAACTTTTTTTTGATAATCAATATAATACGGAAGCAAACTCTCTATTGTCATTGCTGATACCATGGCGGCATATCTAATTGCTTGCAAATCGGCATATCCCGCAAAAGAATCTCTTTTCAGTTCAATAACAACAAGGTTTCCGGCTCTATCAATTGCCAAAATATCTAATCGATTATTTGAATTTTGAAACCTATCAAATTCAATGCTAACAATTAATAGTTCTTCGCCAAGAAGTTCAGGAGACTCACGTATCCATTCTTGAATATGTTGCCTTTCCCAAATGTTAAGTTTAATAAACGAGTCTTCTACAACCTTTTCTACCGCTGTTAGTTTTTCGTTGACTACAAATATCATTATACAAATCTCCTTTTTTGAAAAGCTCTGCGCGCAGATCCCTTCATTGCAGATATACGTATTGAGTACATTTTATACTCCTGTTAACAGGTCTATAGAAATATTCAACGCCTGTGCCAATTTAATAACTGTTTCGATCTTAGGATTTTTGATCCCACCGCTTTCCAGTTTTATCATGGTGTGATAGGAAATATCGGCTTTTCGGGCTAATCCCTCTTGGGTTAGGCCTTTCTCTTTACGTAATTTGGCTAAATTCTTTAGATACATTTATTCTCCTTGGCTTATATTGCAATGCGTGCATTGCGGTACATGGTACAAAGCGTCTTGTTATCGGGATATTTTACCTCTAAATTTGGTTAAACTCAAGGAATATAGCTCGGAAGGCGGTGATATGCATCCATATTTTCGTTTTTATTACAGAAAGTTGGTGGCTGGGCTGGTGATAGTGGGGGTTTTGGTTTTTGTTCGTGCGGTTATGGGGGCGGTTAAATTTGTGGTAAGGTTTTTGCGGAATTGAGTGGGGTGGGTTTAATGATAGATGTTTGGTTACAGATCCCGGATATTTCACTTCCCTCCTTCGATCTTCAAGCTTCGGCGGACAGGCGCGAAATTCCGGGATGACAATTGTGGGGATGCTAAAGATACGAAAGAAAGGAACGACAAACAGGCAATTTGCGATAAAACTTTACGGGGTCAGAGCTTCCCGGTAATCTTGACAAAACTTCTAAAATCATGCGATACTAAGCTTGAAAATTACTAACTTTATCAAAAAAAGTGTATGCCGCATATTAACTGTTAGGAGATAAATAATAAAAATGGAAAACCAAAAAAACAATTTAAAAGAAAAACAAAAAAAATTATTTATTGGTTGTATTATCTTTGGAATAACACTTCCTATTGGGTTCTTCATTATAGTTCATTTTGGCTCTCAAATTGAATTTAAAAGAAACCACTCTATTTTTTCGATCAACATATTATTATGGTTTATTGAATGGATGATTATACTTTCTGGAATCTTTTTACCGTATTTTACGTGGAAAAAATTAATAAAACCATATAAAGACTTCTAACAATTCAATCAACCGGACTTTTTCCGCGGCTAAAGCCGCTCCAAAAGCCGGTTATTTCAAGCGTTAAAGAAAAAAATGACGAAATTAATAACCCGAAAACAAATAAGATTAAAGAATTACGATTATTCATTAGATGGATATTATTTTATAACCATAGGTTCGAAGAACAGAAATAATATTTTTGGCGAAATTATAAATAATGAAAATACCGTAGGGGCGCTGCTTGCCTGCGCCCGGATAGAATTATCACAAATTGGTAAAATTATCGAAAAACAATGGCGTAATATACCAAATCAATATAGTAACATCAAATTGGATCATTCTGTCATTATGCCTAATCATATTCATGGTATTTTGGTTATAAATAAACGGGCGCAGGCAAGCAGCGCCCCTACGGTATCGCAAATCATACGTTCATTTAAATCTAAATCAACAATGGAATATCTAAAATATATCAACGATAATAATTTGAATATTCCCGGTAAAATATGGCAACGCTCCTTCTATGATCGCATTATCAGAAACGAACGTTCGCTCAACGCGATTCGGGAATATATATCTAACAACCCTGAAAATTGGGAGAAGGATATTGATAATTTAATAAACCTATAACAAGGCAATCCAGCTGACGTAACCCGCGCTTCGCGCGGCTTCCGCCGCTGATTTTTGTGTTATGGAGAAAAATGGAAGATAAATTACAAGGAAGTATTGATCTTGCAGTTGCTTTATTAAGAAATCGGCAGATTGTTTGAAACCGATATTCCTCTAACAAAAGATATCGAAAAACAATTGCAAAATAAGTTGAAGAATTTACTAAATAAAAAACCATAACAGGGAAAAAATGAAATCAAACGGCGAAATAATAATCTATAAGAATATAAACGGTAATATCAAAATTGAGGTTAGACTGGAAGATGAGGCAGTCTGGCTATCGCAGGCACACATGTGTGAACTGTTTAATAAAAATAAGCGTACTATTTCGGAACACATTCGCAATATTTTTGCGGAAGGAGAATTGCAGGAAGATTCAGTTGTCCGGAATTTCCGGACAACTACAATAGACAGTAAAAACTACGATGTTAAGTACTTCAATCTTGACGTCATAATATCAGTAGGTTATCGTGTGAAATCCAGGCAGGGAACTCAATTCCGTATCTGGGCAACTAAAAGGCTAAAGGAATACATTGTTAAAGGTTTTGCCCTCAATGACGAAAGGTTTAAAACCGGCAATTCCATGAATTATTTCAATGAGTTACAGGCGCGTCTACGAGAAATTTGCCTTTATTAGGTATGCAGTTTTATGACAAGGATAACGTTGGAAAAATCAGGAAAAGTGATGTCAGCATTGCCAAAAAACTATTTAAATGAAGAAGAAATAAAGCTTCTTGGTTTGCTGGTTGAACAGTACCTTGCTTTTGCGGAAACAATGGCACAGCAACATATACCAATGTACATGAAAGACTGGATGGGCAGACTGGATAATATTTTACAGATGAATGGAAGGGAACTACTTACCCATGCTGGAAAAATAAGTCATCAAATGGCTATTGAAAAATCAAATCAGGAATTAGAAAAATATAACGAAGAACAAAAAAAAATAACCCATGAACAAAGTTTAAAAGAAATTGAAGAAGATATAAAGAAATTAAAAAACTATACAGACTCATAACAAATCACTGCACTGGATTTTTACTCCGCTACGCTCCGTAAAAACCAGTGAGCTCAAGCGTTATAAACAATATAATAAAAAATAAAATTAAGAAAAGAAAATGGTTTATTATGGTAAAGAATTTAACGTATAACAAATCAATTTTAAGAGCTTTTTTTTTGCGCGTCAAATTGGTGCTCAAAAAAAAGCTCATTCCTATTTATCTATATTATAGGTGCAGATAACTACATACTTAGTAATTATTAGCATTTATATTGTATTTTTAATGAGCATGTAGTATATTATAAGTGTAAATAAATACAGTATTTGTCGTTTATTATGGAGATAACATATGAAAAAACAAGAATTATCTGGCTTAAGTACGCAAGAACGAAAAATAGTCAGTCATTTTTCTGCATTAGAACAAGACATTATTAATGCGGAAAAATTAATTGAATTTCATCCTTGTAAGCGAGCAACTGCTAATCAAATTTTGAGAAGATTGGCTCTAAAAGGCTGGCTACAACGACTAAAGCATGGAACGTATACAATTGTTCCGTTAACATCAACAACAGCAACACCTGCCATTGAAAATGCATGGTCATTAGCTATGGATTTTTTTAAGCCTGCATATATATCCGGATGGTCAGCTGCAGAGCACTGGAATTTAACTGAGCAAATATTCAATAGTATTTCTGTTTCAACATTGTTATCTCAAAGGAAAAGTGTCCAGCTACTGGGTAATATTAAATTTCGAACTAAAATACTTGAAAAAGAACAATTTTTCGGTATAAAGAAAATATGGTTTGGGAGCAAGGCTGTTAAAATTGCTGACCCAAGTAGAATGTTGATAGATATTTTAGATTTACCACGTTTCGGTGGTGGTGGTAGACATATGGTCGATATTGTCAGGCAATATTGGCAGACAGATGTACGTAATCCCGATTTACTTTTGGAATATGCTTTACGATATAAACGTGGAGTTGTATTTAAAAGACTTGGATTTCTTGCAGAAAGTTTAAAGGCCCCAGTATCTGAAGAATGGCTTAACATATGCCATGCCAATATATCAAAAGGTATATCTTATCTTGATCCTGATGGCCCCAAAAAAGGTAAAATAATCAGCAAGTGGAATTTAAAAATTAATCTACCAGGTATAAGTTGCAATGATAACAAAAGCTGAAATACTTGAATTAGCCGGTAATCTCTCACTCCAGCCCACAACCGTTCAAAAAGATTACGTATTAGGCTGGGTGCTTAGAGCCAGAAGCCGCAAAACAAGCGCTTAAACCCCTACCTGATGCAATCGGACAAAGAGTCCCACGCAGATTTTTCCCAAATACAGGTATTCAAACTGGAACAGGATTGGCGCTGGATACAATACGACGAGCAGCACACAACAGACAATGTGTGCTGATATCGTATCATGGTCACAATAGATTAGTGGAACCATATTCTCTAAGATACCCAGCGACAGGCAATGAGCTCTTGTATGTTCGTGAAATTGAAAAAGATGGCATGCTATCCAACAAAATGTATCACCCAACTGCTTATAAAGCCCATGAAATCGACTCAGCATCTATTTCAAATAAAACATTCACGCCTAATTGGGAAGTTGAACTATAATATTATGGAACGAATCTTTAAGAAAAATAATAGGATTATAACAACTCAATCCACCGGGCTGTAAAGCTGCGCTTTCCACCGGTGATTTCGAATGTTTGGGGGAGGAACAGTGTGCGGGAAGAGATCTTACCGGAATTTCAGAGGTTTTTAATTGCAAAAAGACTTGGCAGTTCCAAGACTGCGCCGTATTATGCGTATTGGGTGGGCAAGTTTCTGTCGTTTTCCAACGATCACCAGGACTTGTCTTTTGAGGCAAGAATGAGTGAGTTTTTTAGTTATCTTTGTCATCATAATACTGCTGATTGGCAAATGGAGCAAGCAAGGGAGGCGGTTAAAATTTATTTCGAGCATTTTCAGGCAATTGATACGCAACAAGTATCCGATGTGCCTTACGGCAAACATAATTTTGCCGAGTCGGACATTATTGACAAGGCGCGTCAAGCAATGCGTCTTAAGCATTATTCATATGCTACAGAGCGGGCATATCTTGATTGGGCGAAGCGTTTTTTTGTTTATGTTCAGAATGAAAAAAAGAAGGATGACGCGAAGCGGTCTGTAGGTTCTGATGACGTAAGAGAATATCTGAGTTATCTGGCGATAAAACAAAAGGTTTCTTCATCAACTCAGAATCAGGCTTTCAATGCGCTTCTATTTCTGTTTAGAGATGTGCTTGGGATCGAACTAAGCGGTTTAAGTAAGGCTGTACGAGCTAAAAGGGGGCCTAAATTGCCCGTGGTATTGACGGTAGAAGAAGTTCGCGGTCTGTTTCAATTTCTAAAAGAAAGAAATCTGCTTATTGTTCAGTTGTTATATGGTTCGGGTATGCGTTTAATGGAAGTGGTGCGTTTACGGGTAAAAGATATTGATTTTGATTCGGGGTTAATATTTGTACGAAGCGGTAAAGGTGATAAAGACCGGTCGACTATCTTGCCGCAGGTTACAAAAGAACAATTATGCGGTCATTTAGAAAAGGTAGAGATCTTACATAAAAAGGATATTGTTCAAGGATATGGTGAGGTGTATTTACCGAATGGGCTTGAACGTAAATATCCTAATTCTGCAAAAGAGTGGGGATGGCAGTATGTGTTTCCCGCGTTAAACCTTTCAGTCGATCCGCGCAGTGGGAAAGTGCGCCGTCATCATATCAGTCCCAGTACGATACAAAAAACGGTTAAAGAGGCGGTTAAAAAAGCGGAGATTGTTAAACCTGCAACCGTTCATACTTTAAGACACAGTTTTGCTACGCATCTTTTAATGAAGGGGGTTAACATAAGGGCTATTCAGGAATTTCTGGGTCATAAAAATGTTGAAACAACAATGATTTATACGCATGTCTTAAGAGAAATGGCAAACATGCCCAAGAGTCCGTTGGATAATCTTTATGGGGAAGATCTAATGCGGGAGAAGGTTACCGCGAGTTAGATAGGGATAACAGACACCTATTTAACGCCTTGGCATAGAGAGGAAGTTTATGCTTCTCTATCTATCCAGATAGCTAAGATCAGACAAAAAGAGGAATTAACTCAACAAGTGTTGGCTAAACGATTGCATACTACTCAACAAACAGTATCTCGATTAGAGGATGTTCACAATAACAGTTATTCCTTAAGGACATTAATCAAACTCGCCCGCGCGTTAGATAGAAAATTGAAAGTTGAGATTGTTTAAAGCCTTCCTCAGTGATAAATAAGGCCGGGCTTCTATTCTTCCTCGACCGTTACGTTATCGCTATTAAAATTGATTTTGATTTGTTTTTTGTATGGGAGGCCGGATAACGTCAAACCAAAGCTGTTTTCGGATCTTCTCGTGAGGGAGTCTATATATTTTTTTCCGCTTATTACTTCCGGTTCTTTTTTAATAGGTTTTTTTGATGTGATCCCATATTCGCCGCCGGCAAAAAGAAAACCATCATTTGTTATTGCTAAAACGCTGGAATAAGGTGTGTTTTGTGAAACCGAGTGGCTTAACTCGGGCGGGAGCATGTGAAAGGCGAAAAGCGCCAAAGCGGAAGCAACCATAAGCTCCGCTATAAACTCCGCAAAGATGTAGAAAAGACCGGGGTGGCGTTTTAAAAAATTATCCTGCCATTTTGAAAAGTTTGAGCCGAAATTGGTTTTAGGCATCTTGTTCATTTTTATCCCCCTTTTTTTCGGTGAAACAGATTGACTAAAGATATTTAAAGGCACTGTATTTGTATCTCCAGAAACGAATCTCTGTCGTTTTTTAAACCCATCGAATTCGATGGGTTTAAAATTAGGATTATTCAAGTGTTCCCATGTTTCTGCCCCCCCCTTTTTTTTTGATTTAACCAAATAGGTGTTACAGTCCCTATTTAACGCCTATGTTTGTCAAGCGAACAGTTAATATGCGGCGTACACTTTTTCGGGTAACGTTAGTAATTCAAGTTTAGTATCGCATAATTTTCGAGGATTAGTCAAGATATCTTGACTAATCCTGCTTTTCTTTTACAATACTACTGTAAAGGCGGTGAATAGGCGGGGACAGACATTCATTTTTTTAGATTTAGGACGATTTTTGATTAAGTTAGATCCCGGGAATTAAATAGGGACGTCTCCCATTTAATTAAGAGAATAAATTATAATGGGTGACGTCCACCTAATGGCATGAAACAGATGAAAATGGAACGGATACTTATTTTTGAATTGAACTGGTTGGGGGATATACTTTTTTCTTTTCCGGTTATTAAGGCGTTAAGGGTTGCTTTTCCTTCCGCGCGTATCGCGGTGGCGGTTGTTCCTATGTATGCTGATCTTTTCAAGGGGAATCGGTGTGTTGATAGGGTGCATATACTTTCGGACAAGAGGGGCGTGGGGGCTTTTTTTGAAAAGGTAAGATTTCTGCGTGAAATTGCTAAGGAAAAATATGACACGTGTTTTTTTCTGAAGCCTTCCGGAACGAAGGGGTTTATGGCGCTTTTGTCGGGGATTTGTACTCGGATCGGGTTTAGCGGCAAAAAGATGTTTCTTACGCATGAGGTAAAGACACCTTCGGAGGATGTTCATAGAGTTAGGCGTTTATTGGCGTTGGCTGAGGCGGCGGGGATCCCCGCCGCGAGTGATACGTATGAATATTTGGTGCCGGAGGATAATTTAAAAGAAACTGTTGAGGAGTTTCGCGTAGTGATGGAATCTTCTCGTGAGGTTATCGCGCTTAATCCCGGGGGTAATTGGGATGCTAAAAGATGGCCGGCGGAGAATTTTACTCGTCTATCTGTAGAGATCTTAAAAAGATTAAAAGATGTTGAAATAGTTATTACGGGCGCGGAAAAAGATAAACCTTTGGCGGAGAAAATTGTTTCGGAAGTTAATAGTGAAAGGTGCCATGCTGTCGCGGGCAAGACGGATTTAGGGCAGGCGGCGGCGTTATATAAAAAGTGCGTTCTTGTGGTAAGCGCCGATTCGGGTCCGATTCATTTGGCTTCCGCGGTAGGCGTGACCACTATAGGTATTTTCGGGCCTACGGATCCTGAGATCACGGGGCCCAGAGGTATCGGGAAAAGTGTTATTGTTCGCGGGCGGGTTACTTGTAAAATTCCTTGTTATGAGGAGACTTGTGAAAAAAATTATATTTGCATGAAGAATGTGACCGTTCGAAGAGTTCTTGATGAGGTTTTGAAAGCCTTGGGCGGCGGGTAGTATTTTTGCTATTAACCTCGCAGGGTGGTGGCGGAAATGAAATTCCCCCCCCCTGTACCCATGGTCGGTTCATCTATATGAGCCAATCTGGTAGGGGAATTCGGGGATAGGATAGTGGGAG
>Ga0268285_1001745_pt1 | contig 10110 bp, 11 predicted proteins | sample saktaG_2_FD_190144 | JGI IMG/M metagenome (GOLD analysis project Ga0268285, IMG submission 190144) | Saline water microbial communities from Sakinaw Lake, British Columbia, Canada - sak_2013_06_06_120m | ecosystem: Environmental > Aquatic > Non-marine Saline and Alkaline > Saline ... | reverse complement strand
TTATGGCAGTTGTAAAGGAGAAAGTTTGCAGAAGGGAAAGTCAGAGAAGTATCGCGCTTTCAGGCAAGCTTGAAAAAAGATGGAGTTGAAATCGTCAGTTCTGCCGCGTCAGCGGCTTACTTGAACCCCTATTTGCTATGATCTAACAATGCATGATGTCCTATTAGATTTGAGTACAAGCATAAAAAGCCATATTGCTTAGGGCCTGCGCAAGCCATTAATTTACTATCAGTACGGGAACGGTACTTTTACGCATAACATAGGAGGTTGTACTGCCCAATGTCAGCTCTTCGAACCTTCTGTTACCGTGGGCACCCATTACCATTAATTCTACGGAACTCTCCTTAATGAATTTTATAATTTCATGCTCCGCCTTTCCGCTTAATATCACTACATCGCTATCAATCTCTTCATATGGGTCAAGCAGATCCTCAATTCTTATGCTTAAGTCCGCAGCCTGGTCAGAGTTATCAGTTATGATAATAATCGACAGCGGCCAGCGGACTTTGTCGGATAATTCCGCAGCTATCTTTAACGCATTATCGGCCGATGGGCTTCCATCATACGCAAGACCCATGCTTTCGATTTCCTGGAAACTAACCGGTATAACCAGTACCGGCCGATCCGATTTGCCTATCACCACCTCCGATGCAGAGCCGAGGAATCCATCCCTGCTCTCGTGAAACTGTTCCTCCTTCTGTGGAAGGAAAACCCAATCGGCATCTTTTGCCTCTTCCACGATCACCTCGCCGGCAACCTCTCTGACTTTCTTCAATTGAAAATCCAATCCGGCTTTTCCACATCTCTCCCCGACTCTGTTCAGATTGGATCGAACCCTTTCATCGAGACTTTCCTCTCCATACAGGACGGTCAGTCTCGCATCGAGCCTTTTGGCTATATAGATACCGTATTCAAGGGCGGTTTTGCTGTATTCAGAACCGTCCGTAGGAATCAGGATATTTTTAGTCATGACAGTTACTCTTTATCAAAATCTTCCAGTTTTCTGAGCAGATCGTCATACATCTGCTCTTTGTCATCCCATTCTTCTTCGTCATCATAGGGGAAAACCTCCCCCTTCTTTTCTGCCACCCGGCCATCTTCGGTGTAGCAGATAAATTCACCATCCAGTCCGCCATCTTTATATGTTGCCTCTTCTTTTTTATTGCCGTTTCTATAATAAGCAACATAGTCACCGTCTCTTATATCGCTTTTGAAACTCCCCATTTCTTTAATCTGGCCGTCTTTATAATAGGAGCAATATTCACCGTCAAATTTACCGTCTTTAAAGTTTTCTCCATTTTTAATCTGGCCATCCTTATAATAGAAGAGGTATTTCCCATCAAGTTCACCATTCTCATTGTAATTCTCTTTTTCCCTGATACTGCCGTTTTCATAGTAACAGAGATATTCTCCAACCAGGCGGTCATTTTTAAATGTGCCCTTTTCTCTAATCCGGCCATCTTCGTAATAGGTAGTGGCCTCACCCTCTCTCAGGCCGTTACAAAAGTTTAGGTTGGCCAGTATTTGACCGTTTTCAAAATAAGATATATATTCCCCTTCCAGATTGCCGTCCAAATATGCCCTTTTCTCTTTTATCTTATTACTGTCATAGAAAGAAATTTCTTCTTTCCTCTTTTTTTTGAAAAACATAAACCCTTTCCCCCACTGCCCCATACTCACGGGGTCAGGAAATGTAACACTCAAGGCATCTTCTTTCGACACCTTCTATCACGTCACGAGCTTCTGCCTCATTATACGACCGTATCTTGTCAAATATGCTCTTTTAATTCTAACTAGTAAGGTTATCTTATTTCCCGGTACGAGTCGAGTAAAAAACAAACTGTTTAAAATGTACGCAAGCTCAATCTTCATCCCTTGTACAGGGAGTTTCAATTAATCTCTTTTGTCCTCTGGTTTGAAGGACGTATATCGACTTTCTAACCCAACTATGCAGATTTTTAATTGACATTTTATTTTTTATCCTGTTAGATTAACAGAACTTTTTTAAATTACAAAAATGTATTGGGAATGAGTTTGAGTTATAATAATACTCCCACTTCCCGTTTCGGAATCAGCGAACACACCACCGGCATATTTTAGGGAATACAATGGAAATGTGATTGATGTATTGGTAACACATGATTTGCTTCGATTGTTGTAAAAATTATTTAAGTATAAGGAAACTATTATGGCGAAAAAATGGTACGAAAAATTGGATCTTGAAGAGGCATTAAGAATTGCGGAAATGGTTGGTTATGTTCCAGGGTGTGAGTACGCTGAACTTGACGTTAGTGGTTTTGGTTTCGATGTAACAGTGTTGATTCAAGGTCCAAACCCTGACCCTCAACTTGTAGAGTATTACATGAACCGTCTTATGATTTACATTCTTGCGACAAACGGCGAAGAAGATCCCATCAAAAAGGGAATCAAAAACCCCCTCATTACAAAAGAGGCCTTAGACTGGTATAAGAAGGCCTCTAAATCACAAGAGGAGCAGTAGTGGCCGCTTTCCTGTCTCTTTCCCCCATTGTAGGAGGCAATCAAGATGAACGACGGCCAGTGACAATCTTATAAACAAGAATAATACAGGCATATAGCCGAGATGGTTGCAGAATTACAGAAAAACATATCTGCAATTCTGAGCAAAATAGACGAGGTAGAAAGACTCAGGAACAAAAGCGGCAACTCTTAACTTTGAGCTCTTTTCGATCCAGACTACAACCCCATATTATTATACCCGGCATCTACATAAATAACCTGACCGGTTATGTTCCTTGAGAAATTAGAACATAAAAATAGAGCGAGATTAGCAACATCATCTGCAGTATTGAGCCTGTGGAGTGGTGCAACTTTAATTTGATGATCCAGCAATTTTTCGAGCCCGGTAATTCCCGATGCCGCCTGTGTCCTTATGGGCCCTGAAGAGATTGCATTAATCCTTATCTTTCTATCACCGACATCTCGAGACAAGTATCTCACAGATGCTTCCAATGCAGCTTTGCACACACCCATTAAATTATAGTGCGGAACGACCCGTATCGAACCGATATACGATATTGTTATTATACTACCTTCCTCGTTCATTATGGGATATGTTCTTTTTGTTAATTCCGTCAGTGAATAAGCGCTCACCTCCTGGCTTATCTGATATCCGCGCCTGTCAACTTCAAAGTATTTACCCTGCAGATGCTCTTTCTTTGCGAACGCGATACTATGAACCAGGAAATCAACATTTCCAAATTCCTGCTCTACCTTTTCAAAAAATCGGTCAAGTAAAGAATCATCGACAACGTCACACGGCATCGAGACCGGATCATCTAACAATTCTATCAATGGCCTGATAGAGTTTTCAACTCTCTTTTGGTAGGCGACTGCAATCCTCACACCGTCCTTATTGAGCGCTTTTGCAATGTGCCATGCGATACTCTGTTCATCAGCAATACCAAAAATAATCGCTTTTTTACCTTTAAGCTCAAAATTGGCCATTTTTTACCTCGAGGTTATATGAAATTAATTGAACCCGGAAGAAATGCCTCTCTCATGGGATAACCCACGAAAAACAAACAAACCACCGAAGAGAGAAGAGCTATAAAAATATTAAACAGGGAAAAGACAAAAAGAGCAACAAGGTTTTTTTAAAATCCCTGAAAGATGAATGGTCTGTATAAACCCTCTAATCTACCTTATTTTCTGTTTAATACAGATGTGAGGGTCGCGTGAATCGATTGTTTCCCCTGCTATCTTTTTTTGTTCTTTTAAAAGAGGCCTATAATTGGTAGAATTATCAATAACTATTTTATTGCAAGTTGTAACATAACGAGATGGCACCGTTGTAAGAGCAATGAAACTATATCCAATAGAAACTGGAACGTTTAAATTAGATGGCGGAGTGATGTTCGGTTTTATTCCAAAAACGCTTTGGCAAAAAATTTATCCAGCTGATGAAAATAATCTTTGTAAGTGGGCGATGCGCTGTTTGCTGGTCGTTGATAGAGATCAGAAAATTTTAATTGATAATGGGACAGGAGATAAGCAGGATAAAAAATTTTTCAGTTATTATTGTTTAAATAGTAATGACACTTTATTGAGCTCACTCGGCAAATACGGTTTTAGTGCAGATGATATTACCGACGTTGTATTAACCCATCTCCATTTTGATCATTGTGGCGGAGGAGTGAAGTACAGTAAAGACAGAACAAAGCTTGAACTGGTTTTTAAGAATGCTACATACTGGACGAGTAAACAACAATGGGATCTGGCCGTTAATTCAAATAGGATGGAACAGGCGTCTTTTTTGAGAGAAAATATAATTCCAATAGGGGATAGCGGCCATTTGAAGCTCATCGACAGGGACAGTATCCTCTTCCCCAATTTTTCCGTAAGATTATTTAACGGACACACGCATGGTCAAGTAATACCGTTTATTAACTATCGGGAAGAAACTGTTGTTTTTACTGGAGATCTGCTGCCGTCAACTGCACATATCCCCTTACCTTACATCATGAGTTATGATGTCAGGCCGCTTGTATCATTGGAGGAGAAGGAAAATTTTCTAAATGAAGCGGTTGAAAAAAACTATATTCTATTCTTCTCGCATGATCTAATCAACGAATGCTGTACCGTTCATAAAACCGGGAAAGATATTACCGTGAAGGAGATATTTCTGTTAAAAGATCGTTTTGACGAATTAAAGTACATTTCTTGATTTTACGATATCTTGTAAGAACTTGAAAATCTAAACAAAAAAGGTCGTAAGAACCAACAAAGTTCTTGCAGTGTTGGTCATTTCTTTCTGAAAGTCTTCCCCCATCTGATTTTCCCTTTAACAGTAGATTTATTGTGTAAAGCATGATAATTAAAGAAGATATGATGGATAAGCAATTTTTAGGTAAAATAGAGGAAATGTTTCCACTGCCTGACAAATCAGGGAAAAGAGAGAATGTGGGCGAGCAGGGTCAGAATGACCTCAAGGCGGTTACGCTATCGATTATGGATTCGATTCCTCATGCAGTCTTTGGATTGAAAGATCGCCGGATTATCTTTGCTAACCATGCGGTGGAGTCGGTCTTTGGCTGGAAAACTGAGGAATTAATTGGCAAAAGCATACGTGTGTTATACCGAAGCGACGAAGAGTATGAAGAAATTGCCGGATACGCACATCAGGCGCTTGAGAAACAGCGTACATACATTAGAGAATTTCATTACCGGCATAAGGATGGCAGGGATATTGTTTGCCTGGTAAGTTCCTCACGAGTAGGTAAAATCCTGAAGGATGGAATGATTGTAGTAACATACTCGGATATTACCGAACAGAAGCGGGCCGAGGAATCGTTACGACTGGTTGATGTCTATAACAGAACCCTTCTTGAAACATGTCTGGATCCGCTTGTTGTCATTGATACGGCCGGAAAAATAAGTGACGTGAATGCTGCAACCGAGAAGGTCACCGGATATTTACGGGAAGAATTGATCGGGACGTACTTTTCGAATTATTTTACGGACCCTGAGAGCGCCAGAGCAGGGTACTGGAAAGTATTCAAGGAAAGAACAATTTATAACTATCCCCTGGAGATACGTCACCGGGATGGCCGTGTAACTCCGGTTCTGTATAACGCATCTGTGTATAGAGACGAGTGTGACAATGTTGTCAGTATATTTGCAGTGGCGCGTGACATTACGGAGCGCAAGCACATGATGGAACCGACTTATGATAACGGCGACGAGATTATAAGTACAGCGGGGCTTACCCGAAAGATTACAACGTGTGAGTGGGCAGAGGAGGAACTGAAGAAGCGGGAACGGGAAATGGAAGCTAAATCCCGTGATCTCGAAGAGGCTAATATTGCTCTGAAAGTTTTCCTTAGACAAAGGGAGGAAGACAAATCGGATCTCGAGGAGAAAGTATTATCAAATGTTAAGGAACTTATAGAACCACATGTTGAGAAGTTGAAAAAAACACGGTTAACTGTTGAACAGATTGCCTGCGTGAGTAGTATTGAAACCCATCTGAAGGATATTATTGCTCCTTTCTTACGGAATTTAACCTCGAAATATTTATGCCTCACGCCTCGCGAAATTCAGATCGCCAACCTCATAAAAGAAGGTAAAACCAGCAAAGAGATCGCGCAACTATTACATTTATCGCAGGGGGCAATAGATTTTCATAGAAATAACGTCAGGAATAAACTCGGCCTGAAGAAGAAGAAAACCAACCTCAGATCATACCTGTTGTCCTTGTCATAGTATAAGGTATTGACTGATATAAACCTTATAATAATCAGGTATTGCATTACTTAGTAACTTATCCTATTAAGATGTGTGCATAAGGGGGGATTTTCAAAATGTATCCCTGAAAAACAAAAATTACGGAAGGAGGGGACAGGTTTTAAAGACGAAAAGGCTAAGTGTTAAGTAGTTTGATTTTCTGTTAAAATCGTGCTGGAAGGAGGGTAAAGTATGGATTTAGAAAAGAGATATGCTGAAGTAGGTGTGCCGTTAGGGGAAAAGGCGGATGAAGACAAGTTGCCCTATATTCATGAGGTCGAAGGGCAGGTTCCCTATACGTCAAAACATCGTGCACCAGGTCCTGAAGTAACAGATCCTAAACAGGGATTACATTCTTCTATCTACAAAATTTCTGAGGTGCAGTATAAGGAAAGACCTATGACTTGGTGGGGACCCACTCCCGACGAAGCCAGGGCTTTGAAGACAAAGGAAAACAAGTTTCTCTATGATAAGACAACAACTCTAAGTGATGCGGTAAAGAGGTTCATCAGACCGGGGATAAACCTTGGAGTTTGTGGGTTTGTTAACACAAGAAACCCCTTCGCCATTTGCTGGCAAATAGTAAAGGAGGCCCTTTGCAACAAAACTATCCAGGCAACGGATCTGACTCTATCCTATCAATCTCAATCTCTTGATGTTGAATGGCTTTTAGGAGCACAGATGCTGGACAGCAGCAGGATAGAGGTGAAAAGGGTAGAACTGGCCTGGCAGGCCTTTGAAGTCATCGGATCAGGTCCCATCTGGACCCACATGGTTCAAAATGGAATGATCGAGGTTGATGACTATACCAATTACGGTATGTCGGCACGATTCAAGTGCGGAGCCATGGGCATACCTTTCATACCGGTGAGAGACCATGGCGGCTCAGACATGGAGGTAGTCAACAGGGGCGTTATGCTGAAGTGCCCATTCACGGGAAGGAATGTATATGTGCTTCCAGCCTGCCATCCCGATGTTGCCATAGGACACGTTACAGCGTCAGATATGTACGGTAATTGCAGGATTTTCGGATTCTTGAACACCTGTCCGGAGATTATCGGGGCAGCCACAGCGGCCATCGTGACCTGTGAGAATTTGATCTCTACCGATGAAATTCGAAAATACCCGAATCTTACCGAGATTCCATTTCCAGCCGTTTCCACAGTAACCCAGCAGACATTTGGAGGATATCCCGGCGCTGTATGGGGCAACTACTGGTTTGACATGGACCATTTCCGCGAGTGGAGAGAAGTCGGCCTGGAATTGAGATTGAAAGGGAACATTGATCCTCTTAAGAAATATTACGATGAGAACTTCTACAGTTGCGACACCTTTGATGATTTCCTGGCCAAAAAAGGGTATAAGAAGCTTGCGGAACTGAAAAGATTAGACATGGGTCAGGCAGTGATAATCTAAGAACACTTATAAGGAGGTGTTGAAACATGGCTGATAAGAAAGTAAAGATGGGTCCTTTTGAGCAAATTTGCTACGCCGGTGCGAGAGCGTTGGAGGATAAAACTATTACCTTTGCGGGAACGGGACTGCCTATGTTGTCGTGTCTTTTCGCTCAGCGCACCTGGGCGCCAGACATGAATATAATATTTGAAGCAGGTTCATTGGGTGTGCAGTTGTGGATGGGCCTGCCCCTTTCCGTGGGAGACACCAGGGCATCCACTCGAGCTTGTATTATAAAAGGTTTATGTTTTGCCTTTGAAAGCCAGCAAAGGGGGTATTCCGATTTCGCCTTTATCGGCGGCGCCGAGATAGACAAATACGGTAACATAAACTCAACCTGCTTTGGTGAATATGAAAAGCCTAAAGTCAGATTTCCCGGGAGCGGTGGCGCCGCGGCTATGGCGTCAAACAGCGACAGGATAATTGCCATAATGGCGCTGGAAAAACGAAGGTTCAGGGACAAGGTCTATTTCATTACCAGCCTCGGCTTCGGTGATGGTTCACCCGATTACAGGTGGACAGCGGGCGTACATGGTAGGGGACCATACAGAGTGGTAACTGATGTGGCAACGTTTGGATACGATGTCGGTAATACAAACAGAATGATGCTTCTGGAATATCATCCAGACCTGTCGGTAGAGGCCATTCAGGAGAGGTGCGAGCTGGAGCTGCTTATTTCTCCGGACGTAAAACCCACGCCGTTACCCACACAAGACGACCTACACCTTATGGTTACTGAGGTTGATCCGGAAAGGTATTTCCTGGGTAAGACGGTAGAATAAAAGTAAGTACTTTATATTGACTGTGATTTTTAGTGGCACGCCGTTTGGCGTGCCACTATTTTTTTGGGAGGCAAAATATTTAAGATGGCGCTCTTTCTCTAAGCTTCTCCATGACTCCGGCCATTGTTTCACCAACATTCTCCTGAATGACGACAACCGCATCCTTATCAAACATGGTGGGTGTTACGCCGACAATAGCCAGTGTTGCCCCACCGGTTTTTGCATATCCTATCAAGTAAGCCGGGGGGTAGGTAGCCAGAGAAGAACCCAGGCTGATGAAAAGGTCACAGTTTTGCGATTGGTCTATAGCCGTCCTTACTGTTTCCTCGGGTAGTTCATCGGGGAAGAAAATGGCATCCGGTTTCAGCAGGCCGGAACAATCGGGGCAATCAGGTACTTCGATTCCGTTTTTCACTTTTTGTAATATTTCTTTCATGGGGGTGCGTTTACCGCAACTCAGGCATTTTGCCCGGTTCAGGTTACCATAAAGCTCGATTATCTTACTTTCAGAAACACCTGCTTTTTGGAGGAGGTTATCTATATTTTCCGTGATGACGCAATCCAGCTTTCCCAACTTCTCCATTTCCGCAAGGGTATAATGAGTCCGGTTCGGCACCGCTTCAATTATGTGTTCCTTTTCGCTCAACAATTTCCATTGCTTCTCACGGGATTCGGGATTAACAAGGAAGTTTTGACCGCTGAGATCGTAAAGATCGTGCTCGCTCCATATCGTACGGAGGTTTATACCCGATTCCAGGCTCACTCCGGTGCCGGTGAAGACTACAATCCTCTCAGACCCCGCAATAAGCTTGGATAATAAACCTATCTCCATGTTTTTGTTATCCTCTCATATGAATTAGTATTTATATGGTGCAAATTATCAAGTTCATCGGGTAGTGTAAAGTTTTTTATCTAAATTCTATTGACAATTTCACATAACATTGTTGACTCATAATAATAATCGTCGTATACTTTTTTACCTAAAAAGAGTTTTTATCGAATAACTAAACAAAGTAGGGGAGTTAATATAATGAAAGAAACGCATAAAGCTTGGGCTGATGAAGTAGAAGTTGATGAGTTACCAATCTGCATTTTCTGCGGTAAGGAAGCCCGGTTTAATGCCAAAACCCAGGCTGACCTCTGGTGTTATCTTTGTGAAGATTGCTTTATGAAATATGGCCGCGGATTAGATCCAACAGAGGGGCAAATATTGGTACTAAAGCCAAAGGAAGGTAAAAATGCCGATTTATGAATTTTGGTGTAGTTCTTGCCAGCAAAAATTTGACATATATCAACCGGGTTTTTCTAACATTTCACATTCCTGTCCAAAATGTGGGAATAAAAAACTCGAGCGAATTTTTTCTCCCTTTTCCATACGTAAAACGAACAGACAGGTTTACGAAGAAATACGGGACGACCATCAATTTGAACAAGCGGTAAAAGGTAACGATCCTAAAGCTATAGCTGAATTTGTTGAGCGAACAGGCGGGGGCAGTGAGATTCCCGATGAGTGTAAAGAAACAATAGGAAAACTGGCCAAGGGGGAGTGGCCTATGAAAGGTAACAAACCTTCGGAAAGTGAATAACAGCTTCCCGAAAACAGAAAGCC
>Ga0268285_1001743_pt1 | contig 10139 bp, 6 predicted proteins | sample saktaG_2_FD_190144 | JGI IMG/M metagenome (GOLD analysis project Ga0268285, IMG submission 190144) | Saline water microbial communities from Sakinaw Lake, British Columbia, Canada - sak_2013_06_06_120m | ecosystem: Environmental > Aquatic > Non-marine Saline and Alkaline > Saline ... | reverse complement strand
TTTGTAATTCGCTGCCTTCTTTCCCTTTAAGTGAAAAACCTGCTAAATCTAATTCAGACAGACTTTCAATTAATTCTGCATCTTTCAGTTCTAAAACTCCGATAACATTTTCCGGGATTACTTCTAACAAAGGATTGCTATAGGCAAAATTAAATAAAAAAGCAAATAGTAAAAATACGGTTACAATGAGACCAATAACTTTTAATTTGTTACTCATGATTATTTCTCCTTTTTGGCTTATTTTAAATCAAAGTGTAAACACTACTCGAAACGAGCACACTTTAAATGTATTAGTGTACTATACATATAATACACCTAAATATTTCTTTGTCAAGGATGTTTTAAAAAAATATTAAAATATGATTAGGCCCTTCACATTTGATTAAAAATAAATTATAATTTCGATAAATATCCTTCCATTGAAATAGGATGTATTATGGTTAAAAAAATAGATAGAATAAATAAAAAAGCAGAAAAAACTAATCAGGCATTTTGGTTGGCATGAGATAGCCCCGATTCATTGTAAATCGTATGATATCGGAAAACTAAAACAGGAAAAATCATTGATTGACGAGGTACAGAAAAAGGAAATGGGAGATGTAAAAAATAAATCCTTACAATGAGGTGAAAATAATTATGAAAGTTAAAGGGATTTCTGTTTTTAATGAGAAACCTATTGAAGTTGAAATTAGAGAAGGTTTTATAGAGAATATTAATTCATTACCCAAAAGTGAACAAAAATTACCTTTTATCTCTCCGGGATTTTTTGACATTCAGGTAAATGGCTATAAAGGGAGTGATTATAGTTTAGAAGATTTCTCAGAAGAACATATAAGAAATATTATTAATAGTCTTGCTGCTTCCGGAACCACCCAACATATTCCCACCATTGTTTCCTCTCCCCCAGAAAGAATATTGAAAAACTTGGAAATAATTTCAAAAGCAATAAATACCTCTCCTGATATCAAAGAAGCTATTCCGGGGATACATATTGAAGGACCTTTTATCTCTCCTGAAGAAGGTCCGAGAGGATGTCATGACCCGAGCTTTATTCGGGACCCTGATTTTGAAGAATTTAAGCAGTGGCAGGAAGCGGCAGAAGGTCGAATTGTGATGGTGACCGTAGCTCCGGAGAGGGAAGGGTCTATGGATTTTATTAAAAAGGTCGCCCGTACAGGTGTTAAAATTGCTATCGGCCACACCGGGGCAACTCCTGAAATAATTAAGGAAGCCATAAAAGTGGGCGCCCAATTTTCCACCCACCTGGGAAATGGCAGTTATCCGATTCTTCCCAAAGTAAATAATTATATATGGGAACAATTAGCTGCTGATGAATTATTTGCCGGTATTATCTGCGATGGATTCCATTTGCCTGCTTCGGCAGTAAAAATATTTACTCGAACCAAAGGCCTGGAAAGGCTAATATTAACCAGCGATGTTGCTTTAGCAGGAGGATTAAACCCAGGTATTTATCAATGGGGGAGTATGGAAGTAGAAGTATTTAAAGATGGCCACCTTGGCCTTGTTGGTACTGGTATTCTTGCCGGCGCAGGCCATCTTTTAGATTGGGATATTGCTCATTTTATCAGATTTACGGGAAATAATTTAGCTAACACCATCCCTTTGTGTTCTATTAATCCTGCAAAAATTATAAAAATACCTCACAACTATGGCAGACTCGAAGTAGGAGCACCTGCCAACCTCACCCTATTTCATTATCAAACTGGTGATGATAAACTGCGAATTGTCCATACTCTATGTAAAGGGAGCGTTGTCTTTTAAAAACAAATAAAAACCTGCCAGAGGACCGTTCCCTGACAGGTTTTTACAAACCATCTTTAAAAATATTTATCTATTGATATATATAATTAGGGTCTTTTATAGTCCCTCCTCTTTCCTGAGCACTAATGGCAATAATATCATATTCCTTCTGGCTTAAATATTTTGCCTCATAAGTAAAGCCGTTTCTGTCAAGCTGTCTATCAAATGAACGAAGGTGATTTCGAGAACCCTTTAATAAGTTTAAATAGACTATCTTGATATCATCATTGTCGGTTTTACTTAAAAGTTCTTTAAGATCGTAAATGTCTAATTCTTCAATTAAAGCAGCGACCTTAAGAGCTTGTTCAAGAGATTCACTACCCTGGGCAACCAGTTCATTGTAAAGTCCTTGAAGTTTTTCACTTTCAAAGATCCCTATAACATCTTCTCCTACAGGATCTTTAATGTCATAACGGTCTAACAATGTCTTTATTGCCTCCATATGAGTCTTTTCGCTTTGCGCAATATTATAGAAAGTCTTTAAATTCCACTTTTCGTAAAGGTTTAAATAGACATCCCGGGCTAATTTTTCTTCTTCCCTCATCAAGAGAAGCCCTTCCTTTTCGGCTTCATCTAAATTATTTTTATCGATAGTAGTAATTACTTCATTGATACTTCCGCTAAAACTTGTATCAGAAGTTTGAGCTAAAGCTCCCATACTCCCTACAAGTAATATCGAAAGAGTGATTAAAAAAAGTTTTTTAATTTTAGTCATTTTATTTTCCTCCTATCTTTTAATACGCACATTGTAAATCTTTTCTTTCATTATAGAGGTAGAAAAAAAATAAACAAAATTTATTAGCAATATACTGTAAAAAAATATATTAAAAAAAGAGGAATTTCTAAAGCCCGTGTAGAACTTAATATATATAAAGTTATAATCAGTTTGACATATCAACATTTTAGTCAGGGTAAGTCCCTAGAAAGTTTCACCAAATAATATTATCTTAAAAAGGAGTGAATTGTAAAATCAAAAAAATCTTAGATTATTTACAAAATCAAAAAGGTTTTGATTTTTCCGGTTATCGGCGCTCTATGCTGGAAAGGCGTATCAATAAAAGGCTATTGGCTACAGAAACTGGAAATATTAATGAATACTGCAAGTATCTTATGAATAATCAGACGGAGGCAGATAAACTGATTGATGCGCTAACTATTAATGTGAGTCAATTTTTTAGAAATCCTCTGGTTTTTGAATTTATTTCTAACAAATTAATTCCCTGGCTGATTATGGAAAAATTGAAAAAGAAAGAAAAATATTTACGGATTTGGTCAGCCGGTTGTGCCAGCGGGGAAGAACCATACTCTCTGGCTATTATTTTCAAAGAGTTTTTAGAAAAAGAAAATCTCGAATTAGATTTAAGAATTTTCGCCACTGATATTGATAAAAAATCACTGAAATCTGCCAAAGAGGGAGTGTATGATTTTGAGAGTATAAAAGAGGTAAAATATGGTTTATTGAGTAAATATTTTATCCAGGAAAATAGTTCATTTAAAATAATTCCCAAAATTAAGGATATGGTAAATTTTTCTTTTTACGATTTATTAGAAAAGAATAGTCACGCTCCTCCGGAGAGCATCTTTGGAAATTTTGACCTGATTTTTTGCCGTAATGTTCTGATTTATTTTAATTTGGAATATCAAGATAAGATTTTTGAGAAACTTCATCATTCTCTTGCCCCAAAAGGATATTTAATTTTGGGGGAGGCGGAGATGGTTTCCAAAAGATACCAAAGATATTTTAGCGGTTTAAGTGAATTTCTTAAAATCTTTCAAAAATCATGAAATTATGCTATAAATATATTATTAACTATAATATAGTAGAATCAGTAATTATCATTAAAGTTATTAACTCAGGTAATTGACCTATTCTCCCAAAAGATTGTGAGGTTATTATGAAAATATCTAAATTTAAAACAACACAAAACCGCTTGCTCTTCTGGTTTATTTTGTTAGCACTAATCCCTTTATTAATTGGCATTACCATAACCTATTATCTTCAAGTCGAAGAAGCAAAGGAAGTAGAAATTAATAAACTGACTGTGGTAAGAGACCTGAAAGTACAGCAAATAAATTCCTGGCTGACAGAAAGAGAAAAAGATCTAAAAACCCTTGCTGAATCTCTTACCGTACAAAATTTTGAAAGCGTATTTACTAAAGAAAAAAGAACAGAGGAAGATACTGCCATTATTAACAATGTGCGGGACATTTTAAATTCCCATGTGAAAAATTTCCCAGAATATAATGAGATATTTGTAATTAATCCTGATTCCGGTATTATTGAAATTTCCACCGATAAATCAAGGGAAGGAATGGATAAATCAGAAGATGGTTACTATACCGGGCCACTGCAATCAAGAGATTTTCATATAAAAGATATATATCATAGTTCATATACGCATGAGCCGGCTATGACATTTTCTATCCCCATTTTTAATTCCGAACAATCCCTCGAACACATCATTGGTATTTTGGTTGTCCGAGCGGATCTTGGTAAATCGTTTTTCCCCTTAGTGCAAGACACCACTGGTTTGGGAGAAACCGGAGAGACTTTAATCGTTAACAAAGATGTAATTGCTTTAAATGAATTACGCTGGCATGAAGATGCTCCATTGAAATTAAACATTAAGGCACAACCGGCTTTTATGGCAACTGAAGGCTATAGCGGGAGTAGTGAAACCACCGATTACCGGGGAGAAAAGGTGCTGGCAGCCTATACCTATATTCCCCAAACTGGCTGGGGATTTGTGGCTAAACGGGATTTGGAAGAGATATACGCACCGATTAGAAGAATGGTAAATAATTTCATTATTCTTTTGCTAATAACTGCTGTAATCATCTATTTTGTTTCAAAAATTTTAGCTAGTAGCTTTACTAAACCGATGATTAGTATGGTTGAAGTTTCAAATAAAATTCAATCCGGTGATTTTTCCGCTCGTAATGAAATTTACAATGATGATGAGATTGGCTATTTGGCAGATTCATATAACAAAATGGCTGATTTTAATGAATCGAAAATTAAAATTGAGCAAGGGAGAACAAATATTTCCGATATCGTGATGTCTCTTAAAAGGTTAAAGGATTTTAACCAGGATATTGTCTATAAATTAATGGGGATCACTGATTCCAATATGGGTGCCTTCTATCTTTTAAACGAAAAGGAATCTAAATTTGAGTATCTGACTTCTGTGGGGATAGATGCAACTCTGGTGAAATTTTTTGATGTTCAATACCGGGAAGGAGAATTCGGCAAGGCAATTAGCAGTAAAAAAATTTCCCACCTAAAGAATATACCTTCTGATACTGTCTTTAAATTCAAAACTATCATCGGGAATGTTATCCCCAAAGAAATTGTAACTATTCCGATAGTAGTTGAAAATCAAGTAATTGCAATTATTTCCCTGGCGAGTTTATCAATCTATAAACCTGAGACTCTAGAAATATTAGACAGTTCCTTTAGCGCAATTAATATGGCTTTTTCGAATTTATTGGCCAATGAAGAGACCCGTAGATTAAATAAAGAAATTAAAGAAAAGAATATAGATTTACAAAATCAAACAGAAGAACTGCAATCACAAACAGAAGAACTGCAATCACAATCCGATGAATTACAGGAACAGAATATTGAACTGGAGATGCAGAAAAGAGAGGTGGAAGAAGCTAATCGATTAAAGAGTGAATTTCTTTCCAATATGAGTCATGAACTCCGTACTCCCTTAAACTCAATTATGGCATTATCCCGCACTCTAATTATGCAGGCAAAAGATAAAATATCATCTGAAGAGAATAAATATTTAGAAATTATTGAACGTAATGGTAAAAATTTGCTTACCCTCATTAATGATATTTTGGATCTTTCCAAAATTGAAGCAGGAAAATTAGAAATAATTTTACAAACTTTTTCTATAAATCCGATTATTCAAAATATCAAAGAAAATCTTTTTTCTATTGCTGAAGAAAAAGGAATTAAAATTTATTTAGAGCTGGCTGACAATTTACCTAAAATAGAAAGTGACCCGGAAAAAGTATATCAAATCTTGCAAAATGTAATAGGCAATGCCGTTAAATTTACCCAAAAAGGTTCAGTTACTATCAGTACAGATGCCGATGAGAATCAAATGGTTATTAAGGTTATTGATACGGGGGTTGGTATTGATAAAGAAAATTTGTCCAATATTTTTGAAGAATTCAGACAGATAGATGGTTCAATATCCCGACAGTTCGAAGGAACCGGTCTGGGATTGGCTATAGTGTATAAATTAATAAATAGACTGGGGGGCAAGATAGAAGTTCAAAGTGAGTTAGAAAGGGGTTCAATTTTTGCTATTTACCTTCCCTTAAAATGGTCAGGCGATATCGAAAGTGAAAAAGTTACAATCTTATCAAAGAGTTGGGACCCTTATCAGGAAGAAAAGACTGTGAAAAAGGGTATGGTTGGTGAAACTAAAAGAATTGGGAAGGGAGAAATTAAAAGAAGTCCTCGAATATTAATTGTAGAAGACAATGAAGAAGCAATTATTCAGATTAAAATGATACTGGAGAATGAGGGCTATCTTATTGATGTTGCAAATAGTGGGCAAGCCGCGCTTGATTATACTCAACACACTATTCCTGACGGAATTATTTTAGATTTAATGATGCCGGAAATTGATGGTTTTGAGGTATTGGAAAACATCCGCAGTACTCCAAGAACTGCGGACACCCCAGTATTGATCCTTACCGCCAAAGACTTAACTGCGGAAGATTTTAAAAAATTAAGCGCTAACAATATTCAGCAATTATTATATAAAGGTGCTGTGGATAAAGATGAATTGATATTTAAAATAAAATTAATGTTGAAAAACGGATTAAAGGATGAGCAAAAATCTGAAAGTAAAGAACCAAAAGAAATTGCCCGGGAAAAGAAAAAGATAGTTATTTCGCAAACTAAAATTTTACCAAAAAAAGAAGGATTATCAACTGTCTTGGTGGCTGAAGACAATCCTGACGATATGCTTACTACCAGGGCAGTCTTGAAAGATAAGTATAATATATTAGAGGCAGTTGACGGAGAGGCAGTATTAGAAAAAGCCCAAAGCGCTTTGCCCGATTTAATTTTAATGGATATCGCCCTGCCTAAAATGGACGGTTTGACAGTGGTAAAATTTTTAAAAGAAAGCGAAACCACTAAAAACATCCCGGTAATAGCTCTAACTGCCAGAGCGATGAAAGGGGATAGAGAAAAAACCATTAGAGCGGGCTGTGATGATTATATTTCTAAGCCTATAGACCCGGAAATGATGCTGGGGAAGATTGATGAGTGGATAAAGAGGAAAGGAATACCGGATAAATAATTTATTTAAAACAGTAGATGATTGAAAATTTATACAATCTAAGGTTAAAAAGATTTTTTATAGATTAAATAAACCAGGAAGGAAGTATTAAACATATGTCAAAAATATTAGCAATAGATGATAGACTTGATAACCTGATTTCCATTAAGGCATTATTGAAAAATATGATACCAGAATGTGAGGTTATAACTGCTCAAACAGGAAAAGAAGGGATAGAGAGAGCGATAAAAGAACTGCCTGATACTATTTTATTAGATATAAATATGCCTGTGATGGATGGATATGAAGTTTGCACTGAATTAAAAGCTAATTATAAGATAAAACATATCCCTGTTATCATGATAACCGCAGTTAGAACTGACTCAAAAAGTCGGGTGAAAGGATTGGAAATCGGAGCAGATACCTTTATCTCTAAACCTATCGATGCTGATGAATTAACTTCCCAGGTCAGGGTAATGCTGCGGATAAAGAAAGCAGAAGATAAACTACGGTCAGAAAAAGATATTTTAGAAGAAATGGTTCAAAAAAGAACGGAAAAGATTAAAAAAGTACAAGAAAACATGATGCTTACTATTGCAGGAATTATCGGAACAAAAGACCCTTATATTGCCGGACATCATGAGAGAGTTTCCCAGCTTGCTGTTGCGATTGCCCGTGAAATGATGATTCCCAAGGAACAAATAGAAGGCATAAGGGTTACTTCCATGGTTCATGATTTGGGCAAAATAAACGTACCGGCGGAAATACTCAGTAAGCCCGGAAAGCTTACTGATATAGAATTCGGTTTAATTCAACAACATACCACGACAGGTTATGAAGTTTTAAAGACCATAGATTACCCCTGGCCAATAGCTGAAATAGTGCTTCAACACCACGAAAACATAGATGGCACAGGTTACCCATATGGATTAAAAGACGGAGACATCCTTATAGAGGCGCAAATTATTCGGGTTGCTGATGTGGTAGAAGCTATGAGTTCACACCGACCTTACAGGGCAGCGTTGGGCTTGGAAGCGGCAATTGAGGAACTTTTTATCGGAAGAGGAAAAAAATATAATCAAAAAGCAGTCGATGTCTGTGTAAAGATTTTTAAAGAGGGAAAATTCAAATTCAAAGAGAATTAAACTAAAATAAATTTAAATTCTCCGGGAAGTTGTCCTTCAGCATTCCCTTACTTTGTCTGTTATTTATCTTTATAATAGAATTTAAAAAATCCCCCTACTAACCAAAGAAAGTATTATTAATATATAATATTTTTTCTTCTAACTACCCCACTAAAGTTTACACTAACTTGCGTTCTGTCATTTAAAAATCAAAACCGCACTGTTTTTTAATGAAAGTCAATTCGGGAGATTCATTGATTTTTTAAAAGATATTATCTATAATTTAGGAAACTTCTTATTTGAATGTAACCACTTAAGAAGAGACGGGGATTGGCATATGTAACCCCCTACGAAAAGTTAGAAAAAGTTACCGAATTATTGAGCTAGTACAACCGTCCCCTGACAGGTTTTAGAATTAAAAATTTAATAAAGGAGTGATAATTTGATGAAAGCGAATTCGATTGTCTGGTGGGAACTAGCTTCCCATGATGCCGAAAAAACTGTTGATTTTCTAAAAAAAGTCTTTGGTTGGGAAACTGAATATGATGAAACTATTAAATGTTTTGATTTTCCTATTTCTGAAGATTCCCGTAATCTTTCCGGTGGTGGAGTTTTTACTTTAAAGAAGGCCAAACTGCCTTTTCTAACTTTATATATTCTGGTAGAAGATATTGATGAAAAAGCTAAATTAATAGAACAGCTGGGTGGTTATATTTTAGAAGCACCTTTCGAAATTCCCAGCGGTTCACGAATCTGTTTGTTTAATGAGCCCTCGGGAGTAACTCTGGCTATGCTCGAGAAGAAGAAATCCCAAGAATAACTTTTGCCTTATAGAAGATAACTTGATGAATAAAAGTTTTAACAAATAAAAATAATGAAAATAAAAACAAAAAGGATAGTGGAATTTTCCACTACACTTTTTGTTTATTCAGGTAAAGGGTGTTAAATGATTATTTTTTAAAATATTTATTTAACATGTCTAATATTAATGCTCTCTTTCATTAAGGAAGTATAAAAGAAATAAATGAAATTATCTGTAAATATATTGAAAAAAATATTTTAAAAAGAGGATATTTTAAACTTCGTGTAGAACTTAATATATATAAAGTTATAATCAGCTTAATTAACCAACGTGAGTAGTTCTCTAGAAAAATTACTCAAAAATATTATTTGAAGCTTCCTGCACTAAGAGTAATAATTAAAATTAGAGATTAAACATTAGAGCTTGAATACCGATGTAACATTAAAAAATATATTTTAAGGAGGATAAAAGAATGAAAAAAGAATATAGAACAATATTGTTAATAATGGGTGTGCTAATTGTCTTTCTTGGTCTTACTTTTTCGGCCATAGCGGCAGAATTTAGCGCTGATTTGAAGATTAAGCAGCCGGATAAGGATTATGAATTTAAATATTACGCTCAAGGCAGTTTCTATCGCCTGGAGAAACTGAACGGCGAAGACCGTATTTTGCTTATCGCTGACCGCACACAGGATATTACCTGGATGTTAAATCCGGAAGATAAAATTTACATGGAGCTGAAAGGTATAAATGCTGCATTTTTTAACCCGATACGGGGTTGGGAAGCAGCAAAAGAGGGCACCAAGGAAGAGCAGGTAGGCACTGAGACAGTACTGGGCTATTCGTGTGAAAAATATACCTATACTCCTCCTGGAGGAACAGAGCCGGGGATGGAAGCATGGTATTTACCAGAATTAGAACATTTTATTCGGATAATAGCTCATTACGGAGGAGAATATGAGGACGGAATTTTTGAGATAATTAACATTCAAAAAGCACCTCAGGACGATTCCCTCTTTAAAGTCCCGGAAGATTATCAGAAAGAAAAATCTCCTGCAGAAAAAGCTCAGGAAAAAGAAGC
>Ga0268285_1001742_pt1 | contig 10142 bp, 2 predicted proteins | sample saktaG_2_FD_190144 | JGI IMG/M metagenome (GOLD analysis project Ga0268285, IMG submission 190144) | Saline water microbial communities from Sakinaw Lake, British Columbia, Canada - sak_2013_06_06_120m | ecosystem: Environmental > Aquatic > Non-marine Saline and Alkaline > Saline ... | reverse complement strand
TCATTAGTACCTACTGTATAAGACAGAATATAAACTTTGTCTTCTTTGTTAATATAAATTGTGAGATGGTCCTGGCTCCATATTGCTGATTGATTATTAATAATTGTTTCAAATAATAAATCAGGGTTTACGTCTGGAGATTGACGCAAATACCAATCTCGAGGATTTAATTCTTCGGGATTATTTTCTACAGTTATACTGAAAAATTCTCCAGTATTAGTAATTACCAAGATTTCTTGATTATCAGTTTCTGGAATAGCTCTAGCTAACCAAGAAGCTGGATAAAAAAAGCTGTAAGCAAAAGTCGGATTAGTGTAAATATTGATCATTCCTGATGTCGCTATTTTGTCACTTTCAGTTAAAGGATCCATTAGTGCTAATATTTCTTGTCCGTCAGGTTTAGAATCAGAATCAGAATCAGGATTATTGACCTCTGTTCTAAAAATAGATTCTTCAATGTTGGTTAATCCATCATTATCGGCATCAATACTAGATGAAATATTAGGAGCTATTTGAAATTCTTCAATAGTAAGGATTGTTTTTGATTTTTCAACAAGGAGAGCTAAGGTATTGGATGGTAAAAAATCTAATTCAATACTTGCTGTGTTATCTTCAATATTCAAAGAGCTCGACAAAGAAGTCCACAAATCATTTTTGAAATAACCAATAGTTATGTCATTTTCCCATCTCTCTTCTACTAAGCTTTGATCGTAGAACATTTTTAAAGTTGCCTTTTGAGAAAATATTAAATCATCCGCCGGTTCAATATAATAAAGGCTTCCTACAATATTATAAAATTCGTCACCTTGGTCTTCGGAAGATAAATTTTCAGTTATTTCAACCTGAATATCGGGATCTATGACTCCAGCTGGTAAATAAAGTTCAACCCAAGAAATCACCTTTTCTTCCTCATCACTAACCTCAACTTTTAAACTTTGTTCTTCGGAGACAACTTCTTCTTGGATCAATTCTTCTTCAAGCTCTTCTTCTGTAACCAATTCTTCTTCTATTTCTTCTTGATTTTCAGGTAAATTTTCTATTGGCGCAGGTTGATTGTAATATTTTTGAGCCCAAGAATAAAAATATATTCCTCCACCAATTAATAAAATAAAAAGCACTATCAAAAATAAAATCAGTCCCTTTTTTTTGCTACCCCTTTTGTCCAAATTAGATCTCCCATTTTTTTGTCTAAATTTATTGGGCATTACATAAATGTTTTCTTCAGATTTTTGACCCTCCTTCAATAAACTTCGATCATCATTAACTTTTTCAAGAATATCTTTCTTAATCAATTCAGGAACAGCAAAATCTTGTTTAGGAACTTCATTATTATTAACAATAGTTTCTTTGGAAGGTATTGTGATTTTTGGAAGAGGTTCGACTAAAGGCGCTGACCTTTGTTGGGTTGGTTCATTTCCTGGCAATGTTGGTTGAGCTGGGTTCACATTATCTTCTTTTGGCGTTTTTATTTCATCAAACATAAAATATAAATAAATTACTAATTACTAATATCTAATTTCTAAATTTTTTATCATTTGAGTATTGGGTATTTTATTAGGCATTAGCAATTAGGAATTAGAAATTTTTATTCTGTGCTCTAATGTTATAATGCTCTAATGTTATAATTTTTCTATTTCTTCTTTTAAATCGAACAATTTAGCGCCTGGAGTTGGATCATCTGGGTTCAATCCTTTTTCCACCTCTTCTCTGTCTGACATTCCATCTTGATCAGTATCTGCATTTAAAGGATTTGTAAAATAGATTTTAACCTCTAATCTATCAGAAAGTCCATCTTGATCAGTATCTGAGCTGTCTATTCTTGTACCCAATTGTCTCTCTTCGGTGTCAGTTAAACCATCAGTATCTGTATCTAAAGGTTTTTCTTTTGGTTCTTTAACAACAACTGAGGGAGTACTTGTAGCATTATCAGCTGGTTTAATCAAAACTTCATCTTCCGTTAAAATATTTTCATTCCCAAATTTATGCCAAAGATATAAACCACCAAAACCAATAATAATTATTATAGAAAAAATAATTAATAAACGAGCTGTCAAAACAAAAATATCCTTACCTCCTTTATTAGAATTCTTAGAGGGTTTAATGGGAGGTTTTTCCGAATTTTCTGAAGAATATTTTTCTTTCTTAATTGTTGCTCCTGGCTTAATATCTTCAAAAATATCTTCTATTTGTTTGTTGTTTTCATTATCCATTCTTTAAAAAGTCATTAATATATTAGAATAAACGTCTACCAACCGCCACCCCCACCACTTTCTTCAATGCATATCCCATTCTCGCAAATCTCATCACTGTTACAGGCATTGTTGCACATATCACAATGTAACCAATTTGTTAATAAATTCGTTTCACAACCATCTGTTTCATCATTATTGCAGTCGCCCCAATCTTCCTGACAGATACAATCACTAGAAGCATTACATTGCATATGATAACCACAAGAAGTTCCTGCTGGTTGTCCAGAACAACCTTGCCCTGGCAATGGATCTACGCAAATTCCTTCTGAACAAGCCTTTCCCTCTGAACACAAATTACCACAAGAACCACAATGCTCAAAAGTACTTAATAAATCTATTTCACAACCATTGGAAGGATTTTCGTCACAATCCCCCCAACCATTACCACAAACACAGCTTCCTGATTGACAAGCTTGGTGAGTAATACAAGAATTACCACAAGAACCACAATGCTCAAAAATATTTAACAAATCAGTTTCACAACCATTAAGAACATTTGAATCACAGTCTCCCCAATCACTATCACAAACACAATTGCCGCCTACACAAGATTGATTATCGACACAAGGATGATCACAAGACCCACAATGTTGATTATTCGTCAATAGATATGCTTCGCAACCATTAGACCAACTACTATCACAATCATCCCAGTTGATATAACAAGTAAAATTTCCACTGGCATTGCAAGTAAAATTAATCCCCCATTCAGTTCCAGCTGGAACTAAATTACAAATTGCTGGAAATTGATTATTACATTTTCGACAATCAGCGCAAATAAAGCCTTCTGGGTAATATGAACAGGAGCCATAACCATTACAATATCCTGCCTTACAATTATTAATAGGATCTATTGAACATTGATTATTATAGTCTTCTCCCAAAGGTGTATTTGAACATTGACCATCAATTGAACAGTATTTACATATTCCACATGAAATTCCAGGCGTTTCTAATTCACAAGCTCCAAAACCATCACAAAATCCTGTTGAACAGGTTGTGCCTGGACAAACGTTGCGAGGGTCTTCTCCATAATCAACTAGTTGACAAATACCACTGACATTACAAGACTGACATAATCCTTGGCAAGAAGTATCACAACAAATGCCATCACTACAGTGTCCAGAGCTACATTCAGTATTAGCACTACAAGCTTGTCCATTATCGAGTTTATCACAACCAGTCCAGCGACAATCAATACATCCTAAAGTTCCGGAGCCCAAACCTAAATTAGCACAAGTCGAACCTCCGGGGATTATTTGAAATCTTGGGTTTCCAATGATTTCACATTCTTCGCAAGGCTCTAAAATTTCGTTCCCACATTGACCTATCCCTTCAGAAAGACTGTAATTATGATTTCCTAAACTATCATCTCTATTGATAATTATATTTTCCGATGGTAATGCACCCAACCAAATAACATCATTAGCACTGGGCTTATATTCTAGGTTAGCATATAAACTATACCCTTGATCCAGACATAATTGATCTGAAGGCGTATAATATTCGTAAACATGAGAACCATTGGGATGAGAAAAAACTTTAGATACGGGATTATAACAACTGCCGTTACATTGATAATCTGGCTGAGCTGGATCATTAGGACAAGATGAACAAGAACTATTAAAACGATTAATTGGATCAACTGGTAAGGATTGTCCTAATTCACTACTTAAACTGTATTGCCAGGATGGCCAACTACTATATGTAATGCCTGGGATATATGTTCCGGAAGCTAATTGAGGGTAACTATCATAAGAATCATGATAATTATCTAAACTATCTTTAATTTCGTTAAAGTCATAAATTCTTAATAAATCTCTCTGTAACTCTAATTTTTCAGTTAAATTATTAATGTTTTGATTAAAATTTAAATTATTTAAAAGTTGATTAAAAATGTTTATAGTATTAGAAGAAGCTCCTTCGTTGTATGAAAAAATATAAATATAGGGAGAGATATTGTAATTTAAAGGATTAACATCCAATGCTCCTACATAAACAGTATTGCCATCTCTAAGGGCATAATAGCCATCAATAGTAAAATAGCTAGGATTAGCAGGATTAGACACGTTTTGGTTATACCAAAGCAAAGGAGGCAATCTTTCAAAATTTTCCATTACTTTAACTCCAATAGCATCCCCTTCTGAATCTTCTACGGTAAAAAGAAGCTCTTTAACTAGTCCTGGTTCATCAGCTTGAGCTGGAATAATATCTAAAAAATTAAACAACACTAAAAAAGTTATGCAAACTATACCAAGAAATATAAAAAATTTGAGTTGTTTTTTAATCATATATTTTAATAAAATATTGAGTATTTGTTTTCTTTACCACTGTCCTCCCCCTCCGTGTTCTGGAATACAATCCCCATCAACGCAATCTTCATCATCGTCACATTGAATCGCGCATGACCCACAATGAAGCCAAGAAGTCAATAAATCAGTTTCACAACCATCTCCAGTATTTCCATTACAATTGCCCCAGTCATTCTGACAAATAAAGCCTAAACAGTCAGCATTGCAAGAAGAAATATGTCGAGCAGGATCAGGGCCATCACAAGCTTCTCCACAATTCACACCACCAATACCGCACGAAGTTGTCCAACTGCTACTAGTTCCGTCACATTCTTGGACAGTAAAAACAGGATGACAAGCTTGATCATTATAGCAAACCCCATCTTGTCTGCATTGATTATTCAAACAATCAGTCATTACTGAAACTGTATTGCTATAAGTTGAATAACCAACAGCATTATGAGCCCTAATCTTATAAGAGTATGTTGTTGAAGGATCCAACCCTAAATCACTATAGCTAGACATATTGGCTCCAATCGTAATTGAAGAATCTAAAATACCTCCCAAAAATCTTTCTAGTTCAAAACTATCTTCCGTACTAGAATTATCATTCCACGTTAAGTTAACATTATTAAAATTCACCACAGCTCCTAAATTAGTAGGAGCAATTGGAAGAGCAGGTGAAGAGGTAAAAGTTGTCGTTGCAGATGTATTGCTAGGAATAGAATCCCCATCATTGTTATAAGCTTTGACTCGATAAGTATAAAGAGTATTTGGAGTAAGATTTATGTTCTGATAAGATTGAATGCCAGGGCCTAATGTGGCAATTACTGGCCAAGAACCAGCATTGAGTCTTTCTACTTTAAAGCCAGTTTCATTATTAGACGTATCTGTCCAAGCGAGATTAATTTGGCTAGACGATATAGCGTTAGCCGATAGACCAGTGGGAGCTGTAGGAACAGTTGCTTGTGTGGCTGTAGTGACAGTTATTTCGTTGCTATAGCCAGAGTTTCCAACACCATTAAAAGCTCTTATTCTATAATTATATGAAGTAGATGGATTTAATCCTTCATCCTGATATCCCTCTATGTTAGCCCCTATACTTGCGACCTGAGTATGATTTCTTTCTATTTTGAATCCTGTTTCATTGTTAGAATTATCTGTCCATGTCAAATTGATTTGGCTATAAGGATTACTACCATCTATAACTCCACTAAGATTAAGAGGGTTGTTAGGGATGGTTATAGCTGGAGATGTAGTTATAATCACAAAATCACTATAACTCTCTCCATCTTGATTATATGCTCTAATCCTATAAATATAAACAGTTCCTGGCGTAAGTCCTGCGTGAGTATAAGTAGTAATATCAGGCCCTAAAGATCCAATAACCGTCCAAACAGGATTGCTTATTGTTTTCACTTGAACCTCAAATCCATCTTCTTGGTTCATTCCACTAGAATTATCTGTCCATGTAAGTGCAATTTGATTGACTTCTGGTATACCGCTTAAATTGGTAGCCTTCTGGGGAGCATAAGAAGGAAGAGCAGCAGTGGTGGTGTGAGATTCATTACTCCAATTAGAGTCTCCATAACTATTATATGACTTGATTCTATAATAATAAGGACGATTGGGACTTAATCCAATATCATTGTAGGACATGACATTAGCGTTTAAGTTAGCGATCTCGCTCCAGGCACCATCAATATCTTCTTTTCTCTCTATTTTAAAACCATTCTCATTGCTGGAAGTGTCTACCCAACTTAAATCAATTCTAGAACTAGGATACATTGTATTAATTTGAGCACTTAAATTAGAGGGAGCTGTTGGTATTCCAGAAGGAACAACACAAACACCGTTAGCACAAATGCGACCACTGCGACATAAATTTCCACAGTTTCCACAATTTGAATTATCTATTTTTAAATTTGTTTCACATCCGTTAAGATTATTGCCATCACAATTTCCATAGTTAAAATCACACTGCCAATTTAAACAATCGACTTGACAATGAGTATTACTCCCCGGAATATTTCCTATTACTCCATCGCAAACTTCAGAACAATTCAATTCTCCATTACCACAAGTGTTTATCCATTGTCCATTGGAGCACATTTGAGTTGTATTATTAAGGCAAGCTTGATTAGCATAACACTGTCCGTTGGCGTAACATTGCTCACTTGGACAACTTGTCGTCTCCGAAGCTTCATTACAATATGACGAGTAATAAGTAGTCCCCTCCTCCTCGTTAAATGCTTTAATCCTGTAATAGTAAGTAGTTGCTTGAATTAAGCCAGTATTACTATAAGAAACAATATTGGCTCCTACGGTAGCGAGATCCTGCCAAGGACTATCAATTGTTTTCCTTTCTATCTTGAATCCATCTTCATTATTAGAATTATCAACCCAACTAAGATTAAGCTGAGCTGAAGGATTACTTTCTTCAATTTCGATTGTTAGATTAGAAGGGGTCGATGGCCATGTAGTGATACATCCATTACCGCTGGCATTAATATAATAACCTTCGTCACAAATCCATCCTGAACAATCAAACAAACAAGTAGCGTGAATTGGTGTTCCACTATAAACATCACAAGCTTCTCCAATCTGAATAACACCATTGCCACAACTACTAGGAATGACTCCCTCCCCTTTTAACAACAATCTGGGCAAAAGAGGGTCATTGTCTCGGCAATAAGAAAATCTAAAATTTGTCTCAGAATCCATATAAATCCAAGGATGCTCACAAATAGAAACTTGAGCTTGACTTTCACCCACGAAATAAGAATCTATCGGAATACCTCCTACATTTAAACTTGCTGTAGCTGTAATCTGTGATGATCCATCTTGTTCTTGAGATGTGATTTCAGTTTGAGGATCATTTGGGTCACCAGTAATATCTACAACCGTAGAGTTGGAAGATGCCCATTGCCAATCCCAATCATAGCCAGTGACTCCAAAAATTTCATTCCCTTGATTGTCAAAAGCATGAGCTTCAACATCTTCTAAAATTCCAGCTGTATTAAAATAAATATTTTCTGGAATTATTCTTACTTCTGATAACTCACATAATTCTCCAGCAGTAAATATCCACTCATAATCAGATGTTAATGGCAAATTATATTGCGTCTTAATTCCATTACTTCCTCCTTTAAGAATAATTTTATATTTTCTCTCTGCCTCAAGTAAGCCTTTATTAATTTTAACTATTGTCTTATTATCTTCTTCGTAACTAGAAATATTAGCAGATAATTTACACCAACAATCATCTGCTGGTACAGCAGCTGATACTTCTAGTTTTCTAAAAATATTTTTTAGCTGATTATAGGTATTTGCGAAAAGATTTTTCTTATCGAAATTCTCAATTTTTGCCGGAAATGCAGTACATCCTGTACAATTTAAACCTGGTTGAGCTGTATCATATTTTCCAAAAACCTGAACAGTGGTTGGCGAGATAGTATTTTCATTCATTATTTGATCAAAATTAGCTGTAATAATTGTATTACGACAAACATTGGCAGATTGATTTAATGGAAAAACTGATTCAACTATCGGAGAAGTGGTGACAATCAAATGAACAGAATTATTAATTTGAGGATGAGATCGTATCTTTGTCTCCACATCAACCTCTCCTAGAGCTAATGAACGAATCTCTGCCTCCCAATTATTCGCAGGAAATGACATAAATTCAGCAACATCTGCTCCTGATTGAGCTGGTTGTTGATCCTCTAAAGACCATTCATAATTGCCATTAAAACTGCTCGCAGTTAAATAATTGCAGTTTGAAGCATAAGTATCCGTGTAATAAGATTGTCTGCCAGGATGAACCAATTGAACTGTTGCTCGAGGATTGATGCAAACTTTATTTACAGCACAATTAGTGCTTCCAGTCACAAATTCCCAAACATAATTATCAACCGGATCTCCGTCTTGAATATCATTTTTGTTACCGTCTAAAGGCAAACCAGACATATCTTTAATTCCCGTAAGCCCTTCTTCTAACCCACTCTTTAAAGTGACTCTGTACTTCTTATTGGCATTAAGAGACCCTTCTATATATATAGTAGTTAAACCTTCGCTATCTTGAGCCAGTAAAGAAGTATAAGCAAAAGGAACATATCCCTGATTAACAGCAACATCCTCAAATGCCTCTAATATAATATTACTTGAATTAAAGGTGCTATGATCTATTAAACGATTAAATCTAGCTACTATTTGAGCATTGGGACAATTTTCTTGAGAATTTTTCCATGGCGATGGTGATTGCCCTCCCAGAGAACATTGTTCACATCCTAATTGTTCAGTAACTCTGGGCAAACCAGTGGGACTGACTTTCAAATTTCCGCAAGTATTTGTATTATCACAATTTCTGCCTTCTGCAACGGCTTTAATAATTGTTTCTCCGTAATCTTCAGAAGTGGCAACTGTTGAAAGACTTGAAACAGGATTAACTGTAGCTATATTTATATTTGTGGAAGACCAACCAAAACTAGACACACAGACAGCCTTATCATCTTCATCTAATGCTAAGGCAATAAAATTTTTGGTCTCTCCCAGTCCCCTGATAGTGAAAACACTCGGCTCAACACTTACTTTACCTATTGGGCAAAAACTACCAGCAATTGTCTTACTAAATGAGGCGCAAGACAAAGAGTTGTCCCAACTGCAGGCATTACCACCAGACGAACCATAAGAAACTCCTCGAGAAGATCTTATTCCTTCTCCGTTATCCCCTATTATAAATTCTATAGAATAAGAGATATTGGTTGTTAATTCACAATCGTTAGGATAAAAAATGGTAACATTCTTATCTGTGGAATTAGTGGAGACAATTTCACCATTGAGATAACACCTATTTTGATCAGTATTATATTTTCCATCATCATTTCCACAAACACCAGCTTTAGAAATCTTTATATACTCATCATTCAATCTACTTATGTCCATTGTCTCGTTAAAATTCAAAGTAAAAGCAGTATTTAGTCCGATTCCCCCTCCAATGGCAGTACAAGTTTCGATTCCAAGCGGTAAAGCAGGACGACTGTGGCAACATCTATTTGGGTCCAAAAATCCACAACCAGCCCCTGAGCATTGAATGTCTTCTTCGCATCCACAACAAAGCCCACGTTCTGTACCGCTACAATCACCTTGTCCTGCAAAACAATCAAGCCCACTACTGCAAGAATAAGGATCAGAAACGTCACAACAACAACGACAGTTTGAACAACTAGACAATGTTTCTTCTAAACATCGATAAGGATTAGAACAATAAGAAAAGCCTGTGTCGCAATCAGCGCCACACCCCTCAATACATTCATCTTCAGGACCGCCTCCGACTGGGTCTACATTAAAATTAAGAGTATTGCTATCTATGTCATCCTGCGAAACCTTCACATTAAGCCCGCCTATGGGTAAAAGAAAAGATGACTGAGAACGAATCCCTTCTTGATAAATCCATCCTGGAGCTGGGTAATCAATAGCTTTTTCAGTTCCATAATATACATCATCATTACCACCCTGTCCCAACAAATTATCATTCGCAGTCAGTTGAGTAATTGAACCAGGAATCCCATGACTTGGTCTTAAATTACAAATTCCTGCA
>Ga0268285_1001737_pt1 | contig 10166 bp, 10 predicted proteins | sample saktaG_2_FD_190144 | JGI IMG/M metagenome (GOLD analysis project Ga0268285, IMG submission 190144) | Saline water microbial communities from Sakinaw Lake, British Columbia, Canada - sak_2013_06_06_120m | ecosystem: Environmental > Aquatic > Non-marine Saline and Alkaline > Saline ... | reverse complement strand
CACGCCCGATACGCACTGTGTATTGATTAATGTCCATACACAGTGCGTATGGACATTAATCAATACTAAGTTCGACATGAGGTATTTTATGTGTCAATGCGGATGGAAAGGCAATCTTGAGTCAACCCTGTTTATTCCAACAGAGGAGTCTCGTCCGGTGCTTTGTCCTGGATGCAAGCGTCTACCAGTTGTGTCGCCGTATCCTGCTCGCGACACAAGTACAGAAGGCATTGTCATGACGGACGGGTCGTCGGTTTGTATTATCCACGATAAGGCGGGTTCATACGTGCAGACAGGTGGTCCAAGAAAAACTGTCAATCTGGATGCATGCAATGCGTGGAAATACATTTCCTTTTCAGAGTCATGCTTCCACTCGGGCGTAGATGTAATGACGGAATCTCTTAGAGAGGCATCTAAACGAGAGTACAGAAAATCCTCACAGGACAGGGCATTCGAACAGCTTGCTTATATATACTTCATCCATGTTGCGGAGCACTGTGTGTCTGAAGAGAAGGATGAAGTGCGTTGTTATGTATGTGGTAAGACTGCGAGCAGTATCATGTTGAACAGCGATGGCCGCTGTGAGTACCATAAGTTCACCGACCATATAAGAGCACACCTTCTCCCTGAGTGCGAAGTAAGCTGTCCCTCATGTAATATACCAATTAGCTATATGAAGGAAGCTCACGCGTCGTCAGGTCCTCCAAAGGGTCTTCCTGGCACTTGTAACTATACGCAAGTCGCAAAGCTGGCAAATGGAGGCTCTAAATGGAATACCGGATGCGGTGAAACTCTTAGTCGTAGAAAGGGTCTACCTACGAGCTGTCCTTGCTGTAATAAGATTGTCGCGTATGGCTCTCCAAGATGGGGAGGTACGGAGCAATGAGCAAATCCGAAACACAGTTCACAAACAAGCTGAAGCACTATATAGAAAAGTACACCGACAAGACAAGGCATCGTGTCTTCTTTTTAAAGATTCATGGCGGCCTCATGCAGAGAGCCGGGATTCCGGATGTGTTCATTGCCTTTGATGGGATGCGTGTGTGGCTGGAAGTAAAGTGCGGGAAGAATATTCCACAGCTAAATCAAGAGCTGACGATTAGGGAAATGAAGGCCGCTGGAGTGCCGTGCTATGTCCTGCGAAACGTTGGGACGACGATTGCATTGGAAGACGAAAAGGGAACTGTACTCTTCTGTCGCAGAGCCGGTGATACAGTGCATCTCCGCGATGCCTTTACTGCAATGATTAACTGGCTGATGGAACAGCAAAACATCATAAATTAACATGATTGGTATACATAAGTTGAACTACACTACTACTTAACTACTAAAATATTTTTGAAGGAATAGTTGGATAGTAGAGTAGGAAGCAGGGTCTTAAGATGTTTAGGTGGGTTGGGAGCGGGTCCCAGTTCAACTTATGTATACCTAAGTAGTTAAAATGGAGACAAGATAAATGAATGAATATAGGATAGCGAAGGGCATCTTGGATGATGCAGAATTGGCAGAGCAAGCTCATGTCAGGGATTTAATGAAGCAGTGCGACTGGAGAGACCCGTTTGACAGGGCATTTCACCTCAGCAGTAGACGTGCAGATGATAGGAACAGATTGGTAAGGAAATTGGCTCCAAAGAATGTTTGTCCCTCTTGCGGGAGTGTCGTTCTTAGTGGCCGTTCCTGGGTCGTGTCGAAAGATGAAAAGAGTATATGTTGTCGGAGTTGCTATATAACAGGCTTTGACGTCCCTGAAGGGGAGACACGTATCAAGCGGAAAATCTTTGGAGCGTATTGTCCGAGGTTTGAAATTGATGGGTTCCAACTGGCAGCAATTCGGGACGAGCTTGGCGTCAAGAGTTCAACCTTTGCAAGGAAGGCTGGATGGAGCAATGTCTATCAGTTCAAATTAGAAAACTCAGTACAATCAGTGACTCTTGAGGTGGCTGAAACTATTATTCAGGTTCTGGATGAATTGAAGTGCACGACGGATGATTGTCTATAACTTTCAGTTAAAATAAATTCCTTGCAATCGCCATTATTTAGTAGTATAATGCGTGCTAATTAGGAACGTACAGATTTAATTGGTTTCGTAGGTCTTACTCATATGGCAAAGAAGAACAAAAAAGTTAAGGACGACAGATTTCAGCCCGTCACGGCCACGATTGTTTGCGATGAGCTCGTAGAGTTTTGTTGTAAGTATATGGCTCTCGGTTTGCGGAAGTATGAACTGAAGAAGCGTATGGAGGACGAACTTGGTATTCCAATGTCGCCTCGCACTTACGAAACACTACGAGCTCAGGCAATCGTCATGATGAAGGAAATCTTGCTGACTCCTGAACAACACAAATGCAATGCTCTTGAGATTATCTATCAAACTGTGCAGGACGGCCAATGTCCTCCGGCAAGTAGACTAAGAGCGGCCGAGTTGCTTCTCAATGCCTCAGCGTCTGTATCTTCAGAAGAGGCGGATGAAAGGACGGAGCATATTAAGTCTATTCTTAAAGGCATAGAAGAATCAGTTTCAGGCGACGGCGATGCAGAGGATGAATAATGTCAGCTCCTACTCCAAGATGGACGAGGCTAAAATGGCACGACGTCCAGCAAGACTATTGGAACAGTCAAGCAAGATTCAACGTTGTCCCGGCCGGAAGGCGAAGTGGCAAGACAGAACTCGCGAAGAGGAGAGCGGCGAAGAGGGCTTTGAGCTGGCATAAGACCAACGATGGGAACTTTATATATGCCGCTCCTACGAGACAGCAAGCGAAAGATATATACTGGGAGGATGCGAAGTTGCTTATCCCAGATGATGCACTGTATACTCCTAAGAAGAAGTATCGCAGTATAAACGAATCGGCGATGTCCATTAAGCTATGGAATCAAGCTACTCTCCGCGTCGTTGGACTGGACAAACCAGAACGAGCAGAGGGAAAGCCAATTGACTTCATCGTATTGGACGAATATGGCAATATGAAGAAATCAGTGTGGGACGAGCACATCAGGCCTGCACTGTCTACGATTGATAGGCTCGGATGTGCAGATATGATTGGAGTGCCTGAAGGACGTAATCATTATTACGATGTCGCACAGCTTGCGATGCAAATGATGCGGGATGAGTCAGCGACTTGGGAAGACTCGTGGGCGTACTTTCATTGGAAGTCCTCTGAGATACTATCAGAAAGCGAAATATCAGCCGCGAAGCGTGAACTGGACCTGCTCACATTCCAGCAAGAGTATGATGGTTCGTTCGTAAACTTCACCGGACGTGTATACTATGCTTTCAACAGGGAAGACCACGCGAAGACCCGAGTCTACTACGACCCGACGTTGGACTTGCATCTGTGCTTTGACTTCAACGTGGACCCGGGAATTGCAGTGGCTGTCCAAGAAAAGAATGGCGTATCGCTCGTTATCAACGAAGTGTATATTCCTAAGAACAGCAACACATTGAGGGTCTGTGAAAAGCTCATCAGTTTATATGGGTCGCACACTGGGAATGTCTGGTGCTATGGCGATGCGACTGGAGGAGCTCGTGGCTCTGCTAAAGTGCAGGGTTCTGACTGGGACTTGGTGAAGGCCTCGTTCCGTCCCGTGTTCGGTACTGAAAGATTAAAGTTTAGGGTTCCGTCGTGCAATCCTGCAGAGAGGTCAAGAGTTAACTCAATGAACTCCCGCATGAAGCCCATCGGCGGTGAACCAAAGTTGTTCGTGGACCCTGTGAACTGTCCTAAGATGATAAGAGACCTGGAAGGTGTGCCACTGCTTGAGGGTGGCTCTGGACAGATAGACAAAGCGTCCGATAAGTCCCTGACTCACTTGAGTGATGCGTTGGGATACTATGTGTACAAACGATTCCCCGTCGTAGGTGGAATGACAATATTAAGCACTCTATAGGAGACTCTATGAAGAAGAAATGGTTCAGCATATTTATAGTCGCTCTGTTGATAAACATCAGCGTCTACACAACTGTGACAATGGTGGGATGTGACTCAACTACCGACCAGCGTTTGGACTTAACAAGGCAGACAACATCTCAGGCACAGGACGTCTCTACGGAGCTGACCAAGGTCATAAGCGATTTGGAGGCCGGAATAGCATCAGCCAAGGATAGTATCGCAAGCGGCGATCTCCCAGACGAGTACAAAGCAGAGCTGTCTGCTCAGGTGGCTCTTGCAGAAGGCAAGCTTAATAAATACAACGAGTATAAGGATAGGATAGATGAGTCCTTAGCTAATTTGAATAGTGCGGCCAATAGTGGCGACGAAGGTAAAACGCTTGAGACAGGTGTCCGGGAGGTGGCTAAGTTTCTTCCTCAACCCTATGGAATTTATCTTGCTCTTGCTTCTCCTCTTATCGGGTGGGTGGGTGCGTTCATTGGGAAGCTCTCGGAAAAGAAGAAGGCGAAGAAAACAATGACTGCCCTCGTTGCATCAGTTAATGACGGGCTGAGTGTTATAGATGAAAAGACTACGGATGTAATTAAGGCAAAACTTAAATCCTCGCAGACTGCATCCGGAATTCGCAACGAAGTACAAAAAACGCTTTTGGAACTTGACCCATCGGAGAAAGTCAGCTCCTAATCTTGTGGGTAATTGTCCCTAATTCAGTGGACGGGTGTGGGTAAGACTGCATCCGTCCATCAGAATTAATTCGGCATCTATGGAAATTTATATGGAACAACTAATAGCTCTTCTGGCAACGATAACGGTTCTACTGATTGGGACAATCATTGGCCTGTATACGTTCATAAATAAAATAGCAACAAAGTTTTCTGAGGGTCTCGCTCAGCTTGGCAGTAGACTGGACGGTTCAATATCCACCCTGCACGAAAAGATTAATCTTCACGTGTCAAGTAATTCACTGCATCCCAGAAGCACAGACGTCGTATCTAAGGATGTTTGTACGGAGATACAGAAAACGAATGCCGCTCTTCTTCAAGCAGTTCGTAAACAGCAAGAAGATTTGAAGAGCCATAATATGAGGCTGGATACTAAGTTAGACACTCTAACTGCTTATAACGAGCGTCTTGATATAAAGGTTGATAAACTACTTTCTAAGGTATGCAATGAGTGATCAAGGCAAAACAAATGTAGGAACTCCGTGTCGTGCGTATACGGATATGATGCAGAGCTGGACTCTTCCAGACGACCTCTTAGGTGGCACTCTCAAGATGAGAGCCGCTCGTGTGAAGTGGCTGTCTATAGAGCCTGGAGAATCAGAGGTTCAGTATGGCTTGCGTCTGTCAAGGAGCGTCTTATATAACTGTTACAGTGACACGTTGGACAATCTCGTAGGAAAGCCCTTCAGCGTCGCCATGACTGTATCAGATGTGCCTAAGGGAATGGAAGTGTTCTTGGACAACGCTAATGGAGCGGGACAAAATCTGCACGACTTCACAAAGGAAGTTTTCAAGGAGGCCGTCCACAGAGGCATCAGCCACATTCTTGTAGACTATGTAAAGAACGATGGTGGCATCACTCTTGCAGATGAGAAGGAGAAAGGAATGCGTGCTAATTTTATACACGTATCTCCGAGGGATTTAATTTCCTGGTCCTACACGTCAGATGGTGGTTCGCCTGTGCTGAGTGAAATACGCATCAAAGAATCTAAGACAGTTAAGGATGGTCTGTGGGGAGAAAAGGTTGAAGAGTTTGTTCGCGTTATTCATCCTACTGATTGGATGCTGTACAAACGTGTAGATGAAGACTATGTGCTCGTTGATGAGGGCGTCATGACACTTGGACGCATCCCGCTGATTACTACTTACTTCAACGGGAATGGGTTCATGACAGGAACTCCGTGTCTTGAGGACTTGGCTTGGATGAACCTCACACACTGGCAATCGTACAGTGACCAGAGAAATATACTCAGGTTCGCTCGTACCGGATTGTTGTTTGTAAAGGGTCTTGCAGATGACGACCTCAATAAGAAAATTTCAGTTGGTCCTAATCAGTCGTTTACTACAACGAATGAAAATGCGGACATGAAGTTTGTTGAGCTTGGGAGCGGAGGCTCACTCACAGCGGGCAAGGAAGACATTAAGGATATAGAGGATAAGATGGACAGGCTTGGAATGAGGCCGCTGTCTGCCAAAGCTGGCAACGATACAGCGACAGGAAAAGCCATTGATGAGAATAATGAAAACACTGACATACATAGCTGGATACGTTCGCAAGAAGTAGCAATCACCAGAGCGTTTCAAATCGCAGGTGAGTGGATGTCTATTGTTCTACCTGAGGGCTTCAAAGCGAATGTTTACAGTGAGTTCGCCCTTAGCTTAAAGTCGGACACCGACCTTCGTTCTTTGGACAACGCAAGGAACAGAGGTGACTTGTCCCAGAAGACTTACCTCGGTGAGCTTTCAAGGAGAGCGGTAATAAGTGATAACATCGATATTGACAAAGAGATAATTGCTACAGAAGCAGAAAAGGAAAAGGTATATGGCTTCGGTGAACCAACAAGTTATGACGGCCTTCCTCCACAAGGCTGATTACTTTGATTCTGTGTCCAATGCCGAGGCTATTCGTATATCCAAGTTTCTTGACACCGAGGTCCTTCCTGGAGTGGAGAGCAAGCTTGCAAAGTACCTTGGAAAGTCGACTATCACGGAGACAAGATTAAAGTCATTGCGAGATGAGGTTACTTCTATCGTAAGAGGTGGCTTCAACAAAGTACAGGCTGAGAACTTATCTTCTGCGTCGGCCGTAATAAAGGGAACCGTCTCTTCGTCTGTGGCTTCGCTTAAGAAGTCAACTCCGAAGGCACTTGGTATCTCGTTTGTATCGCCGTCGTTGCGAATGATTAAGCCTGAGAAGCTGATGGTGCAGGGTGCTCTCATACCGGACTGGTATAAAAAGATGAGCGACTCGGCGGCCTTCAACACGTATAAAGAAATCCGCATCGGAGTGACAGGTGGCGAATCTGTACCGAGCATTGTGAATAGAGTTCGTGGAGTAACTGGCAAGAGCAAACGTGAAGTCACTACGTTTGTTCGCACATCACTGAACGATGTGGGCAATCAGGCGAACGAAGAAACGTATCGTGCGAACAGCGATGTAATAAAGGGAGTGAGAATAGTTGCCACTCTGGATAATGTGACATCAGAGATATGTCAAAATGAAGATGGAAAGGTTTATGATATTGGAGATGGTCCACGGCCTCCGTTTCACTTTAATTGCAGGACAAGAACTGTTCCTGTACTAAAGAGTTGGAAGGAGCTTGGTATTAAGCTAAAGGACGTCCCTGAGACGACCCGTGCTTCCATGGACGGCCAAGTGCCTGCTAATATGACATATAAGGACTGGAAGGCCACACAGGGCACGCAGGGCGTCCTTACGGGCAAGGCAACCAAGGCGGCCACAGTGGCTGACGTAGAAGAGGCAACCAAAGCCCGGACTTTTCCAAGTAGAGTGGACGATGTAAGTAGTATTGAAAAATTTGAAGAGAACCTCACTGAGTACAAAGGAATTATAAAGGAAGAATTCAAAAGCGAATTAGAGACTCTGTCCAGGGGTGACGAAGGGTCTAATTCATATGCTAAATCAATTGAGAACTTCCAAAAGAAGGTTCTCGCATTCTCGAAGCCGGAAACGGACTTTAGTACTCGGATAGATATAATTCGGCCGACAGGACAACACGCTTCTGCAATCAGCAAAGCCATTGATTCGCTAAACGAAGTAGTCAGTGACAAGATTAAAGAGCGAATGAAATTTGCTGATGTCACCGTTTTCTGTACAGAGAAGGCAGGACGAGCACACTACTCTGATGTTGCTAAGTCCATCTATCTATATGGAGGTGATGGGAAGGTCGCGTATATGCATGAGTTCGGACATCACGTTGAAGATACAATACCAGTGATGCGGGCGAAGGCTCAAAAATGGAGACTTAGACGGGCAACTGAAAGCGGAAATCCAGCTCCTGTGCCTTGTAATAAAGTTCACGCAAGTTGGAGGGATAAGGGAGTAGCATACAAGGATAAGTTTGTGACTCCCTATGTTGGACGAGTATATGATAGCGGCCACACTGAAGTCATATCCGTGGGACTTCAACAGTTTGGAGATAGTCACAAGCTGGCTTCTATGGCTCGTTATGATTTTGATTACTTCTGTTTTATTCTTGGACTACTGAAGGGACATATATGAGTTACGAGGCATCGTTCAGCATTGCAGATAAAACAGGTAAAGAGATATCATTGAAAGATGCGTTCGCTCTTGGCAATAAAGTCGGGACACCCTCTTTCTATGACCCGAATGGTAAGTATGACGCAACCTCGTGGGAGTATTGTGAGTCGTTATTATCTTTCTTACAAGAACAAAATTTAGTGTCGTACGAAATTACAAAGGAGAGTGATTCTACCTTTGAGTCGGACGAATCAGTAATATATTAAATCACGGGAAGTGAACCCGGGAAGGGAAGACCTATGTTAAAGGCAATTTTATCGAAGGATGCTCACGGAGCACTTGCTCCAGAACTTCAGTCAGAGTACAAAGCGGGAGCCGAGGACTTGGCTGGAATGTTTGTTTTGGATGTAGAGTCCTGTTCATTAGACGGCGGAGCAACTTACAGCTTGGAGAACGTATCCGGGTTGAAGTCAGCACTGTCATCTGAAAGGGAGGCCTCTAAGAAATACAAAAAGATAGCGGAAAACTTTGAGGGGCTGGATGCCACTGAAGTGAAGGCCGCTCTCAAGAAGGTTGATGAAATCAAAGGCTGGGATTCTGACAAGAAGGTCCAGGAAACAATCGCCGCTCGAGAAAAGCAGTTGACTGAGAAGCACACCAAGGAAATGATGACGGAAAAGGAAGCTGTGAAGAAGTATAAGTCTCAACTTGAGAAGTCTCTTGTTGACAACGAGGCGATTAAAGCTTTGAATGAGCACAAGGGTTCAGTGAACCTTCTATTGCCACACATAAGGTCATTCACACGCATCACGGAAAAGGATGGTCAACTGGGAGTTGAAGTCGTTGGAAGAGATGGTATTCCGCGTATCAGTACGAAGTCGGGTAGCACAGACCAGATGTCTATCAGTGAACTCGTTGCTGAACTTAAGACCGACAAGGAATTCTCTCGTGCGTTTGAAGGTACGAACGCAAGTGGGTCCGGTTCTGTCGGTGGCGTCGGTGGTGGAAAGGGTGGCTTGTTTGCTATATCTGCCGCTGATGCAAAGAGTCCGAGCAAGTATCAGGCGGCGAAGGCCGAAGCTGAGAAAGCCGGACAACCATTGTCTATAATTGAATAATTGAAATTTGAAAGGTGACATATGTCAAATACACTTGGATTTTACAATCCTCTTTTCTATGCGAATGAAGCTCTCATTCAGCTTGAGAAAGCGTTGGGAATGGCCGGAAGAGTACACCGAGGCTATGACCAGGAAAGAAGGACATTCGGCAAAGGCGAGACGGTAAACATCAAACGTCCTTCGACCTTTACTGCACAGGATGCTCCGTCAATTGCACAGGGACTTGCGACAGAGTCAGTTTCCTTGACTCTTAGCGAATGGAAGGAAGTTAAGTTCAAGCTCACAGATAAAGAGCTTACGTTCACTACCGACCGCATCATTGCAGAACACATTCGTCCAGCGGCTTATGCCCTTGCGGATGACCTCGACCAGAAGCTGGCGAATCTGTATAAGAGGGTTCCTTGGTACTATGACCTTGCTTCAACGACAGCTTTGTCTGACGTGACGGGTCCGTATCAGACTCTCTTTGATAACAAGGTTCCTATGATGGACCTACACTACATGATGAATGGCAAGCTCCAGAATGGCTTCCAGCAACTCTCGGCGTTCAACGCTGCGAACACTGCCGGAGCCGCTGGACTCACCACTCTTCAGCGTGGCTCTCTTGGTGAAAAGTTTGGCTTTGAGTTGTTCGGCAACCAGAACGTTCAAACTCACACTTCGGGCGTCTGTGCGGATGCCACTGGTGCTTTGAATGCTGAGGCCGCGAAGGGTGCGACTGCCATTGTCGTTAAGTCTATCACTGATGGCGGAACTTTCGTGATTGGTGACACTCTTGTCATCGCAGGAAATTCACAGCGTTATGTTGTGACTGCGAACGCGACTGTGAGCACGACTGCTTCGTTGAGCGTATTCCCTGCCCTCGTGCAGACATACGGCAAGGATGCCGTGGTTACAATCAACCTCAAGAACAATGTTGCTGAGAACCTTGCGT
>Ga0268285_1001724_pt1 | contig 10219 bp, 11 predicted proteins | sample saktaG_2_FD_190144 | JGI IMG/M metagenome (GOLD analysis project Ga0268285, IMG submission 190144) | Saline water microbial communities from Sakinaw Lake, British Columbia, Canada - sak_2013_06_06_120m | ecosystem: Environmental > Aquatic > Non-marine Saline and Alkaline > Saline ... | reverse complement strand
GCACTTTGTGCTACCATATTTTACCTTTTGTCTTATCGCTTTGCCTTGATTTTCTCGCTTTTCTTGTGTTTTCTCTTGCCACCTTATTTTTTTGTGCTGTTTTGCTCATTGCTATTATAATTATAATAAAAATTGCATGTATTAGCTGATGAGAATCATTAAATGATTTAAAAAATTATAACATTGACGATTATATGATTCAATCTATGTTTCGGCAAGTTGAGCAACAGTAATCTGACATAATTTCGTAGTATTGCTCCTCTTTTATGGTAGCAAATGGCGAAGCTATGTTAGATTGTGGGGAAGTGAGCTAATTTGATGAGCTGGCACGCAATATTTGTGCAGACAGGTAAAGAGGATACTGTTTGTAGCAGAATGACAAGATTATTAGAACAGGTTAATTATAAAGCTGAATATGAACTCCTTGTTCCAAAAAGAAAATTACAGGAACGACATCAAGGACAATATGTTGAAGTAGTTACTAAGATGTTTCCGGGATATGTTTTAGTTAAGTCAAATGAAATTAAAGAATTATACAGTAGAACTTTGAGATGTAGATATATAATAAGATTTTTGAAAGATGACAAAGGCTTTGAAGAGATTAAGCTTGAAGAGATTGCCAATATAATAAATATGATAGATTCAGATGGTGTTATTGGTGTGTCTGATGTTTTTGTAGAAAATGACATAGTTAAAGTTACAAGCGGATCTATGATTGAATACAGCGGATGGGTCAAGAAAATTGATAAACACAAAAAGCGTGCGAAGGTGTTGTTTAAATTTGGCGGTTTGAATCATTTGATTGACTTGCCGATTAATATAATAAGGAAACCAAGTGATGATGAAATTAAAAATGAATTGATGTTTTTCACAAGCCGTTTATAAACAAAAGAAGGTGTTCTATAAGGCACCTATGAATCTATTATAGTGTAATTTATTGATACAGTTATTTATTCTATCGAATTGGTTTGTTTATAAATAATAGTTACAAATTATAAAACTTAAACTACATGTTATTTTGGGGAATGGGAATTGGGTTTAGATGATGGACTTGTGCATTATGTAGAGAGAGCGAAGATAATTTATTTTGCATTATGCTGAGAGTGCGAACAATGGCGATTTCGCAGTAAAAGTAAATAAGAGGGGTAACAAAATAAATTGTGGGTTTTTAGATATAAATGTATTGTATTTAATTTGAAGGGACAACTGTATGTTTCGTAAAATAAAAAATGATAAATATATTAAAGAAATTTTTAAAAGAATATCTGAGGTAGAAATAGAAAAAGAATATTGGGTGAATCATGGACTGCATCATACTAATAATGTAATTTATATTGTAGAAAATATATTGGAACAGCTTGAATATGATAATAATTTTATAGAACAATCAAAAATAGCAGCACTACTACATGATATTGGAAATATATATGGCAGAGATAATCATGCTTATAATAGTTTTAGATTAGCAAAAGAGTATTTTATTAAAAATAATATTGATACAGGAAATAACAATTTAATATTAGAGGCAATTAAACATCATCGTAATGGAATAAGCGGTAATAAAATTGCAAGTATATTAGTCCTTGCTGATAAATTGGATATTAAGAAAGACCGATTAACAACGGAAGGTTTGAAAATTGAAGGACTGAAGGAAATGAGATTTATCGAGGATATCATTATTGATATTTTAAATGCTACATTAAGAGTTAATTTCATCTGCAATGAAAAAATAAATAAAAAAAGCTTAGAAGATTTTTATTTTGTAACTAAAGTATTTAATGCTATAAATAATTTTGCCATTGAATTCAATCTTGAGCCACTAATAATGTATAATAATAGTGAATGGATACTAAATAAAAACAATTGACTCTGTGTGAAAGAATACAGAAATGATGGTGTCCCAGACGTCGTGGAAATTGGTGGACAAATAAAAAAGGCAGACAGCCGTTCCTGACCAATGCGACCAATGCGACCAATGCGTTGTTTTCATTGACATCGCAGAGCGAATGGTATACTAATTAATTGCCAATGGGTCAGAGTCCAGGGGCACGTCGCCCCAAATTCCACGACGGTTGGGACGCCGTCTACAGAAATTAGTCAGAAGAAGTTATTATGGAAAACAAAATTTATTTTTTTCAAGACATTGTGCTTGAACTTCAAAAATATTGGAGTTCACAGGGATGCTTGCTTGGGAACCCATATGATATTGAAAAAGGTGCGGGCACTATGAACCCAAATACATTTCTAAGAACATTGGGGCCTGAACCATGGAATATTGCATATGTTGAGCCTTCTCGCCGTCCTAAAGACGGCCGTTATGGTGATAACCCTAATCGTCTTTATCAACATCACCAATTTCAAGTCATAATGAAACCAAGTCCTGACAACATTATTGATCTTTATCTTAACAGTCTTTCTGAACTTGGGATCAAACCAAGCAAACATGATATACGCTTTGTAGAAGATAACTGGGAGTCACCCACGCTTGGTGCATCTGGATTAGGTTGGGAAGTATGGCTTGATGGCATGGAAATTACACAGTTTACCTATTTTCAAAAAATAGGCATGTTTGAATGTCATCCTGTTCCGTCTGAGATCACCTATGGACTTGAACGAATTGCTATGTATCTCCAAGATGTAGATGATATTTTTGAAATTAAATGGAATGACAAAGTCACTTACGGCGACATTTTTAAGAAACCAGAGTTTGAAAACTCGAAATATAGTTTTGAAAAATCTAATCCAGAAATACTTTTTGAACTTTTTAATAAATATGAGTCTGAAGCTCAAAGGTTGATTAATGAAGGATTAGTTATCCCTTCGTATGATTTTGTTCTAAAGTGTTCTCATTCTTTTAATGTGTTGGATGCCAGTGGTGCAATCAGTGTTGCGGAAAGAGTCAGATTTATCGGGAGGATTCGTACGCTTGCGCATAATATTGCAGAACTGTATATTGGACAAAGAAAGGCAGCGAACTTTCCAATGACTAACGCTATTACAAAGGAGGTTATTGTCTAATGAATAAGAATACTTATCTCCTTGAAATAGGAGTAGAAGAACTTCCCGCCAAGCAAATTACTCGTGTCGTTGATGTTTTTCAAGAAAGCATTCGCACAGAACTTGAAAAGGAAAAATTGCCTTATGCGAAATTGAATGTGTGGTCTACTCCACGCAGGATTGTAGTTCTCATCGAAGGCATTGAAGAAAAATTGCCAGATGAGAATATAACTGTTGCTGGTCCGGCGATTTCAATTGCTTACAAGAATAATGAGCCAACACCTGCTTTATTGGGATTTTTGAAAAAAAATTCTTCAAACGTCAAAGATGTCATCATAGAAAATAATGGAAAGAACGATGTAGTTACGCTCCAAAAAACTGTTATAGGTGCTTTTTCAAAAGATATACTGGCTAAGATTGCACCGGATTGGGTAACAAGAGCAAATTTTGACAAATCGATGCGTTGGAGAGATTATAATGTTATGTTTTCATGCCCAATAAGATGGATTGTATCAATTTATAATGATGAACATCTTCAGATATCTATAGAAGGTTTGTTTTCTGATATAACAACTTATGGGCATCGCACATTGGCTAATCATGCATTTAAAATTTCAAATGCACGTGAGTATTTATCTGTAATGGACAATGCTAAAGTTATTGTAGAACCTGATAAACGAAGAAAACTCATTCTTTCGCAAATTAGCAATATAGAAAAAACTCATAACTTAGCGGTGGCAGTCGATGAAAAGCTACTTGATGAAATCATCAATATAGTTGAATTTCCAACAGTTTTTATCGGTCATTTTGATGATGAGTTTTTGTCATTGCCTATCCCTACAATAGTAACGCCTATGAAAGACCATCAAAGATATTTCCCTGTTTACGATTTAGAAGGTAAGCTCATGCCATTATTTTTGGGAATTCGGAATGGTAATGATTATTGCATTGACATTGTTGCTAAAGGAAACGAAAAAGTTCTACGCGCAAGATTAAGGGATGCACGCTTTTTCTACAATGATGACAAGAAAAAACGTTTGGAGAATTATATAGATAGCCTAAAGACGATGGTATATCAAGCAAAACTTGGCACTATCTATGAAAAAGTTCTGAGAATTGATGCACTATCAAAATTTATTGCGGTATTGCTAGGCCGAGATGAAGAGTTTTTAAGAAAACTGCATAGAGCGGTTATGTTATGCAAAGCAGATTTGAATACTTTTATGGTCAACGAATTTGATGAACTCCAAGGTGTTATGGGTGCAATTTATGCCCGTGATGACGGTGAGCCAGAAGAAGTCTGTGTAGCAATTGAAAGTCATTATTTGCCACGTTTTTTTGGAGATATACTACCGGAGGATGCTATAGGCAAGATTATCAGCATAGCAGATAAAATGGACTCTCTTGTTGGTTCTTTCGGTATTGGGGTTACTCCTAAAGGTGGAAAAGACCCATTTGGTCTGCGCAGAATGATGATTAGCATTCTGTCTGTCATGATGTCAGATGCCGTGCTTAATTTTAACATTGCAAAAGTATTAACAGAAAGCATCAAATTACTAGATGATCGTATTGATGAAAAACCTGACGACATTATTAATAATATAGTTGATGCGTTTATTCAACGATTGCGTGTTATGATGGGTGAAAAAGGCTTGCGGTTTGATTCTGTCGAAGCAAGTTTACCATATGCTATAGAAGGCATTCATGGTTTCATTAAGCGTTGTGAAATTTTGGACAAGTATGACCGTGATAAGCTTAACATCATAGCAACGAATATATTGCGCCCACTAAAATTGTCGGCACAGGCAAAAGACGGTATTAAGATGAATATTGATTTATTCACCTCTAAGGTGGAATATGAATTTTTCGATAATATAACGAAACTTCTTCCGGAAATCAATAATGATCTTTCCATTGGAAATATAAAGGCAGCTATTGACCATTTGGAATATTTAGGAGATTATGTTGCTGATTTTCTTGATAAAATCATGGTGATGGATGAAAATCTTGATGTCAGAGAGAACAGGGTTCAACTTATGAAAATGTGCGCTGATGTAATCCGTCAAGTAGCGGATTTTGAAAGGTTGCAGTTTTAAGATTCTACTTTCATTGAATTTATGTCAGTTAGGAGTTTGTATAATGGGTGTAGTTAAAATACCAGTGATTGAGTCAATAGATATTCTGTTGCGGCCTTTTACTTTGAATGATGCAGAAGCTATGTACAATAATTGGGCATCTGATTCGGAAGTCGCAAAATATCTTTCGTGGGATGCTCATAAAAACATAGATGAAACAAAATTTGTAATAGCCAATTGGATTGACCAATATAACAGCACTTCTTTTTACCATTGGTGTATTGAATATGTACCCAGTAAAGAAGCCATCGGAAGCATAGGAGTAGTTCATATAAATCACAATGAAAATAGTGCAGAAATAGGATATTGCTTGTCCAGATCATATTGGAATAAAGGAATAATGACAAAAGCATTACGTCTTTTGGTTGATTATTTTTTTTCTGAAACAGATTTTGATAAATTAGTCAGTTATCATGACAATGATAATTTTATATCAGGTAAAGTAATGCAAAATGCAGGCTTGCCGTACCGGCAAGTTCCTTATCTCCTGCTGAAAGCAGTAGAAAGTGTGACAGTTCCTTTACAGACATTTTTAGGGGAAAGCACCACGGTATGTGTGCTTCATTAATATTTATGGCTTTTTCGGTTTTGGCGTAGATGCGGACACCTGCCGACTCTAAGGTTTTTAGCGCACATAAAATGTCATTAATGCGCCCGAAAGCGTTTTTGCCGGAAGAACCTATCCGAATGGCAGTGCAAAAGCCATGCTGCTGAACTTTCTCCTTGATGGAGCTGCGGCTCTCTGGCGATGCCTGACCGGCATTGCCCAAAAAAACCTGAAACCATGAGGCATCTGCAACAATACTTCCACCATCTGAAAACGAAACCCTATAGCATATGTGATTTTTCATTATTTCAGAAACTGCTAAAACTGAACAAGGCTCACCGTTTTCATCAAAAACCATATCTCCCACTTTTATATCTCCCATTGGGATAAATCCATTAGGATTTGGAATTGGTGTATCAATAGCTAATGCTTTTCCACTTTTCTTCGAAGTCTCCACAAATGCAGTTTGAAACTGCCTATATCCATTAGCTTTTATAACACCGAACACATTACGAATAAGCTCTTCCTGCCACCATATAAGCTCAAAAGGTAAACCAGCCCAAGAACCTTTTGTATGTTTTAGGTTATTGATAAATGTAACCACACGGTCGGCTTTTCGCTTATCGTAATGCGAGGTTGGAAGCATAAACCTTGTCGGTTTGAATTTCTTTAACTTGTATTGTTCATCTATTTGGACCAGCTCCTTTCGCTAAAATGAGCAAGCAAAAAGAGCCTCTTTTGAAGCTCTTAGAAATTATTGTGTTATTTAGCTTACTACCTACCTGTCAAAATGAAATTTGAGTATGCTTTCTTATTTTCCTCTATAAGAATAATCAATTCATTGTATCCTTTTTCAAAAGCCTCGCGTTGAACTGCAACTATGTCAAACATATTGCAAACTCCAGAATTTTTTATTGAAACTATTTGCTCTTTTATTTTATCAGTAATTATATTGCTTTTTAGTTCTTCTAAAATTGCTGTGCAGTCGGGGATGTAATTCGAGTACCTAAGATATGAGTACCCTTCCGCCTCACATAAAATCCCGTCAAGCCTACTTTCTGACTTTATTAAGCAGCAGTGCCAAACTCCATTTGAATCAATAAACATAAGCTCAATATTTTTCTTTAATAAAATCATAATCGCAAAGTAGATTGTCGCAAACCTCTAAAAACTTATCAGCCGGCAACTCAATTATCTTTTCAATCACAAATGGAACTTTTTCGTTTTTAAGCAGTGGACAAAGTCCTAATCCGCCATATGCTTTTTCTATTCTGCTAAAATAGCAGTTCCTGAACCGCCAAATAAATCTAAAATCAAATTATCAATACGAGAACTATTCTCTATGGCATAAGCTACCAATGGCACAGGTTTCATTGTTGGATGCAATTCGCTTACCTTCGGTCTATTAAATTCCCAAACATCATCTTGCAGTCTATTTGGTATAGGGCAAACTCTCGGTGCATTATTTAGCCACCCATACCAAAGTGGTTCATATTTAGTATGGTAATCTTTTTGTGATAATACAAATGTGTCTTTCTTCCAAATTATCGTTGATGACCAGTGGTAGTTTAGTTTTGCCTATCACAAATTAAGTTTATTGTTTTTGGCTTGCCTTTACTAAATACAAACATATATTCAAAGCATTTATAATGCTATTTTGCATAAAAAATGATACATATTATCTTTTTTTATTAGTTCGCCATAGGCGAACAGTCTGAAATCATCAGTTATTTAAGATTTCAGATGCAAAATACATTGAACCACAATTGCAACAGCCCTCAAATATGAGGGCTGTATAGAAATGATGCATACATCATTTCTAATGTAATTTGGTATAACATCTAACTCTTTCAGGATATTGGCTACCGTTTTTCATATAAATCATTGTGTCGTGAAGGTTGAAACCAATACTCATAAAAAAAAGAGCCTGTTTAAAGCTCGTCCCAGTTTCACTACCTTTTATTGTTGCATCATCTACTACCCAAACTAATACACCGCCTTGCTTTGTTACTCTGTATAATTCCTTAGCTACTTCTTCAAAGTTCCAAGTATAACCTTTATAGTTTCTTAAATTGTCATATGGTGGACTTGTAACTGTTAAGTCAATAAAGTTATCGGACAATGCTTTCATTACTTGGGTGCAGTCGCCCTGCTCTATATAGTCTACTTTCATAACCTACCTCAAATCTAATCACTTTTCATTTAACAAATCTTCCATTGGGTCATTGCCATAAGAATATCCTGAATAAGTCGTTTCACAATTTGTTCTAACTATATTTTCAATAATCTGTTGCATTTGGTTTGCCATTTTAAGTCGGTTAAGTGCCATTGTTTCAAGAGGACTTTCAATTGCCGCACCTGATGGGGATTTAACCAAAAAGCCTGTTTTACTGATTAAGTTTTCTATCTGCACATATCGTGCTTGTTGTAATGCAAATCTTTGGAGATAGTCATCCTCAATTAGCTTTTCGCATTTCCGAGCCACCAGCCATTTATACATACGTTCAAAGAACATTTCAGCGAGCATACTACTCCTCTCTTAAAATGTCGAGTTTAAACGCAGAATTTTTTTTGTTATACAAGGCGACAGGTTTCACCAATACTGTGTGTATTGGTGGGTTCTGTCAACGCAGTAGAACGAGAAAAAAGCAAGTTTAAATTTGGTATTTTAGGAGAGGAGTAGTATATTACCTCCCCATCCTTTTGCACCGCTTTTAAATGCTCTTTTATCTCGGGAAAGTTTACGTAGTTTCGTCTATTAAATCCACTCCCTCAAATTTCACAATTTTAAGCCTTGATTTTCTTGTGCCATCAAGTATTGCTTCTGATAGTGCTTTTCTCTTTCTGCCCGAATTAGCTCTTGCTCCACCTCGTCCAATTCCTGTTGATTTTGACATTGTAATCTTCCTTCCTATATCTAAGTTTTTTATTCATTTTCTTTCTGTTTTTGCTCTAAAAACACAACTTTTTAATGTAATTTAATCAAAAAGCGATGTAATTTAATCAAACGGCAAGGCACCTAAAAAACAAGAAGTGAGTATTTGCAAGGCTTTCAATTTCTCTTTGATTTTCCGTATGGTTTTGGCTTTTCTCACGCGTAGCCCTTGCCCGTTTACAAAGAAACAAAGAAACAAAGATTTAATACCCCCTACCCATTGACATTTCTTTTTTTCTTTGTTATACTGAAATCAAAGAAAATTTGTATAATTTATATATGCAACGCATATAATATGAAAGGAGTATTATAAATGGCACAATCAGCTAAGATAGGAGTGTTCCCAATGTTTAAGAAACGAATTTCTGTTTCTCAAAAAAGGCAAATCACATTACCAATAGAGTTTTTTACTACCCTCGGTATTGAACACGAAGTTGATTGCTATGTTCAAAACAATGCTATTGTTATTCGTCCTGTGCGTGACAGCGGTGGTGAGTTTGACGAGCAAATTCTTGCTGACCTAATTTTGCAGGGTCTTTCTGGTGAGAATTTACTCACAAAATTTAAAGAAGTGCGTAAGCAAATCCGTCCAGCTGTTGAAGAGCTTATTGCTGATGCAACCTCTGCTGCAAATGGCAAGGGTGATTTCGCAACCTACGATGATATTTTTGGTTCAGAGGGTAAGTAATGAATAAAATTATATTCTTGCCACCAGCAACAAAATTCTTGAAAAAACTTAATGATAAGAAACTCAAAACACTTTTTCAAGAAGAGGTTGATAAAATAAGACTTAACCATTTTGTAGGCGAGACAAAGAGTGGTGACCTTTCTGGCATTTACTGTTGTGAAATTCGCTACAACAAAACCGACTACCGACTTGCATATACTCTTGTTGAAATAGAGCCAAACATTACTGTTGTTGTCGTTCTTGCAGGAACTCACGAGAATTTTTATGAAGAATTAAAAAGATATATTAAGGCTATTAACATTAAGAGTATTGCCGAAAGCGAAATTTAACTTTAATCAAAGTCGTTCACATATTGTGAGCGGCTTTTAATTTCTCCATCTACCACCATCTCGTGCAGTAAAAACGAGAAAAGAATTTCTCGCAAACCTGCTGTCCTGCTTTTTCATTCATTGGATCTAAGGAATATTCTTGTATTTCCGAACAGATAACATAAATCTTGCAATCAAATTCAGCTGTCCACATTAATTTATGACCTTTAATATGGCTAAGCAAATTAAACGCTTTCACATTTTCAATAACAGCACTAACATATAAAGTGTCTGAAGAAATCTCAATTTCTATTTTATCCCCTTTTCTATATTCAAAGGTTATAGCCTTTAATAATGAACCTCTTATATCCGGGGATATTCCTTTAAAATTTCATCAATAAACCAGCCCTGTCCTGCAGTGCCTAAGGTATAATCAGAAAGGCTAACGGAAAAGTTCTGTTCTTTCCCTTTTTGAACAAACCAATTAAAAAAATCCCACCAATCTTCTGAAAATAATTTAGGGTCACTTTTATAGGTTAAGCCATAGTTTATACCTCCAACACAGTCGTGAGAATAGTTAATTTGAAACCCACAAATTGAATGGTCTTT
>Ga0268285_1001704_pt1 | contig 10291 bp, 7 predicted proteins | sample saktaG_2_FD_190144 | JGI IMG/M metagenome (GOLD analysis project Ga0268285, IMG submission 190144) | Saline water microbial communities from Sakinaw Lake, British Columbia, Canada - sak_2013_06_06_120m | ecosystem: Environmental > Aquatic > Non-marine Saline and Alkaline > Saline ... | reverse complement strand
GTAAGAAAGAAATTAAGAAGGTTCAAAACATGTTGAATGAAAGACCAAGAAAAACCTTGAATTGGCTAACTCCTAAAGAGGTATTTAATAATTTAATTGTTGCAATAAAAACTTGAACCTACCTTTCATAATAGGTTAGCTAATATAAATTTAAACAATTAGATTGATAGAGATTATGAAAATCCCTTATCTTTCTCCCATTTTATAGCAGCTTCTTCTGTAGTACGACGACCAACTTGTAAGATATGTCCTTTGGACCATTTTAGTTGATGTTCTTTTTCTCTGCGTTCTAAATCATTTGTAATACCACCATGAACAATTTTGTTTCCAATTTTGAAATAGTATTTGTAAGTATCTCTTGAATTTGGCATTATAACCTCCTTAATATTTTTATAGTAATTCACCAAATAAAGTTTCCTGTGTATTATCTTCTTTTTCGATATGAATATTTTCAAACATCCATTCTTCGTTTTCTATCCAAGCATCACTGAAAGTAAATGCTTTATAATATCTACTATTTTTCATGCGAGGTTTAATTTCTACTTCTTTTTCTAAAAGTATTTTCAAAGGTTTAGTTGCTTGAAATCGAGCTTCGAAATTTTTCATTTTCAATTTTTGAGTGCGAAAACCACCAACAGTAACATCAGCAAGTTGCATAAATTCAGAAGTTCTATCTTTCAATTTATATTCCTTTTTATCTACTGGAATAATTTCTGAGTCAGATTCAAAAAATAAATTCCCTCTTGATTCTCTTTTGAAACGATCTAATATATTATTGCTATTAAAATTCTTTTCAAATCCTTCTTTTTCATAATCTATGTAAACATTACCTATTTTAACATTCTCATCAAAAAATAAGAAATGAGTTCCACCCTTTAGTCCCATACGAAAGGTAGTTTCAATTTTTTTTGTTATGCTCATATCTTCATACATATCTTTATGACTTTCTTTCTCCCTGAAAATTACCAATCTAGCTCCAATTTTTTCATTATCTCCTTTTATTTTTACATAGTTTGGTATGTGGTTTTTATGTCCAAAATATAATTCAGCTTCAATCTTTTGTTGTTGGATAGAATATAAAAGTATTGAAATCCAAGAACGTACTAACCTTACTTTAACATAATGTGTTTTAGCCTTTCTTCTAATATCTCTAAAATGAATAGGATGTTTGTAGTTTAGATTATTTCTTGGTTTCTGTAATAAAGAATTTAATTTATCTTGCGTATCTCTTGGAATAAAAATGAAACAGTGCCAATAACCATCTTCTTTACATTCATCATGAAAAATATCATAAATCATAAAACTTTCTCTCTGAAAATTTATAAACTTTATCTATAAAGATTAAAATTTTCATATTTTTCTTTACTCATACAGAAATCTGGGTCCACAATTTCTATTTCCTCATAAGTTAAACAATATAATTTATAAACCATTAAATCTATTTTAGATTCCAGATATTGTGTGTCTTTGCCTGCTTTTTTATCGAGGAGGATTTGATCGACTAATTTGATGAAGGGTTGTTGAAAAAAATCATCCTGATAAATAAACGGTAAACTTCTCAAACGAATTATCTTAACTTGTGGAAACAACCTACCTTTTTCTAATGATTCCTTTCTATAGAACCAGTCAATTAATTTTGAGTTTAAAATGGATAAAACAAAATTAAGATGTAATTTAGTTTTAAATTCCATTTTAATTAATGTAGAATGTATTGAATTCTTTACATAATAATGTTCGGTATCTTTAGTAGCTATTATTGTTTCTGCAGTCTGTCTTGAAACAATTTTGTCTTTTTCAAAGAATCTGGCTTTTTTTATGATTCTAGCATTGAATGGAATATTTTTTTCTTTTAGCTCATTTCTTATTTTTTCAACATAATTTTCATTGTAAAAAATATATGAACCATCCCAAATTATTGGTAAATATTTATTGAAATTTTTACCATCAATAATTTTCTTTGAATAATTGTCTTTATACAATTTAGATATAAACATATTTTTAGTAAATTCACTTCCCGGATTAATTCCATCATAAATATCACAATAATCAACCAACTTACTTTTAATAGATTTAATTCTATTAAATAATAATTCTTCGATATTTCCAGAATAACTATAAATGAATTTCTTGTCATCATCATTAATAACCTGATGATAACTAACATTATTGTCTTTATAATCAAATATAGTTTGAAATTCTCTAAATATAAATGAATCTTTAATACTTTCGTTTTTCAAGAAAAGTATAATTGATTTACCAACAGATACGTTTTTAAATACATCTACATCATAATAAGAAATATTTATCAATGAAGATTCATTTAGAATAAATTCACGAAGTTTTTTAAAGGCAGGTAGATTTATTGATGTGTCTGGGATTATCAATGTAACTAAAGATTTAGATAATCCAAGGATAATTGATTTCTCAACAAATAAAGAGAATAAATTGATTTTAAAATCTGATGAATAAAATTTTTTATATAAACTAAGCAAGTTAAGATTTGTATTTGATTTCTTTACAATCTTATACGGTGGATTAGCAATAACTATATCGAAACCATCTTTATCTTCAAATACTTCACTGAAATACAAATGCCAGAGGAAGAAAGGACGTTCGGTGCTGCAATACAGTTGTTCCAGCTTGGTAAATTTGACATCAACACTAGCTAATTCCGATTGAAGTTTAGACAGTTCTTTGGCTTGTTTGCTTTCATTCAAAAGATGTTCAATGAATACTTGAGGTTTATCTTTTGTGTGAATCTTCAAATCGCGTGAAATTTCAGTTATTTGAGTTTCCAGAATGGCTTTGTGTATATCCAAACATAAATGAATATGTTCCAATACAATTTTATCAATTTTCTGATGGATTTCTTTTTTCTTGATAGGGTCTGTCTCTGGATAATATTTTTCCTTTAAATTGATAATGGTTTCTTTTCTTTTATCTGAAAAAACAAATTTTTGTTGTTTCCCATTATCTCCCATAAGATCCATTTGAGGATCGTTTTGAGTTATTTCAAAATTTTTATCAGCCATTACTTTGCTAAGATCAATTCCTTCAAAGCTTTCAATCAAACTATTTCCCTGCATAATTTTATAATCGAGGTTGGGCAGCGGTTCCGGTTCTTCAGCATCTACAATGAGCGAAAGCCAGAAACGGAGCTTGGCAATTTCCACAGCTCCGGGATCGATATCTACACCATAAATAGAATTTTGGATAGTGTCTTTTTTTAGTTGGTAGTTTGAAATTTTATTATCGAGGAACTCAGTTTCAATATATTCCCGCAGCGAAACAATTTCCAATAAAATTCCCATTGGAAATGCACCTGAGCCCACTGCAGGATCGACGATTTTTATTTCTTTCAGATGTTTGTTCACATCTTCCACAATGTCGAGCATTTCATAAAATTGGTTCTCAAATTCTTTTCCGTATTTATCTTTATTGTTCTTATTTATATAAAGGTCTTTATAATCAAACAATCTTCTAACTTTTTCTTCGATATTAGATTTGTTTTCTGAATCAGCATGTGTAATTTTAGAGATAAGATAATTCACCAAGCTTTCTCTGGTCATATAGGCAACTATTTCTCGTGGTGTGTAATATGCTCCTTTTCCTTTTCTCAGATTGTCCGGTAAAAGATTCTCAAAAACTTTTCCCAGCATTTCCGGGTCAACAGCAATCTCTTTTTCAAAAGCAGTGTTTTCATCTATTGTGAAATTATAGCGGTCAAATATGTCTAAAATTCCATCTCCAATACTTCCGTCTTTATGAATTTCATTGTTTGAAAAAAGCGTGTTTGCAGGATTTATAAAAGCAGATTCCCAATGAAATAATTCTTCGAAGAGACCACCATTCAGGAAAGGAATTTTGAATTGATATTCATCATATTGGAACAATTCTTCTTTCTTATTAAATCCGGTGTAAAACAACGGTTGCAGGAATCTATCGAAATAATTTTTATCTTTCTTCTTACAATCTTCAAAAGTCCATCTGAGGAATTTTCGATCACCGTCTTTCCATCCGGGTTCATCAATTTTAATTCCCAGCCATCCTTTTTTCTGCAGAAAATAGAGGAATACAACCTGACCCAGAAGTTTGCGGACAAATAGATCGACAGACAAATTGCTGTTTTGTTCTAGGACTTTTGTAAATACTTCATTACTATTAAATTCAACAAGAGCTTTTTCATAGAGGAATTTGTATTCTTTAAAGAATTTATTGGAAACCTTCTCCACGCTGAAAGCTTGTTCCATCATTTCTAAAGAAGGTTTGCTTATATCATCGAGAAGAAAAGGTCGAAGCTGAGTTTGTGCGGTATAACTTATTTCGTTTTTACCAACGAGAAAAGAATATCTGAGTGCAGAGGATAACATTTCTGCAGCTTTGTTATCTTTGAAAAGATACTGTATTTTAACAAAAGAAAATCTCCAATCTTCATCATCCGGAGAAACAAAGGCAACGAGTGCAGCATCTTTATAATAACCGCGACTTAATTTCAAATACCAGGCAATAAAATTCCTCTGCATTGAACGTGCACGTTCGAGTGAGGTTTCTTTTTTCAGATGAACGATCAGGACAACTATTTTTTTGCCGGAATCATCTTCATACTTGGCTATTCGGTAAAGTGAGTTTATGTATTGTCTATAAGCTTCAGGAATGTAGTTTCCGGCTTGAGGATGTTCGTTTATGATTTCATTTTGTTTCAGGTTTAAAAGATTGGAAATAAAATTTATAAACTGAGATTTTTCAAAGGGCTTTTCGAAAGTTTCTTTAATAAGATTTTTTGCTTGTTGTTCGTTCATACTTTTATTTTTTAATTAATTTCTTGTTTTCCGGTTCTTCCAAATAATTCTTTTTTGAAACGACTTTTTTACCACTTTTTTGTTCAAGGTCTTTACGAGCTTTGCCTGCGACATTACCACCATTTTTTGCAGCTTTTTTTAATTTGGGAAATTCTTTAGCATTTCTGTTTTTTGTTATTTCTGTAGTTGAAGCCTCTCCTAACATAGAAAATATTAATTCAAGGTCGTTCATATGGTCGCGCAGGTTTTCCCGTTTTAATCCTTTCAGGTTTATGTATTCGGAAGGCGTAAGTCCAAAAGCAGCTTTGGAAATTTCAGAAGTGAGAATTGCATATTCTATTTGTTCTTTAATTCCTCGTTTATCCCATTCATCAGTAAGTTCTTCCCTGATAGCAATTCCACGCATTCGTTTTTCAATCCAGTTATCGGAATAACCTTTTGCTTTATAAAGAGCTTTAGTTCTTTTTGTTGCTAATTCGGGGTCTTCAATTTCCTGAACTCGTTCATATCCCACTTTTGCCAGCCATCTTTTGAACGGTTCTGCTTTTGGTGATGGTATGGATTGGATTATACGAAAAGCATTCTCTGTATTAACTACATCGGTTGTATAATATTTACCGTCAGCAGATTCAAGTTTCAGTTGTCGACAAATTGTCGACAAGTCAACTCGTGCTTTTTCCATCTCTCTTTTTTTCATTCTATACCAGTAATCTCGTGGTTTTTTGCTATCGGTCAAAGCTTCAATCATATCCACAACAGAAAACCACCATTCATTTTTGTGAATAGTCCTTCTAACTTGTTTTCCTCTAAAAATCGCAATTTTAGTTTCCATAATTATTCTCCTGTAAAAAATTCTGATAGGACGACTTCTCTTGGACCGGAAATTTGAGCAGATGATTCTGCAATATGTTCTTTAAGAAGTTCATCCGGGATATTTTTTTGCAAGACAGCCAGAAATTTTAAGGGTCTTATTCCATTATTTATTTCTGCTTTTATTTCTTTAAGAGCAACTCTGATAGTCTGTTTTGGGAAACCGCCTTCCTCGGTTTGTTTAATTACTTTTCTCAAATAAAATTCCTGTTCTTCCGTATATTGCCTGTGATCATTCATCGCTCTCAGAATTTTCAGGAATTGCGTGGAGCTGTCTCTGCCACCTTTTCCTTTTTGAATAAACGGTTCTTCAATTGTAGAAAATTCGAATGAATTTTTATTCATATCCAATAAAGAGTAGTAATCTTTACTTAATTTAGTCAGTTTTGTTTCAACATCTGCTCTAAGCAATTCAGCAGCAGTAAAAAAATCAAGTTCTGTTGATTCTCGGGTATCAGCCAAAAAGAATTTTTGCAGTTTACCTTTTCGGAAATAGGTAAGTAGAGAACCAGATTTTTTTGGATTACATCTCGAAGATCTTGCTTTTTTAGGCAATCTTTTAACTTTTGCGAATAAATCAGGATTTTTATCCCTGATATTTTTTATTTCGCTAATATATTCCAGGATACTTATTTCTTCATCATCTTCACCGGTTATGGTTTTTTTTGAAGTTAAGCGATTAAATAATTCGTGAGACTCTATCACTTCTCCATCTGTAAGTAAGCGAGCGTCATTACCGAGAAGAGAGATGAAGGCAGCAATTTTTGCAACAGCAGCTTCTGTAAGTTTTATCTGGTCATTCGATTGAATTGTGGGAAAGAAGTTGTAAGAATAAATTGTATCGAATTTAGTATCAACACGATTTATTCGACCAACTCTTTGCATAAGCCGAGTAGGATTCCAGGGAATATCATAATTTATAACGATATTTGAGCGATGAAGATTCACACCTTCGGATAAAACTTCTGTTGAAACGAGAATTCGGAAATCATTTTTGGGTAATCTCACCTTTGCATCGAAGTTATCGGTAACTTTTTCCCTGATTTTGGAGGAAGATTTGCCCGTATATAATAATACTTGGTTTGGATAGTGAGCTTCAATTTTCGATTCTAAATATTCAGCAGTTTCTTTTGATTCTGTGAAGATGATTATTTTTTTCTTTTTCAGGATCGGGTCAGTTTTAAGGACATCAATAAATTTAATAATTTTCGGATCTCTTTTTACTTTGCTCCATATTTTTTTAACTTCTTTTAAAACATTCAAATCCTGAATTAAATCATTTTTAAAAGCTTTTTTAAATTCTTTAGCATCAAACCAAGTTACTTTTTCTTCTTCAATCAATCTTTGAATTGCATGGTCATCATCATTATCGATAAGTTCAAAAATTTTGTTTGAATATTTTTTACTCACATACACATTCCCTTTATCAAATTCCTTAATAAATTTTTGATAGGAAATTATAAAACGATCAATCGAATTATTAAAAGCATAAAAACTACTTTCCAGTCGTTTTACGAGAAGAATTTTCATAAATTTTCTCATATTCTTTTGAGCCAATTCTTCCGGTTGGGTAATTGTTCCTATGAAGTATTTTGGTAAAAGAGGAGTATAGCGAACATATTTAAAATCTTTTGCGATTAACTTGATCGTATCACCAAAAATTTTCTCTTCTTCATTATTAAGCTGATAAAATAAGGATTGCGGATCAGCTACATCCGGGAACTTTAATCCCTGTTCCATTAAGTCGTTTTCAAAGTATTTCTGAATTTCAGTTCTTGTTCTTCTAACCATCAGGAATTTAAGAATTTTTTCCCTAATAAGAATAGAATTTTCTTTTGATACTTTAATGAATTTATCACGATCTTTAAGTCTATCGAGGTTTTTTAATCTTTTTTCAAGAGTAGAGAAAAACATATCTAAATTTGGTAATCCGGGAATTGTGCTTTTCTTAGATTTTTGAAATAGTTTGAGTTGGCTTAAGATATCTGCAGGAGTATTGTTGAGAGGTGTGGCAGTTACCAGAATAACTCTTTTTCCTCTACAAACCTGAGCAAGTTTTTCATACGTAATATTGCTTTCTGTTCTAAATCTATGAGCTTCATCGATGATAATATTCTTATATTTTTCAGTACCTCTTTTAATTAGTTTATCAAGTTTTCCCAAAGATTCAAAATCTGCAGGAATCCTGAAATCTGAAAAAACATTATTCCATGAACCTGGGGTGTTTTTTTCTAATAAAACAGGTGGTGCAATAACTAAAGTGCGACCGTCAAGTTCTCCCGAAAGCATTGCAGCCATATATGTTTTTCCCAGACCAACAACATCGGAAAGGAAAACACCACCATATTCAAGTAAAATTCTCTTTGCATTTGATACAGCTTCAGATTGATATTCCAATTTCATAAAATCTTTGGGAAAATACTTTAGAGTAATATCTTCTGAAATATTCAGTTCATCTTTAAAATATTCATATAAAAACTTAAGATATAAATTGTAAGGAGTTATTAGTTTCAACCGGGTACGAGGAATGGTTTCCAGATATTTGTCTTTAACATCAACTGCTTGCTCCCAGAGCTCGTTGAATTTATTTATTGAGAATTCATAATCAGCTCGGTTTTTCAACTCAACATTAAATTCAAGATTATCTACAAGACCTGCTTGAGTAAAATTGCTGGAGCCGGTAATAACTCGACCAACATCTCTATCTCCTTCATGAAAAGTCATAATGTACAGTTTAGCATGAAGGCTGGATGTCGGATAAGCTTTAATCTCCAATTTACCACTTCTCAACCACTCCTGGAATTTTAAGATACCTTCTTCGACTTCAAATGAATCTGCTGAAGAACTAATTTCGCTTTCAACTTTTTCAGAATATAAATCCTTTACTTCCGAATGAGAAAATTGTATTTGAAGCTGTCTTGATTTTTCAATGAATTCAATCGTTTTTTTATCAGTTGAAATTCCTACAAGTACTCTGATTTTTTCTGTATTTTCTAATGATTTATATAATGCATAAAAACCACTGGAATAGAAATAACCAACAAGGACATCAAAAAAACGTGTAGTACTCAAGTTTTTGTTAAATCGGTCTAATAATGTATGACCGAGTTCATTAGTAAAAAAAGTTAAATCCGAATTATTCATATTTTCCATAAATCACCTTAATAAGATAATTAGATTAAATAATATTTTAAATATTTTCGTTTTTTCTTCTCATTTTATCTGCGTTTACAAAAAACCTTTATTTATGTTTTTTCCAAGTTTAACTGTTAAAGTGAAAATATCTTTTTATTTGTCAATAATCTCACTTAAAATTCCTTTCTCATAAACCACAAATCGAGAAACTTTAGTTGTATCCCTATGCCATTTCACCAATTTAATTTCATCATTTACTATCTCAGTTGTTGTAATACCAACAGTATAAAGCCCACAACCTGTATAAAAGTAGCAAGTCAATGGTTCTTTCCTCATCATGAAACCTTCCGTGTATATTCCTGAAAAGAAGAAAACGTCAATAAATAACTGTTCTCAGTAATGACATAAAGCAGGATTGATTTCCTGTCTTTTTTACTCTTTATATAAATTGATAATCCTTTCTCTGTTCTCATAATCTTTATCTCCTTTATAATACATTTCAATAAATTCTATGCTATCATTTTCATCTATATAGGCATAAATAATTCGTATGCCGGAGTTGCTGCCGGTTCCTTTAAGTGCCTTACAAGCGAATCGTTTGGCTATATAAATTTTAGTATTTATAATACCCAATCCGCTTATCGGCTGAATACCTTTTACATCCAAAGACTGCTTATGAAATAATTTTAATGGAGTGTTAATAAACGTTATTAAATCCTCTTCAAGAGACCTCCATTTTTTCTTGAGCTTATTGAATTCTTTTTCAAATTCTGAATGGAAATAAATTTCTTTAAATACGTTTTGTTCAATCTCCATCATAATTCCGTACCGAGTATTCATCGGTTCGATAGAAAACTGATTCATAATCGATAATTCCTCCTTCTTCTGCTGCTAGCCAGGGCACATCTTTATGTGAGAAATTGCTAATTTCTGAAGCATTCATGTCGGAAAGTCTATTCAGCTCATTATCGATATGTTCGAGCTCCTCGCCGGACAAGAGTTGCAGATTCGCTTTCCTATGAGGCAGGTATTTTGTTTGAGGATAGTCGAAGTATTTACTTTTAACGACCTCTACATCTTCATCAGAAATCATCTCATCAATAATTTTTTTAAACTCTATTGGAGTTGGTCCATAAGTATTTTTTTGATATGTTGCTCCAATGAGCTGTTCTTCATATTGTTCATAATAATCAAAATCTATGAAGTAAAGCAATTTATAAAGCACGGTTTCGCCAATATTAGGTTTGGAACCCACCTTATTTAAAATGTATATCAGAACCTCTTTAAATTTAGCATAATTCTTTGTTGGTACACTAATGCGAATTTGAGTTTTTTCAGTTAATTCTGTTTTCTTATCAATATGAACTTCTGGTTCTTTCTTGATGCCCAGAAGCTCATCTGTTGAGATATTGAAAACTTCAGCAATTTCTTTTATTTCAGAAGCATTGAGTTTTCTTTCACCACTTTCGATTTTAGATAATGTTGGT
>Ga0268285_1001703_pt1 | contig 10295 bp, 15 predicted proteins | sample saktaG_2_FD_190144 | JGI IMG/M metagenome (GOLD analysis project Ga0268285, IMG submission 190144) | Saline water microbial communities from Sakinaw Lake, British Columbia, Canada - sak_2013_06_06_120m | ecosystem: Environmental > Aquatic > Non-marine Saline and Alkaline > Saline ... | reverse complement strand
TGAAAAGAGAGTTATGATAGTTTTATGTGATGGTCAACCATCAGGTTATAACGGTACATATGGAGGACTTCTTATTGACGAATTACATAATACAGTTGCAGATATAAAAAGATCTGGTATAAAATTATTTTGTTTTGGTATTCATGCTCCTGATGTTGGAGAATTTTATGATCCAGAATTTAAAAATATTGAAAATTTGGCAGATCTTGATTTATTTGCTCTTGAAAAAATGAGTGAGTTTTTAATACCATATTAAAAAATATTTCGAAAGGCGGTGCAAGACATGAATAATTTTATTGAAAATATAAAAAAAATTAATAAAAAAATTGATTTTATTAGAAAATGTATGAATGAAGAAAAAAAGGAATTTTATTCTCATATACTTTTTATGAAACTTCCTAGAGAAATAATTTATGTTTATAAGATAGAGAAATTAGCAAAATACTTAAAAAAGTTAAAGAAACCAGAAAATAAAATACAAGAATTATTATTTGTAAAAGAAAAAATAAACGATTTAATTCAAGTTGAAAAAGAATATGAAGCAGAAAGAGAATTTTTAATAGATAAACATTTAAAAAAAGAAGAGTTAGATTACAAGTTATTATCTGGAACAATGTTAGATAAAGCTATTCAAAATGCTATAGTGTATTCTATAATTATGAAAGAAGAAATTCAAAAATATGTTAAAGAGATAAAAAAATGTTGTAATAAAAATATTCATTATTTAGAAACAAATAAATCTTGTTCTTCTGTTGTTGGTGAAAATGTGTTAACTTCAAGAAAAAAAAATTTTAACAGAATAATGAAAAAAATAGAAAATATTGAAAAGTATGTTTTTATTGCATTTGCACAAGACCCAATATATAGGAACGATTATAATTTTATAATGAGAGATGAAAGAAACGATATAATGGGATTGTATTGTGATGTTGTTAATATTAGAAAAGAAGTGATACAAAAATGTATTAAAAAAATAGAAGAGATGTCTTTAGAAAAAGCGATTGAAGCACATTCGTCATATGGTAAATCTTTAGAAATTAGAAATGGTTCTGATGATGTTTATAACGCTTCTTTGATTGCACAAATTGCAACTTGAAATTCATGAAAATTAAAAAATCTAAACTAGCTTTAAATATATCTGATTGGTTTAAAAACAATACAGATTTAGGAGATATTTCTTTTGGAGAAATATTGGATAAATTTTGTGAAATTGGAATGTCTAGAGAAACAGTAAAGAAAGTTTTAGAAGATTTAACAAAAGAAGAAATAAGAATTGTAGAATCTACTTTATATTATGCAATTCATTTTACAATTGATAACAATGATACAAAATTTAGATTAGACGCTAAAAGAAGAGGTAATAAATTTCATGGAAATAGAAAAGAAATGAAAGGAAAAAGAAAAGGGGAAAAGAATATAAAAAGAAAAAAAGAAGCAAATATAAAAGGAATTTTTTGTTGTAAAGAGTGTGGAAATAGTTTTATAGAAAACATAAAAGATATAAATGTAATTGGGATTAGACATAAAGTATGTAAAAAATGTAAAAAAAGAGGAAAGATGATTGTGGATTTTGTTGTAAAAGGGAAAAAAATGAGGAAAGAAATGGCGGATTCTTTGATTAGTGGGATTAAAAAAGAGAGCTTTTTATGAAAAATAAATCAGAATTAAAAATTGATGATTACGGAACTAAAGAATGGTGGTTAAATGGTAATTTGCATAGAGAAAACGGACCAGCTGTTGAATATACAGATGGAGAGAAATATTGGTATTTAAATGGTAAAAAACACAGAATTGATGGTCCTGCTTGTGAATATGCAAACGGAAATAAATATTGGTATTTAAATGGTAAATTACATAGAATTGATGGTCCAGCTTGCGAATATGCAAATGGAAATAAAGTATGGTATTTAAATGGTAAAAGACATAGAGGGGATGGTCCTGCTATTGAATGGATAGATGGAACTAAAGAATGGTATTTAAATGGCAAAAGACATAGAATTGATGGACCAGCTATTGAGAATGAAGCGGGATTTAAAGAATGGTATTTAAACGGTAAAGAAGTAAAAAAAGAAGATGTATTAGATTTTAATATTACAGAAAGAGAATATTTAGAATTTGTGATTAGTTTGTAAAGAAATTATTATGAAAAAGAAATCTAAAATGATAATTGATGATTATGGAAATAAATATTGGTATTTAAATAACAAATGGCACAGAGAAGATGGTCCAGCTATTGAATATGCAAATGGAGATAAAGTTTGGTATTTAAATGGTGAACAAGTAAAAGAAGAAGATATAATAGAATTTAATCCAAATTTAACAGAAAGAGAATATATAGAATTTGTAATAAATTTATGAAGAAAAAAAATCTGAGAAAAAGCTTGACAAAGAAGATTAGAGATGATAACATTACATTTGTAGGTAGAAAAAATTTTTGATAAAGGATAAAAGGTGGGAATTATGACAAAGGCAGAAGTTAGTGCAAAAATTAAAAAGATTGTAGAGCAAGCATCAGCTAGTCGTCCAACTATTATTGAACCTGAATTGATTTTTGGATGGAAAGAGGGAGAAGTAATAGATTTTAATGAATATGAAAAAATTGGTTTTTATCATCCAAAGGAGAAATCTACTTATTCAATGGATAATCAATTTTTTCAAGAGTTATATGATTTAATTAAGGAAAGAGAAGAAATTGATGATCCTATTATTCTTTATCCTTATAGTGTTGAAGACAGTTATGTTCTAGTTGTTATTGATGGTGCTACACGATTATCTATTGTTTCTAAAGTTAGAAATGAAAATCCTGATTTTTTTAAAATGATTCCAGTTCGTTATTTTAATGGAACTGTTGAAGAAGCAATGGGAGAAATGATTCGTAGAAATTTAGAAAACAGAACTAGACCACTTACTTCTTATGAATTAGTTGAAGCAATTAAGAGATTTGTAAATAGTAATTGGAACAATAATGAGATTTCTGAACGCCTAGGAATAAATAGTGTTAGAGTTAGTCAAATTAGAAATGCAATTGAAAGTTGTCAGTCTGAAGGTTTAAAAACAGCTTTTAAAGAAAATCCTGATAAAATGAAACTTTCAACATTTCTTGCTGCTTGTAAAAATCCTGTTGATGAACAAAACAAAGTTGCAGAAAAGGTTCTTTCTGGCACAAAAGTAAAAGAAAGAGAAGTTAAAAAGACAAAGTGGAGTCCAGATAAAATTTGTAAACGAGTAGATACATTTCTTTCTACAGAAATTGAAGAATGGGATATTTTTTTGAAAGAAAAAGAAATGTTAAAGTTTGTAGATAAAGAAATTCAAGATTTAGTTGGTGCTCTTGGAGAATTTCAAACAGCTATTTTTTGTGCCTTTAATGAAAAAGAATAAGTGCTGGAGAATTAATTAGAAAGTCTTAATGTTGAAGGCATGATGAAAAACCATAAACTATCTAAGAGCATCGCTGATGCATCTTGGTCTGAGTTTAAACGACAGCTACGATATAAATGTAGTTGGAAATTCAAACATATTTCCGAGATAGATCAGTGGTTTCCTAGTTCTAAACTTTGTTCTATAGAAGGTTGTGGATATATTAAGAAAGATTTAAATATAAAAGATAGGTTTTGGGATTGTATTTGTGGCGCTCATCATGATCGAGATATAAACGCAGCTACTAATATATTGCGTGAAGGTATTAAAATACTCTTGGACAGAGAGAAATCTATGCTTGTGGAGGAACAGTACCGCGTTCCTATGAAACAGGAAAAAGAAACCTAAGAAAACTTAGGAAGCCACGGGGCTTGCCCCGTGGAATGTCACGATTAAAGAATTAACTTGTTTTTAAATTGGTTAGTAAAAATTAATAAGAAAATTTCCTTGACAAGCACTCTTTTTTGTGGTAGAGTAAAATTAGAAAGTTGAGAGAAAGAATGGAGAAAAAAATGATTGAATATAAAGTAAGAGTTTATAAAGATAGAATAAAATGGTATTTAAACGACAAATTACATAGAGAAAATGGTCCTGCTATTGAAGATTCGGACGGATATAAAGAATGGTATTTAAATGATAAATTACATAGAATTAATGGACCAGCAATTGAATGGCCAAATGGAGATAAATGTTGGTTTTTAAATGGAAAATTACATAGAATTAATGGACCTGCTATTGAAAATTCATATGGATATAAATATTGGTATTTAAATGGAAAACAAGTAACAGAAGAAGAAGTGATGAATAAAAGTAATAAAACTTATACAACAAAAGAACTAAAGAAAATGACACTTGAAGAAATATTTAATATTGTTGGTAAAAAAAGTTGAGATTTTTCTTGACAAATGTTCTTTTTTGTGATAGTTTAAAAACAGAAGTTAGAAAAACAAATAGAAAAGGGGACAAAAAAATGAGAAAGCAAATGCACAAGGAGCAATATTTCCATTTTAGGGCAATTGGAGATATATTGGTAAATGATTGGATTGATGCAAATGATCATTCTAAAGGGAAAAGCACAGCGGTAAAAAAGAATCAAATTCTCCCTAAAGGTGGTGCAACTGTTTGTTATCTTCCGTCTTCAAGAGGAAAGTCATCAACAATGGGAATCTCCTTTTGTTCTCCGAGAGATAATTTCAAGAAGGAAATTGGAAGAATTAAATCAAAAGGTAAATCTGTTTCTGTTCATCGCACTTTTTTTAAAGAACCTTTAACTTTTGAAGAAGCAGCAAAGAAAGCTAGTGAATTAGTAACACACAAAAGAATTGATGTTTCTGCACAAAATGCAAAAAAGTTTCATAATGCTCTTAACAATATTCAAAATGAACATGAAAAATTTGAAGACAATCTTAATAGTTTATTTCATCTAAAAAAGAACAAAGTAAATGGAAAAGTTTAATTATATAATTTGAAAAGAATTTTATTATGTCACATGCTAATATTGATGCTAGCAAAGCTAGAATAGCTGCAAAAAAGGTAATTGATGATATTTTAAAGAAAAGAGAAGAACAAAAAGAACGTTTTAGAAAAACTTGGTGGGGAAGATTAAATTATCCAAAAAAAGGATTTAAAAGTCTTTATGAAGAAAATATGAAGATTGCAAAGAATCTTTTATCTTTGGCAGATAATTCTAGCGATGGTTTAGTTGTTGTTGATGATGAAGGAATAGAAGTTTTAAAAGATTTTTTATAGAAATTTTTTCTGAGGCGAATGGAGTTGTTCATCTTATTCTCAGATTAACAGTCTGATCCAAAAAGACAACTTCAATAGACTTCTTCGGAATTTAAAAAAAAGAGAAAAGAATATTCTTCATAAAAATTTGAGGCGAAAAAGGAGCAGTAAAATGAAAAATCCTTATACAGGGATGGGTAAAAGACACAGTGTTATGAACGCAAAACAAGAAGAAATTTTAGAAGGTCAAGTTGAAAATTCTTGTGGAGCTGCGGTATATGAAGCTGCCGATATAAAAAAGTTAGAAATGTTTCTTGTTCTTGGTTCTGAAGGTGGCTCTTATTATGCTAATGAAAAGAAGCTAACTGTAAAAAATTATGAAACAGTTGAGAAACTTGTTAAAGAAGATGGAATTACTGTTGTTAATAAAGTCGTAGATGTAAGTGTTAACAATAAGGCTCCTAAAAACGATCCAGCTCTTTTTGTTTTAGCAATGGCTTCTGCACTTGGAGATGAAAAAACTAGAAATGCAGCTTTTGATGCTCTTCCACAAGTTGCAAGAATTGGAACTCATCTTTTTCATTTTATGGAATTTAGAAAGCAATTTGCAGGTTCTGGTAGAAAATTTAAACGTGCAATTGCAAAATGGTATAATGAAAAATCGGTAGATAATGTTGCTTTTCAAATTGGAAAATATCAACAAAGAGATGGTTGGTGTCATCACGATGTAATGCATATTGCTCATCCAAGAGCAACAGATGGAACAGAACCAATAAAGAGAAATATTGTTTATAAATGGGCAAAGAATGGATGCACAGATGGTTTGAAAGAAGCTTCTTCTTTTCTTTATGCATATGAAGAGGTAAAAGCAACTGATAATCAAAAAGAAGTTGAAAGATTAGTAAAAGAATATAAACTTCCTTTAGAAATGGTTCCTACAGATAAACGTTCTGACAAGATTTATAGAACAATGCTTGATAATTTTAAGATGACAGCTTTGATTAAAAATCTTGGGGTTCTTTCAAGTAGAGGCATTTTACAAAAAGGGAAGTTTGACGAAATTGAAAAGGTTTGTGAAAAGGTAACAGACAAGGAGACACTTTGTAGAGAGCGTATTCATCCTCTTTTTTTGCTTGTAGCACTTAGAACATATGCTTCTGGGAAAGGGTTTAAAGGAAAACTTTCTTGGGCACCAGTTTCAGAAGTAGTTGATGCATTAGACGAAGCTTTTTATAACTCTTTTGAGTTTGTTGAACCCACTAACAAAAGACATCTTCTTGCCCTTGATGTTTCAGGTTCAATGGATTGGAGTTCAATTGCTGGAATGTCTATTACTCCTAGAGAAGCTTCTGCTGCAATGGCTTTAATTACAAAAAATGTAGAAAAAAGATCTACTGTAATGGCTTTTGCTAATAATTTTATGGATATTGATATTTCTTCAAGAGAAAGATTAGATGATGTTATAAACAAGGTGAGCAAAATGGATTTTGGTAGAACAGATTGTTCTCTTCCAATGAAATTTGCAGAAAAGAATAGAATTCCTATTGATGCTTTTATTGTTTATACAGATAGTGAAACTAATTGTTATGATGAAGAACAACCAATGGTTGCATTAAAAAGATATAGAAATATTATGGGAATTAATTCTAAATTAATTGTAGTTGGAATGGTATCAAATGGATTTTCAATTGCAGATCCAAATGATAGTGGTTCTCTTGATGTGATTGGATTTTCTGTTGATACCCCAAAAGTAATTTCTCAGTTTGTTTTTGGGATTTAAAAAATAATATGATTTTAATGATTTCTTATTTTTTGTTTTATTGTTTGGTTTTTAAATTTGATAAGAATAATGAAAGAGGGGAATGTAACAAAATTATTATTTGGACATATTATGTTTTTTTTTGTAACATTTGTTGTTCTTGTATTTTTATTTTATAATATTTAATTTTCCGAGGCGAATGGAATCGATTACCACACCCGAAATGTTAAATTCGATTTCAAATAACTTCTTCGGAAAACAAAAAAGGAAAAATAAAATGAAAAAGTTTAATTTAAAAAAAGAAGTACAAGAACCAACAGGGGATTTATTATTGTCTATTATAGATTTAGTACAAAATAGCAATAATGATACAAGTTTAGTTCATTTGTTTCATAGAATTCAACAAGTTGAAGACGCAACAAAACAAAGATATTATCAGTTGACTGGGAAAGTAATGATAGACTTGAAGATTTTTGCAAAGAAGAAAAAAAGTTTAGAAAAATAGAACTTTTTCCTTGACAAAGATTATTCAATATGGTAACATAGCATTGTTGATTGAGCAATGCTACTTTTTTTAGGAAAAAAAATGCTTGAAATTCAAAAACTTTTTAAAAACAATACAGAAAAAGAAGCTTTTAATATTCTTGAAAAAAAGGATATTAAATGGAAAGTAGAAATATCTAAAGATACTGGTAAAGAATATATGCATTTTGATTATGGAGTGAAAGCGTTAAAAGATGATGTATTAACAAAAGAATGTAGAGGAATAGTATTAGAAAAAGATACATTTGATATAGCTCGATATGGGTTTTATAGATTTATGAATTTCGGTGAAGGTGGTTGTGATTTTACAAATATGAATGAAAGAGATTTTGAATGTGAAGAAAAAGTAGATGGTTCGATAATTATTCTTTCATATTTTGATGGAAGATGGGTTGCAGGAACAAGAGGAAGAGTTTTTCCTGATGCAAAACTTCCTAATGGAAAAAACTTTGAAGAAATGTTTTGGAGCTTGGTTGATGATTGTCCATTTGGCATTTCTATTTATGATTATTTAAACAAAAAAAATTGTTATACTTTTGAATTATGTTCGCTTGAAAATAGAATTGTAGTTCCTTATAAAAAACCACAACTTGTTTTATTAAATGTAAGAGATAAATTTAATGACTGGAAAGAGTTTTCTTCTAAAGAATTAGATGATATTTATACATATTTTACAGAAGTAGTCACAAGACCTAAAATCTTTAAATTTAATACAATTCTTGATTGTATTGAAAAATCAAAAGAATTATCTGGATTTGAAGAAGGATTTGTCATTAAAAAATGGAATGAAAAAGAACAAAGATTTTATAGAGCTAAAATAAAAGGTAGAGCTTATTTAGATTTGCATCATGTAGTTACTAGTTTGTCATTAAGGAACCTTACAAGATTGGCTTTATTTGATGAAAGAGAAACTCTCGAATCTTTTCCTGAATTTCTTGAAGATTATGATATTATTAAAAAAGAAATTAATGATTTTCATAATAAAATTTGGGGAGAATATGAAATTGCTTTTAATAAAACAAAAACAATAATAGATGAAAGAGAAAAAAAGAAAAGTTTTGCATTAGCATTAAAAAAATGTGATATTTTTTCTTCAATTAGTGGAATTTGTTTTACTCTTTATAAAGATAAAGAAAAAAATATAATGGAAGTAATGAGAGATATGTATTCAAGTAAATCTAGAATAAAAACATTAGTTGAAATTCTTAAATTGAAAGAAAAAGTTAATGAAAAATGGATAGATTCTGAAGATTCTGAGGAAGATGTTTGATTAAAAAAAATAATGAAAGGATGAAAAATGACGGATTATTTGTATTTAAAAAATAGTAAACATAAAGGAGCAATTGTTATAAAAGATGGTTTTAATTTTTATAATTTAAATAGAGAGTTGCATAGAGAAGATGGACCTGCTATTGTTGGGAAAAATGGAGATAAAAAGTGGTATTTAAATAATAAACTTCATAGAACTGATGGTCCAGCTGTTGAATTGGGAAATGGAAAGAAAGCTTGGTTTTTAAATGGTAAAAAAGTAACTAAAGAAGAAGTAATGGGAAAGATATGGAAAAAAACATGGAAAAAGATATGGAAAAAGATATGGGGAAAAAAGGATATAGTTACAGAAGAAATTTTTAAAAAATATTTATGAGCTTTAATTTATAGTATTTAAGGAAAAGGTTTAAGATGGAATATTCTTTATTAGGAACTATTTTTTTAAATTTAGCAATTGTAATAGGTTCTGTTACAGTAATATTATTTATAATTTTTATGTTATTTTTATTTATTTTTTTCGCAAAATTATATTTAGAAAAAAAGGTCACTAAAAAAAGTCAAAAAAAGACTTGACAAAACAGAAATGTTGTGGTAGAATATTTTTGTAAGTGAGGAAAAGGGGAATAAGAATGGAAAACAAATCAACTCATAAAGTTGAAGTTGTAAAAATTAAAAAGATATTAGATCATCCAAATGCCGATAAAATGAAGATTGTTAAGATTTGGGGATTTACTTGTTGTGTTGGATTAAATCAATTCAAAGAAGGAGATTTAGTCGCTTATCTTCAACCTGATTCGATTGTTCCTCCAACAAAAGAATATGTTTTTCTTAATAAAGGAGAGTCACTTGATGATTTCCCAGAGCGTAGACGGAGAATTACTGTAAAAAAACTTAGAGGAGTTATTTCTCAAGGTCTTTTAATGCCTGCTCCTGAAGGTTCAAAAGAAGGTGATGATGTAGCAGAAATTATGAATATTACACATTATGAACCTGCTCCTTTTTCAAAAGGCAAAGGTGGTGGTAAAATTAATTCTGGAGAACAAGATAAAACACCAGAAGGTTATTATCCTCATTATGATGTTGATAATTTTAATAGATATATGAATGTGTTTGAGGAAATAGATTGCGAAATAATTTGTCACGAAAAAATTCACGGATGTTTAGAAGAAAATACAAATATTGAAACAGAAGATGGAGTAAAAACGATTAGAGAGATTTGCGAAGAGAAATATAGAGGGAAGGTCAAGTGCTTTGATTTAGAAAAAGAAAAAAATGTTTTTTCTAGAATTTCAAATCATTTTATAGAAAGCAATAATAATGATTGGTATGAGATTGAACTTGATAATGGTAAAAAACTTACAGTTACTTCAGAACATTATATTTGGCTTCCAGATTTAAATTGTTATAGAAAGGTTAAGGATTTGAAAGAAAAAGATGAAGTTCTTTTGTTTTGACAGAAAAAACACTTAAATTAAAATAAAAAAAGGAGTTTTTCAGTTCTTTCAGGAATAAGTATATATAATATTTATTTCTGGGAGGAATATAAAATGAAGTTATAGAGAAGGTCTGAGAAAAC
>Ga0268285_1001702_pt1 | contig 10317 bp, 17 predicted proteins | sample saktaG_2_FD_190144 | JGI IMG/M metagenome (GOLD analysis project Ga0268285, IMG submission 190144) | Saline water microbial communities from Sakinaw Lake, British Columbia, Canada - sak_2013_06_06_120m | ecosystem: Environmental > Aquatic > Non-marine Saline and Alkaline > Saline ... | reverse complement strand
AAATCGCCTTGCTAGTTCGTCCGTGATAACGCGTGTTAGCTTCTTTGACAGCTGGTCTTCGATTGGTTCCATATTCTTATTCCTCACCCTTTATTACTATTCCACGCGCGCGTGCCGTCTGCGTCAGCATGTCAACGAACGCGGTCGCCAGCTGGTCGTTCGCTCTGGTCCAGTCCACGAACTCAACAACACACGCGCTCGCAGCGTCCGCGCGTAATGATGCGAACGGCGAACGAGCATTAAGCATCTTCTCAGTCTCGCGCACGAGCTCTTCAAACGATGCACGGTCCATGCCGCGTGCAAGCTCGCGGTAGCGCTTGAGCGCCCTCGCCGAGCTCCCCGGCTCGATAACGATCATGCCGACCGGTCCGCGCTCCCGCTCGGTCAAGAGGTTTAAGACCTCGTCCAAACGCTTCATTGCGTCCCCAATTTCCTGCTTCTGTGCTTTCATTTTCTTTCCTCTGTACCTCCTTTCCTCCTTTTTTACTTATGCAGAATCATGACATAGACGTAGCCGCCGAAGACGTGGGTCTGCAGGGCCACCACGTCCTCATGATCGTTCGCGTAGCCGTCTACCTTGTCCTTGACCGCCTTCGCCAGCGAGCCGGCCACCGTGTCCGCGCGCTGGTCTTCGACGCCCCCCCTGACGACATCAACACCTAGTACCATTTTTCCGTTCTTTCGCTCCTTTTCGCTTCGTTAAGACGAGTGAGCGGCGGGCGAAGCGAACCCGCCGCCCGGCCCCAAAAGTGCCTGTTCTCTTCCGTAAAAAATCGGAGAGCGTGATGTGTGTGATAAATTATCCTTTTTCGTGTTATCCATTATGCCTTGTCTCCTTAGTGAACAAAAGTGAAGTGTTACGATTTTCGGGTTTACGCTGGACTGTCTGTTCATCCCTGCGTAACTTCATGGCGCGACCTCCAGCTTTTCTTCTAACTGTGCCAGTAACCGATTCAGCTCATGTACGCCTTGCCCGAGCTCCTTGACCGCCTGGACATGTGTGCTGGTATTCTCCGCGTACATCTGTTGATTCTCGGCGAACGCGATCTGATTCTGCGCGACGCCCGCGATTGCTTGGATAACAAAGTCAGTAGTAAGCGGATGCTCTTTCAGTGAGTTGAAGAAGTCCTGCACCTTGCGATTATCGCCTTCCGCTGTCTCCGGGTGTATCGTTTCGGCTTCATGCAGATCGAAGGAGTTATCAATTACAAACCATAGATGGCCAGCGGTCGGCTCGCGTATCTGGAGACGCTGGCCTTCGTGATCGTATTGCTCTGCGAGTGCGTTCTTGACGAGCGCATAATGCTGTCTCGACACCTTGAACCGGTACTCTTTGCCCAGTCTGAATGTGAAATCAGCACTCAGTAAATGCTCGAGCTTCTTGACGACTGCGAGGAAGGACACGAGCGCGGATTCCTTCGCATTGGTCGCCGTATCTGCGAAGTAAGAGGCTTGCTCATAGATCACGATGGATCTGTCCGTGAGCCATACTTTACGGCCGTCTAGCCATAGACGTTGAGCACCTCCTGCGATCCTGAGCTGCTGGTAAGCGATCCCTTGCTTACCCAGGTATCCTTCACGGCGACGCCAGTTCGTGAGGCGAGGCGGCACTTGGAGGGTGAATACGAAGGCGTGACCGCGAACCGTATCAGGTGATTTGAGAAGTTCAAAATGGGGGGTCTTGTCGTGACCTACATGGCTTGTGATTTGAACTTCTTTTGAGGCTGAAATATTGACTTCCCATACACCGTAGCCGATCTTCGAAATAACCCCGGCTGCCTTCAGTTGGTTTAAATGGTACTGGAGCGCGGTTTTTGAGATGCCGAGCTCGCGGGCTATCTGAGTTGGTCGCTGGCCTGCTCGGATACGTTTCACCACGGATAAGTTCAAATTAAGAAGTTCAAAATGGGGGGTCTTGTGGGGGGTCTTGTGAATTTGAACTTCTCGGAGCTGAGGGTAAAGATTTATATGCCCCGGGATACAATTCTCAGTTGCGTCTGATAAAGTCGCTGTCGCGTCGCCGGTGTTCGCCTCACCGGCACGCAAATCTTCTGCTGGAATCAACTATGCGCGCTCACCTCCTGTGGTAGGAAAAAGATGGTTACCGAGCTCTCCGAAATCCGTTTCTTACAGATAAGACCCTGGATGGCTAACTCATTGGTATATTTCAAAACAGTGCCCCTACTAAGTCCAGTACGGGCCCTTAATGAGGTCGTGCTTAATAGCTGGTCTTCCTGTAGCGCCTTAACAATTCGATCCTTCGCGGCGGCCGCAGTCGCCGCCCATAAACTCGCTTCATCTGATGATTTTGACTTATTTCCCACCATCAGATAAATTAGTAAGGGATTTCTCTATATATCAAAATTTGTTGTAATTTTGGTGTGATAACCCATTATGCACAGCTGATAGAACGGCAACACTCTTTCTCGGTCTGGATACTGAAGACGATGGGCGTCATCACCCGGTACATAAGCGTCTTGATCTTTCCTGACTTCGTCTCCCCGCTCATCTCAGCTTTACCTTTACGTTCCGCTTCGATACCAAGCGCCCTGAGCGAGTTGTACATGCTCGCCCTTTCGTGGCACGCTCATAAATAAGAAATTTGCGGTGCTAACCCTATGTGGATTATCGGCGCAGGCTCGAGGACCGTTAAGGAACCGCACAGGCTCGTTGTGGGCCGTTGCTCGTCCCTTCACGCTAGTTTTGCCAGTGCGGCTTTGATGAAGGCCGGGAGATCGCCCGGATAACGGCTCGAGACGAGGTTGCCATCCTCAACGACCGCTTGATCGAGATATTCAGCACCGGCATTCTTAATGTCCTGGATGATCGAATACGGGAGAGGTGAAGAAACCCTAACCTTTTTATATACTCCTGCCTTTGGATACTCATGGCAACCGAAAAACTGAGGGGGGAGCGGCTGCGGGATGAGGTGAAGCGGTTGCTCACGGAAGAAGGGCTTACGGCGAAAGAAACAGCAAAGCGATTAAACGTCTCCATACCGACAGTGTTCAACAGGAAGCGGCAACTGGGACTCATCTCGCACGAGAGCGATGTCGACAAGTGGGTTGAAACGCGACCAGAGGTGAAACGCGCCTTCCAAACGTTGACGGGTAGCTCGCGGCAACACTATTACACCTATTTCAAGAAATATTGCGAGTGGATCGAAGCACAGGAAGGGAGATCGATAAATCCTGCGGATTTATGGGAGGAACCCTGGGACATTTCACGCGACCGAATAGTTGATTTCAGAATGTATTTGGAAGAGTCGGGGAGAGCAACGAATACGATTCAGCTATATACCACGGTCATACGGCGATTTTACGAGTACAACAACATCATTTTTAAGGGCAAGTTCTTCACCAACGGGCACGGAAAACGGAACAAGGAAGAGAATGAAAAGGAACTTTACACGGTCGATCAGTTGCGTGAGATCATTGATATATCAGACCAGATGGAAAAAGCGTTGTATATGATACAATTTCAAAGCGGATTAGCGGCGAACGAGTTGTGCAGCCTCAAAGTGAAGCACGTTGCGGATGTTGACAATGGCGGCAATGTTGCCCTGCGAATAGAGGACGGCGTGATAAAGATTAAACTCACACGCGAAAAGACCAATGTTAAATTCGTCACCTTCATTGGACACGATGCTATTGAACTGTTGCAGAAATATCTCGATCTTCGGCAATCAGGAAAACTGATGCTGGATCGGGCAATAGGCGAAAGGGCTTGTATCACGTCAAAGGAAGACTGGCTATTCGTGAATTACCATCGGGGCACGAAACGCTGGGGGCACATATCAACCGGGGCATACGCACGGTATTTGCGGAATCGGGTGCGGGAATTGGGCTGGATTAGCGACGAAGACCTGCGAGCAAAAGGGCAACTGAACGTCTTTCGACCACACGCGCTGAGAATGTCCTTTAGCGAACTCTTAAAGCACAAGGCGAAGATATCTTGGGACATTGTTGAAGTTTTTTTGGGGCACAAATTTAACGACACCGATGCTGCATACGTCAAGTATTCCGATGACGACCTGCGACAGGCGTACAAAGAAGGCGAACCCTACATTTCACTTACACCGATTGAAGCAATAGTCACCGATGACCAATATAAGGAGTTAAAAATCGAGAATATGGCGATGAAGCGTGAGATCGAGAACCTCAAAACGAAGGCTGGGGCGTTTGATTTGAACACCGTGCTGGGGGCGATCAAAGAGGATCGTGCCGTGCAAGACACGATTGTTGAACTGCTCGCCGCGAAGATTATAGAGAAACGGCGTTCATAGCGAGTTTACGTTGCCGAAGGAAGACACTGGAACGCGGTGAAATATACGCGGATTCCTGCACAGGTAGGTGTAAGCGGTAGCCGCTTCAGAGATCGTTGACCCACGAGAAACGATCTATGGAGTCTACGTAAAAACCCCATTTCAACCATCTTTTCGGTAAAACTATATAAGCATTAAAATTCTAGATTGGTAATATGCAGCCGACACGGCGACCACGGGTAAGGTGGCGGGAGTGTGACATCTGCGGTCACGGATGGTGGAGTATCGCTATGAGCGAGCATCCAACGTGCCCGTCTTGTGGTAACAAGCTAGGTCACATGAGGCAACCTAGAAGTAATAAGGTTGCCGTGGCGGAATAGTCCCCCTGCCATAACGGCAGGCATTCATGACAAGCGAACCATGTGAAACAAATCGCGGGATCGGAAGAGCAGGGGGCGACTTGGGGGATGTACGCGACCTTCTCGATTTCTTAGACGAGCTATACCAACGGGCAGAAGCGCGTGCTGAGGCGATTTTAATTGAGCTAGATAAGGGGGATAGTGGACACGCCGTAAGGCGCGTGAAGAAGCCGTCAGCGGGAGGTGACAAAAAATGACGGCAGAAAAAGATAACCCCGCCGCTGGCAGCGGCGGGCACGAGCCGATAGACGAACTTCCTACAATTAAAAAAGATTCTACTTATAAAAAGGTTAGCGGTGGTGTTACATTTGGGAAGGCAGATATCCAAAAACGCCAAAACCCAGTTCTGGATAGAGATGAGCCGAAAAGAGAGCATGGGAATACACCATTAAACGAACAGGCGCGGATAAGAGCCCCCAAATCTACCACTAACCACTTGGGGGGTCACATAGATATTGATGGGATTTCTATTCAAAACCTACCAAAAAGCGAAAAAAATAAAACGATTCTGCATAGAGATGAGGCAATAAGAAAGCATGAGAGTATAGAGCTAGACGAACCGACGGAGCAAAGAGCTTCAGAATCTACCACTAACCGCGTACAGATTAAAGAGGGTGAGAAAAGCGATAGTGAGAGCGGTTTATATGGCGATACAAAAGACCTGCATGAAGATAGAGCGATAACGGAGCATGAGGGTGTAGCATTAAGCGAACAGGTAAAGGAGATAAGCCCCAAATCTACCACTAATCCCGTACAGATTCAGCAGATAGATAGAGATAGAAGACCATGCAACTTACTACTTACTAGCTTACTAGATTACTACTCTACTACTACTACCCAAATCTACCAGGAGGAGGTGGTAGATTTAGAAGCTTTCGTAAAGCGTTTTTCGGAAATTGTATCTATCTTAAAAGAGAACAAAGAAGAAAAAGCCTGCATATTGCTTTTCGCTGAAAAATACCATGCAGTTTATCAAGGGATTATCCATAAGCTATATCCTCAGGCTAATATATGGGTCAGGCTACAAGACCTCAAGGAAAAAGGCTTTTTGGATTCTAGAGAACGGAGTGAGATTGACAAACGTATCTTACTCCCTATAGAAGCCGCGATTACTAGGGTATCAAGGGCAGGAGAGAGGCAGATAGAGCAAATAAAATATTATACGCTCACAGAAGAGGGTAAACTCTTTGTTAGAACATTTAAAAAACCTCTCTTTAACGTGCTACCAGAAGCTAAAAGAGAACAGGTAAAAGACCTTAATGCACTTCTCTACCACTCACACAAGCAGCATGAATTTGTAGAACAGAACAGAATAAAAGCGGAAAAAGAGCAACAGAGGCGCGAAGAAAAAGCGAAAATAGCGGCTAATTTAGAGGAGTTAATCAGTGCTCACGAAGAAGAAATAGCGGCTTTGACGCGGGTAGATTTTGGACCTAGACCTTCTGAAGAACTGCAAGAATTACTTACAACCTTACGACATGAAACCGGGCATTCTCATAAAATCTCTGAAATTAAGGAAGCCTGGAAATTGGTTTGTAGAAGAAGGATCGGCTTAGCATGAACGTTCGGACCTTCATTCGTTTACTGAAGAGTGAAGAAGAAGAGAGGAGGTGGTTAGACGAATGAGCCGCACAAAGCCACCTAGCCATTACAGCCACAGGCACCTTTTACATCTCCAGCGTGAAGAAGTGCTCGAACTTGGTGAATTAGAGCAAGAATGTAAAAGAATCGCCCGTGAAGCCCAAGAGTCAGAAGAGGACGAGGGAGAGGAGGGCGCTACAGAATGAGCGCACCCAGGGCAACACGGGAATGCCCAGAGATTTTACACCGCCGCTTCTGGATCAATATAAACTCTAATTTATTCATAGACGACCAACGTTTAAATTTCAAATCAAGATTCATAAGAAAAGAGTCAATCAGTGTGTTAATAGGTATCGGGTTTCGTCAAGACAGGCAATCAAGAAACTACACGTATAAAAGCACATCTGTAAGAAAGATACTGCGTGCGTATCATCTTTTACAAGAAATTTTAGATACAAACGGCTACTCTTCGCAAGTAATACAAATATCTACGCAACCTATTTGTCGGTCCTGCGGCAAGCTGTTAAAATTTTCTGCACGGGAATGTTCAGAATGCGGCAGCCGTAATATAGAACCAGCGGGGCGATTCGACCCAGTATCGTGCAAGATAACATTTGAAGGCAAGAAGGGAGAGCGCAATTGAGCAAGAAACGAAAGGTTTATGAGCGAAAGTTACAGGACAATTTGTTACTTCTGGAATTTCATTATTTGCCAACTGATTTCTTGGGCGGCAAGCGTGATTCTGATGCCATTTATGCCCCATCTTTTAATAGCATTATTTTGTTTGCGCGGGCGTTCAGAAAGGACACTTTTAACGACGAGTTAATTGATCTCGTAATTGAAATAATCGTTCACGAAAACATTCACAAAGTCCTTTACAACACGCTTTCGCCAGAAGAATGGGGGTTGTTGCGTTTTAGAATGGGTGAAGAGGACGCTGTGCGAGAACTAGAAACGATTTAATCATGAAATAGAAAAATGAGCGATTTTGAAATTACATGGGGCGAAAGTCGGGATGTTGTCGTTGAGGTTGCCGCGTTACTAGACAAAAACGGCGGTCGCTTCTGTGGGAAAAAGGAAGAGTTGCCCGCGCTCTTAGGCATTGACTCAGCACCTCAGCGGTTGATAGCGAAGCTACGAAAAAACAAAGCGGTCTTGCTCGACGTTCATAATATCGTTTATCGCTTCAGCCGTAAGAAGGGGGCCATTATCTTTGAACAACAGCGATGGCGGCAACAGAAATTATGACTTGCAGGCATGGAGATAAAATGACAATACCATATAAATCTGATGGTGGTGTTTTGGCGATAATTTTGAGTTTAATTAGTTCGTTTTATCGCCAAATCAAACCGAAGGGTATTTATAGGATTCTTTTTTTATCGCCAATCTTAGCGGGAGGTTCGCCATGTCGTATCTAAGACGTCGTAACGGCTACGGCTATATCTGCGAAAAAGTAAAGAACGGCGAAACCGGGGAATGGGAAGAGAGAACGATTCATAGTTTTGGAAAAATAACAAGCAAAGAGCAAGAAGAGGAGTGGGAATGGATAGCAAAGACAGGAGAAGAACAAATATTAGATGAAAAAGAGTGTGCTGATTTCGCTGAAGAAATGGAGGAGGAGATACAGGAGTTACAGAAGAAATATCCCAAACGTAAGATATTGATAAAAAGCGTATGGGAGTATCCTGAATCACAAGAAGCATGGGAAGAAGAAATTGAAGACAGAGAAAGCGGAGAAGAAAGACAATATATAGCATACACGAATGGATTCTTTTTAGAGTCTGATAGAGCAGCAGGAAAAATATATTTATCAATTATAATGGTAAGGGGGAGTTCTCCAAAAGCTTCTTGTTAACGAAAATGGCAACAATGCAGACTATGATTTCGGAGCATGATGAAGCGGTTAATCTCGCTTCTGTGATACACCAACTACTCAATAGCAATGGCGGCGCCTGGACGGGAACGGCACGACAACTTTGTGACGCGCTGGGTCTCGACATACTCCCGCGAGTCCTGTCCGTGTGGTTGCGGAACGGTGAACTTGACGGGGTGGTGCATGTGACTTTCAAGAAAAAACGGGGAGTGCATCTCATCACCTTATCGCTCGCGCCCGCCGCCGCACCAGAGCGAAGCGAAGACCATTCGCCGGAGGATGTATCGGGGTGTAGCAAAAAAGTGGCTGAAATCGAGGATGAGGTGAGCTTCCCGTTTTGTTGGCAATACGCCGAGATCACCGAGTTATCGGAGCAGCAGAAAGCCGATGTGAACCGACCACTCGGCGCGGGCGGCCATCAGCACTTCCGGCACTGCTCCACCTGCGGGTCGGGAGGTCCGGGTATCATAGAGTTCGTGAAAGTGAGCAACGGGTACACATCTTACCACTGCCATGAGTGTGCCAGTGACTACGCGCGAACGGCCCAGCAGTTGGAGGGTTCCTGGGGTCATTGAACCACTGCATGATTATACCAGTAAATAACTCTCCCCACTCGTTCATAATACTGTATCCTCTAATAAATATATTATTTGAATGAGGCATGTAGCGGGCGCTGTTCGGTATTCTGACGGTATTTCCCCATGCAGATTATACGACCCCCCGGATGAAGTGCATTAAAGAAACGGAGTTGTTGCTATTGTTTAAGTTTTTATAGTAATTATAGAATTTTTATAGCAAAATTGTTTTGCGTTCTTCGGGCATCGGACGAAAAGTTGACGGGGAAATGGCAAAACTGCTGTGTGAAATGCCTTCTTTTCATTGCACCACGATTGAACCACACTCCACCACGATTGCACCACGTTGTACCACACATCCCACCACATTGCACCAATTCCACCACGGAGATGGCGGGATATCACACACTGCCGACAATCACGAACAGCCCAAAGAAGATGCTGCCGTTAATAGCCATGTGGAGAATGATGTTCGGGAGCTGTGAGTCACGCCACACGGTCACGATGCAAGAAAGCAAAGCGAATATGAACGCGCCGATGTACGCGGACTGTAGGTTAAGCCCGTAAGCGGCATAGTGGAAGACGGCGAAGAGGGCGGCAACTATCAGCGAAGACGCCAAGATATTGGTCGCAGGTGTGCGTATCACGCCCCGGAGAAAATAATAGACCATCGTCAGCAAGAAGCAGAAGAAGAAGATGCCCTCCACTATCGGCGCAATCAGCACCACGATAAAGAACTGGTCGCGCAATATCCAGTCCTGGATGAACTGGAAGAGGCCGGAGGAGGGTGTTCCGATCAGGAAGAGAGAGTTGTACTTGCCCAGCAGCACGTAAAAGATGCTTATGCCGATGCCGACCAGGAAATCTGCCTTCCAGTCGTCACTCACGCCGATGAACCCGTTCAGACCGTTGAAGCCGTTCCTGTCAACGTCCATCTTAGCGCATCCTCCCGCCCCACAGCTTCGTGAAGCCGATTATAGCAACAACCGCCCCGCCCGCCATGAGCAGATATATAACGCCCGTTCTGAACTGCGATGCGTAGACTACAATGAGCCAGTAGCAGAGTAGGATGCCAACTAGCGCAATCCCGACCACTCTTTTGATGTCCGCAGGCAAAAGTTTATTGTTCATTCTACTAGACACTTCTCAAATTCATCAATCAACCGCCTCCCCATGCGCGGGTCGGCGATTGAGAGAAATATCGTGCGAGAAAAGTCATTTGCCCTGCTCCACCGTTCCACCAGCTCAGGAATAAGTGTTTTCGGTGTTTTCTCAGGCCGGAAATGAGTAAGCGGGAATTTTTGGATGTAGTTTAAAAGGTTGGCTGTCAGATTCTCCCATATTTCCCGCTCTGTTCCCGTCTTCATGCGCGTTAGCCCCGCTTTGCTTTTATTCTCGATAACTGCCACCACTTCCTCCCGTTTCTCGCGGGCTTTCCCCCAAAGATAGTGATACTGAAACAAAGTTCGCAATGTCACCTTAGTGCGCCGAGAAAGACCATGCTATCCAGTTTGGTGAAAGTCCGACCTGAGGAACGGCTAGCCACCACCTCAGAACTGAACCCTGCATCCAGTCTGGTAACGGGCTGTGGTGAAGCCAGGGGAA
>Ga0268285_1001700_pt1 | contig 10320 bp, 3 predicted proteins | sample saktaG_2_FD_190144 | JGI IMG/M metagenome (GOLD analysis project Ga0268285, IMG submission 190144) | Saline water microbial communities from Sakinaw Lake, British Columbia, Canada - sak_2013_06_06_120m | ecosystem: Environmental > Aquatic > Non-marine Saline and Alkaline > Saline ... | reverse complement strand
TATCGGGGCCCGCAGCAGCATGGGCGTCAACGCGGAAATGCCAATCAGCAACGTCATTGGGCGGGTCCGCTTTGTGCCCGAACCGCATACCAAGTCGATCATGGTCCTGGCTCCGCCGGAGTTCATGGACGCCATAAGAAAACTGATTGATTCACTGGATGTGCCGGGCAAGCAGGTGGTGATCGAGGCGATAATCGTGGAGGTTGAGCATTCCAAAGTGACGTCTCTCGGGATCGAGCTATCGACGAATCCTCAGGCGTTTGGGACGTTAGGCGAAAATGCAATCACGGCACTGAGCAATTTGACTAATATCGGAACGCATGGCTCGGCAGCCGGGACCATATCGTCCAGTAGTGGCGTGAACGCCACAGGATCGGGATCAGTGCTTGGCGTCGGAACCGACATTTACGCCTTGATTGACTTCCTTATTAAGACAACCAACGCCAAGGTTCTGAATCAGCAAACACTCTGGACCAAGGACAATGAGCAGGCGAATTTCTTCAAGGGCAGCGAAGTGGCGTTCCGGGGCAGCGAATCAATAACGCAGCAGACCACCAGCCAAAACATTAACTTCGACAGGGTCGGTATGGAACTGCGGGCCCGACCGAGTATCACCCCCGAAGACAATGTAGATATGATTGTCAACGTCGAGATTTCCCAGTTGACCTCAGATCTTGTAAACGATCAGCCCGTCAGGACCGTAATGGAGACCACGACCAACATGATCGTGCGGGACGGCCAAACGCTTCTGCTCGGCGGCATCCTGTTTCAAAAGGAAAGTATGATCGAGCACAAGCTTCCACTGCTCGGGGATGTGCCGCTGATCGGGGGACTTTTCCGGCATGCCGAGGTCAATCTGGCGAACAGCGAGATGTTCGTATTCATGACGCCACGCGTGATCGACGAACCCAACGCCGCTTTGCCCGAGGCAACAGGTTCGCGGGAAAAGCTGGACGAGATCCGGGAAGGATTGAACACCTCTTTGGAGGGCCTCTCCGGACGAGCACCGGACGACAAGTCCCGTGGCGCCGCTACGAATGAGACCGATTAGGCTCAGGAACAGGACGGCGTAAAAACTAATGACAGTCAACTATTAAAATTTAAGTAACACTGTCTAAGTAAAATTCTCATCATCAAAAGCCTTCCTTCGACGAAATAATCAATTTAAAAACCCGCTCGCATAAATTCGTTCTCACCTCTTTTATACCATAGGTCCCGCCCGTACGAAATCCTCGTTTATAATCCGGCATGATTTTATTCTCTAAGAATCTAAATAATCAATAGTAAGCTTGTCCTGAGCGTAGTCGAATGGATAATCAATGAAAAAGGCTGCTCTAATTTCCCCTAAACCGCAGATTAACGCTGATGAACGCAGATTTCAAGTCGTATTTCTTAAATCGTAAATCGCAAATAGAAAATCACAAATCGTAAATGACAAAGGCTGTCCCTGTTTTCCCTTGTTTTCCTAAATTAGTCAATAGTCAATAGAAAATAATCAATTACAACGGCTGTCCCCAGTTTTTGCCTGACTCCCTATTTCCTCTCAGACAGGTCAATGCAATCAGAAAAATTAATACTTGACCCCTTATTCCTTTTGGCCTAAACCGCCACAATCCTGTCGGGCACCCTGGCGCATTGCAACAGGTGTTATAACTTGCTCTCATTTTCATATCTGCTATAATAATGTCAAGATTATGCTTGACGATATGATTGTTATAACTTGCTCTCATTTTCATATCTGCTATAATTTTAGAATTACTCAAAGCAATGAGCGATCAGTTATAACTTGCTCTCATTTTCATATCTGCTATAATATCGGGGCCGGCCGGCTCCTCTGTTTGGCGTTATAACTTGCTCTCATTTTCATATCTGCTATAATACGCTTAATCTTTTTAATATTGATCCTGATGTTATAACTTGCTCTCATTTTCATATCTGCTATAATTTGATCGTTCGGGACGACCAGCTCGTGGAGTGTTATAACTTGCTCTCATTTTCATATCTGCTATAATCTTATACGATCGAACGATACGAGGGAATCGGTTATAACTTGCTCTCATTTTCATATCTGCTATAATAAAGGCGGCCTTGGCCTCGATAACGGATGGTTATAACTTGCTCTCATTTTCATATCTGCTATAATCTGGTTCAATTTGTAGTAGATCAATCCAAGTTATAACTTGCTCTCATTTTCATATCTGCTATAATTGTTCGCATAGCTTATGATGCAGCCGGCCAGTTATAACTTGCTCTCATTTTCATATCTGCTATAATATTGCCGCGAAAGGATGTCAGGATTGGACCGTTATAACTTGCTCTCATTTTCATATCTGCTATAATGGTTTGTTTATGCCGCAAAGTCTCTCAGCTGTTATAACTTGCTCTCATTTTCATATCTGCTATAATGTCTCTCGTTAAGGAGACTGAAGAAAAGATGTTATAACTTGCTCTCATTTTCATATCTGCTATAATAAAACGAACACGATGACGACTACGTCACCCGTTATAACTTGCTCTCATTTTCATATCTGCTATAATCGGGATGTACATGCTCTCAAACGCGCTTCGGTTATAACTTGCTCTCATTTTCATATCTGCTATAATTTGGAATGTTAAGACCGGTGCATCGCTTCCGTTATAACTTGCTCTCATTTTCATATCTGCTATAATATATTCAAGCTTACATAAACCGACTAGCGTGTTATAACTTGCTCTCATTTTCATATCTGCTATAATAATTCGCATCCGGATAAAACACCTCCACGAGTTATAACTTGCTCTCATTTTCATATCTGCTATAATGAATTCACTATTGTTTACGACTGGCTGAGCGTTATAACTTGCTCTCATTTTCATATCTGCTATAATGGAAGGGTCAGGCACGATCAATGGAGATGGGTTATAACTTGCTCTCATTTTCATATCTGCTATAATTTTCGACGCCGGGGCTATCGAGCATGAATGGTTATAACTTGCTCTCATTTTCATATCTGCTATAATGTATCGCTATTTCAACATTGGCGGCTAAGAGTTATAACTTGCTCTCATTTTCATATCTGCTATAATTAAAAAGAAATGGATAGCAAGCATAAGGATGTTATAACTTGCTCTCATTTTCATATCTGCTATAATGCAGAGCTTGTGATTGTATTGCTCTGGTCGGTTATAACTTGCTCTCATTTTCATATCTGCTATAATATGATCTCCTGTTTTGATTCGTTAATTTCAGTTATAACTTGCTCTCATTTTCATATCTGCTATAATTGCTCCATTCTTTGAACCGGCATCGAAACGGTTATAACTTGCTCTCATTTTCATATCTGCTATAATCGCGATATTCCAGCGGACGCAGTGGTTCGAGTTATAACTTGCTCTCATTTTCATATCTGCTATAATAGTTCCTGATAACAAGCTGGGCCTGGTCCCGTTATAACTTGCTCTCATTTTCATATCTGCTATAATAGTAGATATGTAACTCTCTGGCGAGAAAGAATTTGTGTGAATATTTAATGTAAAAAAACGGAGTTTTCTTGCTGAAAATAATCATCAAATTACCATTTTTTTAATTTTGTAAGGCTTTATTTTGGTGCTCAAATCTATTACTAAGCCTTTTTTCCTGTTTTATCTCCTTATATTTACCTAACATATCAACGGAGTATTTTTTTAATTCTACATTTCTGTATCCTGTTTCCTTAGTTTTTTCTCCTTTCATTTTGTTTATGAGTGAGCCATCAACTTTCTTGATGCTAATTTTACTTCTGGTAGCTCGTGTATAATCGACATAATACATTTGATTATTAATGCTTATTAAATCATCCTTGAATAAAGAAAATCTAAATTTAAGCTTTCCCTCATTTATGCTTGGCCACTGGTCATAAGAAGCATTATTTTTGTTCAGGTATTTTTCCGGTAGCGGTTTATTGCTGAAAATATCAATTGTGTATATCGGAACAATATAATTTTTCCCATCTTTATCAACAAACATATCCGCACGAACCATATCCCCCATCTCGGCATATCCGGAATTGATTTCAATAATTCTCTTCTTATTTGCTTTTCCTTTGCTGATTATCGTATCTTTGTGTGCAGAAGCAGTAACAGTGTGCCTTGGCATTCGAGACACAAAGACGTTATCAACAGCATCTTGAATGTCATCTCTTATATTGGTCCAAGGTTTAAACTTATCACGACCAAAGTGTTTATACCAGTTCTTACCCTTCCTCTCTATTGCCTTGGATAAATTTGATACCAGATATACATGACCATAAGTCGAACAGGCAACAACCAAAGCATCAATTGCGTGGTGCAAATCATTTTCACTTCTGTTTTTATTCAGCCCCCACATGTGACGCAGAAAAGCCGTAATCCCACCGCTGCGCACTTGTATTCTGTTCACATCTTTTATGTCGTCTCTGAGGGATTTTGAAAAATCAAAATGTTTTCGAAGATAATTGGCAATATGTTTTTCGGCGTAGCGAGTATCATTGAGATTTCTACTCAAGAACTTTTCTTTGTCTTTATCAGTCCAGCTTTTTCTGAGTAGATTTATTCTTTTTGGATAAGGCATACCATACATCTTTTTTACAGTATATTCATACTCTGCCCACTTTCGGCAATCCTTGCCATACATTTCTTCAAACCATTCAAAAGGTATCCTGTCCCTTTTATCCTGATTTGCCTTTTGTGTGCATAACACCTTGTTATTTAAACTGTCATTAAATGACCTGCTCATCGGTATAACATGGTCTATCTCACAGTCTCTGATATAAACTTCATTGGCTGCGCCCGTCGGATACAATGTGATTTTCGTACCCGTATAAGGACAGAAATAATTCTGCTGCTCAGCTAGTCTGAACATTAAAAGGTTCTGACCTTCTTCAGGGTCAATTCCAGCTTCTCTGCATCGTTCTGATGCGGCTTCTTTATCTTCCCGGTATCTGTTTTGGCCCTGCTGAATTTTAATTTTCCTTTGTTCGCTGCTTGCCAATTCTGTAGCTATTTCTATATGAATCTGGTCAATTGGATATTTACTATTATACTTTCGCACAATGGCATTTACGATTTTTCTTGTCTGAGATATTACCCTTGCAACAACGGGATTATTTTCGAAAAAATCGTTGTAGGGTTTCAGTATTGGTTGCTTTTCATACTCAATCTTTCCAAAACCGGCTTTTTCCTTCGCATCGTTAAATAAATCACCCTTCTCTATGAAAACTAACAATTTTCGTATTGCCTCTATTGAATAATTAGCGAGTTGCTTCATGTTGATCGTCAGTACCGCATCTATTATGTCCTTATCAACAAAGCCATTTTGTTCCAGATATTCCGTTCTTGTTTTGTCGCTCTTGTGATAGACAAGCGCCTCGGCGATAATGTCCAGACTGTTCGTATCAGCGGCCAATTCGGCCCATTTGTTTTCACTATCGTGCTCTACAACTGCCTTTTTAATTTTATGATAACCTTTAAGCTCTACAAAAGTATCTTTCTCAAATTGTTTAATGTATTTGGCCTCACTACCTAATTCTGACACTGATTTTGTATATCCTCTTATTATATCTGCAAATCGGAAATCATCTGAAAGGTTCAATTGCTTTCTAATATCTGAATAATAAACGTGAATCTTTTTTGAATTTGGCCAAAGTTTTTTACTGTGGAATATCTTCTTTATTTCCCTGTCAAGTGCTCTAATCTCGCCAGAATTAATATGTACGATTGGGACTTTATGTTTCTGATCGAATTGTAATTGGCCTTTTTTAATTTCACATTCAATCCTTTTGTTGTATTCAGGATTTTTCTCACTATATGAGCAAAGATTAAATCTTATATGCAAATCGTCCTGAAGTCCTAATTCTGTTCTTATCTTAGCAAATGTAACTTTTGTGTTTTTATACGAAAGTGCTTCTATTTTATTTCTCTGAGTATCATCGAGTGCTAAATGCCTGTCTTTATTATTAGTGTCAACCAACTCTAAAGTATTGAGCCTGTTGAATAAGGTAAATCTTTCTGCTGTATAACTTTCTTTAGGCGCACATAATTCATCCTTGATGAATTCGCACTTGTTCATCATTTTTTGAAGTCTATACTCGTCTATTGATTCTTCATTCATCAAAATTTCATCAATGTATCTTAGTTTGAATTTTTCTTTGGCTTTCGGATTGCGTAATTCCTTTTGTCTTTTGAATATTGCCTTGATTTCCTCTTTTAATAATAACCGGGGTATTGAATTTTGATATTTATCTTTAGCATTTCTTTTTCTTTTATTTTCCGTATTTATCTGATTAAATTCCTCCCAGAACATCTGACCGACGGTTTTCCAGTTACTATCCTCAAATTTGTTTCTAATTCTGATAAGCCCCGCTTTTACCTTACCTGTTTCAGATCCTTTTTCCTCTTTTTTAAGCTCTTCAGATTTTGTGTGAAAATAGAAACCTCTATGTTTAGCGATATGATAAAGCACTCTGAAAAATTCTTTATCAGTAAGCTTTCTTTCAAGAGCTTCTTTTCTTATAAACCATATATCCCATTTTTTTTCTTTATCACCTTTTTTGGGTTTAAGGACATTGTCATGGTTAAAATCGCCTGTGATTAAATTGAATTCCCTTGCGAGTTTTACAAGGCTTTTTAACCTTCGAGCTTTTCTTCTAATTGTCTTGCGGCTTCTTCTTGCCAATCCTCTTTTTAGTGCTAGACTTTTCTTTTGCCTGTCCTGAGGCACTTGAAAAGTTCTTACGCCTGTATCTATTATTTTGCCATCGCATATCTTATACTTTTCAAGAACTGTGCCGTCCGCTTTTTCATCCATATACTTCTCTTCTGAAAGCTGAACCAGACCCCATCCAACGGAACCGATGCCGATATCAAGACCCAAAATATTTTTTTGATTAATCATTTTTCCCCATTTTTCCCTTGACTATTTAAATCAAACCGTTTAAGTTATAATTTGAGAGCAAGTTATAATAAGTCTTCCTCATGAAGGAAGATTGTGGAGTTCTACCTTTTCGGTATCTCCTCAATATTGTAACTATTAGGGAGCGAGTTATCTGCTCGCTCCTTCTTTTGCGCTCATCAGAAATACTATGTAAATTCACCTATTAAAATTCAAGTAACCCTCTCAAATTAAAATTCTCATCCTCGAAAGCCTTCATATATAAATCGTATGTCGTATGTCGCATATCGCATGTTGTATATCGTTTGTCGCCTTTGGAGTTATTGTACACATAAACGACTAAAAAACAACAAAAAATTTCTTTTACCACGAAGAACATAACAGGGACGGCCTATTATTGCTCAGTGAAGTCCCGGCTCGCCGGGATGGGAAATCCCAGTTGGTAATTATTTATTTATTTTTATTGAACGCCCGTTCCACTATTGTGGTATAATAGTTTAAAGTTAGGCATATTCTTTAGTCCCTCAGGAATATCTCCCTTATAATAATCGAGAGACACGATATATGGCCATCAGTAGGCCAAAAGGAGTACAGAAGTGAGTAATGGTACAGTAAAATGGTTTAATTCAAGTAAGGGCTTTGGCTTCATCGAGCCGGACGGTGGTGGCGATGATTTGTTTGTTCACCACTCGGAAGTTAAGACGACCGGCTATGCATCGCTCGATGAAGGCCAGAATGTCGAATTCGAGATCGGAGAAGGCAGAAAAGGTCCCTGTGCGACCAACGTAATCCCCGGCTAAGCTTAAGCAACATGCTGTAAAAACCAACGGGCTCCGCAAAAAACGGAGCCCGTTTCATTTCAAACGTGTTCGTCCATTCTACGCGACTCAGATCCAGATAAATACAGGGTTGAGAGAATACAATCATACAATACGCAGTTGTCGAGTCCAAATTATCTGACTGGACATAATAGGGACGGAAAGACAAAATAAGACGATTCAAGGAAGTTTCGCGTTCTTTGGTGCATTACGCCTTTGGAAAAATGATACACGAAAACAAGTAAAAAGTCAAAAGGAAAAAAAGAATCCAGAATTTAAAAATCTGCGTTTATCAGCGTTCATCTGCGGTTAGAATTAGTCGTTAGTATATAGTCGTTGGTCGTTAGTCTAAATACCAAATACCATTCACTGTTTCTTTATTTCTTCGTGAATCTTCGCGTCCTTCGTGGTGAATCTTGGCTTTTATCTACATGAATTTTTGTCTCTGCGTCCTCGGCGTTCTCCGCGATAAAGATCGCCGTCTCACGGAGATTTATCTGGAATTAGCCCGCCTTTATCCGTTTAGATTCGTATAATACTAAACTAAATGATTATTGATTAATGATTATTGATAAATGATAGAAGTAAGACAATTTCGAGCATTGAACATCTGCGTTAATCTGCAATACAATCTTTCAAAACGTTGTTTTTTATGCTCGATTTTTGTTTTGGCCACTCGTAACCTTTGTATTTGCAAGATTTTACGAAGCTTTTCTATTAGACGAACTTTTTGGTTGCGGCCAAGGGCGAAGCCCGAGGCTGCGCCAGGTTTATCTGCGGTTAATGAAAATGATTATTATCTTTATTGGTGTTCACCCCATGAGATAGGTAAAACCGTGTCGAAAAAAGCCAAATTAATGCAAAAAACAGGTGAAAAAGAGAAGAAAACGACGAAAATCCGTGGCTAATTTGAAAAAACAAACCCAATTTATGAAAGGGTGAAATTGGCGCAAACTCTTTACTGAAAGGTGATTATGAAGATTTTCACGCTTTGGGACGGCGAAAAAACAAACCCAATTCAAAGCCAAACAAAGCCAATCTTATTTAGCCCCCAGATTTATCTGGGGGTTGAAAACGAATTTGAAAAAACAAAGCCAATTTTGAAATGGGCAAAATAACGTTAAGTCAATAATATCAATGGTTTATGGAGATTTTGATGGGCCGGGCCAGCGAAAAAACAAAGCCAAACAAAGCCAATTTCGGTCGGAAATCCTTACTTTCGGTAACGCCAGTCCACTTTTCCTTTATAGGCCATTGTCTCCTGGACAAGGGCGAACAAGCCGGGATCGTATTGCTTAAGCGTCTCGCGCGTGGCGATTGGGTGGCTGGAATCATTGGGCGCTGCGACCGCCCCGGCTGCGTCGAAGTAAGCCAGCACGCCCTCGGCCCAGTATTCGGCGCGATTGTGAATTGCGGCAGTGCCTTTCCATAAGCCCTTACTAATAGCACTGTTATAGAGTTCTTTGAGCTTTTCGTCGAAGCGGATGTCCATTCGCCGGACTCGCAGCTCATACTGCTGAACGCTTCGGCCTGTGCTGTCGAAGTTGGGATCGACCGGGCGTGTGCCCGTTAAGTGATAGAGGGCTTTGGCAAAGACGCGGATGACCTGGCAACCTGTAGAATAAGGGCCGTTTAGGTCGTCCAGCACGTTTTCCTGAGCCACGACCAGCAGTTTGGCTTCGGGCGAGTAATCCAGGAACCTCGCCGTGTGATCTATGCTCTCGGCCGGTATGTTCTTATACTCAGGCAGATCGGACAGGCTCTCCTCCGGGCCAAGGACGACCAGCTTTGCACCGTCGGCGATGAATGCCTTGAGGATGTCATGGCGATATGCGAACATCTTGCGGATCGTGTCGTTGGCTTTGAGCAGGGCCTCGTCGCCGGCATGCCGGCCGAGAACGGTGAACTCGCGCGCCCAGGTGAACTTCGTATAATATGGGTCGATATCGAACCTGGCCGGCGGCGTTTCAACATTGGGCAGAGCCTGGAGCCAGCTATAACGCCAGTCCTGATCGGGGCTCAGGTTAAAGGTGCTTCTGACCAGCTCGTAACCGGCCGGGTCGTAAATCTTGAGTTGCTCACGCCGGCCGATTTGGCCGTGGTTCCAGTTATTGACGCGGTTGCAGTCGAAATAAGCCTGCGCGATCTCAGCGAAGTATTCGGCGGAATTGCCGATTGCGTAGGTGTCCTTATAGAGACCTTTGCTTACCGCATTGCGGTACGCGGCATCCTTGCGACCCCTCCACGCCGGGTCTATTCTTCTGAGCGTGCTGTCGATCGTATGGCAGAATTCGTGCACGGCGATGCTCTCGTCATCATAGCGATCGATGGGCAAGCTGAGCAGATTCTCCTCGCCGAAGCTGGTGGGATGGCCGCCGGTGCCGCGAACACGCTCATTGAGATAATCCGGATTCCGGGCGTTACGGTTTTCGGGCAGGTCGGTATAGACCTGATCCTTGCCGATGATGACCAGGTACATGCCCCGGTCGACCATCGCATCGAGCACATCGGGCCGGCCGGCCAGCATATGTGTAACAATCTCATAAGTGCGCTGAAGCGCCAGGTCAGCAACTTCCGCCGCGGCGACAACCGGCATGCCCTTGACATCGATATATT
>Ga0268285_1001697_pt1 | contig 10330 bp, 9 predicted proteins | sample saktaG_2_FD_190144 | JGI IMG/M metagenome (GOLD analysis project Ga0268285, IMG submission 190144) | Saline water microbial communities from Sakinaw Lake, British Columbia, Canada - sak_2013_06_06_120m | ecosystem: Environmental > Aquatic > Non-marine Saline and Alkaline > Saline ... | reverse complement strand
TGAAAAGCAGAACCAAAAGCAACACTTCCTTCTCCAACACCAACTTTCCATTTTTCCTTATATCCTTCAGGAGCAATATTCTCAATTAATTCATTAACATGTTCAATAATAGAAATGAATTTCTTTTCCATTTCTTTAGGAGTTAATTTAACTTCCTTGATTAATCTATCAACTTTGTTTATGAATAAAACAGGTTTTACTAATTCTTTTAAGGCTTGTCTTAGAACTGTTTCTGTTTGGGGCATTACTCCCTCTACAGCACATGTTAAAACAATGCATCCATCAACAGCCCTCATTGCTCTTGTAACATCTCCCCCAAAATCAACATGTCCAGGAGTATCAATTAAATTAATTAAATAATCTTCTCCACCAACTTTATGCATCATACTTACAGAAGCAGAATCAATAGTGATTCCTCTTGAAGCTTCGTCCTCGTGAAAATCAAGTTTCAAAGCTTTTCCAGCTTCTTCTTGTGACATCATACCTGCTCCTAAAAGCAAGTTATCTGAAAAAGTAGTTTTACCATGGTCAATGTGTGCAGCAATTGCTATGTTTCTAATCCTGTCTTGTTGTCGCATTAATTTTACAAAATCTTTATCTGTTGCCATTAAAAACAACCTAAGCGGTTTTTTTCGATTTTCCCTTCCTTTGCGGTTAAGCGATTTTTTAAATTGCCTCCGATGAAAATCGCGCTTAAGTTAATGATTAAAGTTAACAAAATTAGTTTATAAAGTTTTGTAGGTCTAACTATAAAAAGCACTCTTTATCTTATCTTTATATAATTCTTTTAGTTTTTCACAACCTTCAGAAATATCTTCTATTTTATCTTTAGAACCATTTAATCCATTATACTTCTTTTCTAATTCTTCACATTCTTTTGGAATGTGGACTTTAACAAATAATTTTTGTTCATATTTATTCCCAGAGACTTTCACAACATAGCTACTTGTAGAATCATCAAAGCCAATTATATTAATATTATTCTTTTTTCTTGCTTGACTAAAAGTACTAGTGCCAACACAAACAACAAATTCTAAACTATTTAATTTATTTAAGACAGGAACTAATTCTCTTGGGATATTGTGCTTTTTATTGCAATTTCCATTGTGTAATCTAATTGTGTCTCTTGATTTTGCTTTTGACATCCAAAGATAAGTTAAAGTGAGATTTATAAATTTTATGATGATTAAGAATTACCTTGCACTATCTGCTTGAGATTCACTATCTTTTCTCTTTTTAATTGCAAAACTTTCACCATTTTCTTCAGAAGCTAAAATAATTTCTTCTGCTAATGCTTGAGAAAAACTTTTCTTTTTATTAAAAGCTTTATCTGAAGAACCATGAACAAGATGCTTTAAAGCAAGATTAACTCTTCTTAAAGGTGAAACATCAACTGCTTGAGGATATCTTGCTCCTCCATATTCAATAACAGTAACTTCATCTCTTGGAGCAGATTTTTCAATTGCTTTAACTAAGACTTGAACAGGATTTTGATTTGTTTTCTTTTCAATTAACTTAAATGCTTCAAGAACAATATTCATATTTCTTGTATACTTTCCTGTTGCTCTTCCAACGATAACTTTATGTTTCTTTCCTCTATGTCCTGCAACAGCAACCCGATTCATTAATCTTTCAACAATATTAACTTTTGTTTGACCAAATTTTTGAACATTTCTTCCATAACTTTTCAAAATGAGTTTTGGTTCAAGATTTATTGCACTTTTTAATCCAGGATCTTCTACTTTTACTTCTGTAATATCATACAAATCAAATATTTTGAATTGTGGAATGGTTTTTTGTTCAGTTGTCATTTTAATTTTTTGATTTCTCTAAATATACTTGTGCTAAAAGTCTTTCTACATTTAATTCCCCTAAATTACATTTTTCTGATTCACCAGAATTAAACAATACCATACCAGAACCCATGTTTCCATCTTCTTTTGCCATTTCAAGAGCTTCTTCAAAACTTGTAGCTTTATGGTATTTTCTTTCTTCAAAAATAATTTTATCTTCTACTTTAAAATTTCCTTCAACAGAATAATAACTTTTTCCTTCCATTATCTTCTACCCTTCTCTATCTTACCTCTAACTAATCTTGCTAAAGGCTGATCATTTACTTGAATAACTTGAAATCTAACACCAGGAATATCTCCTTTACTTCTTCCTTGTTTTCCGCCAATTCGCTCAATCATAACTTCATCATGTTCATCTATAAATTTTTGTGCAAGATTACCAGGAATAAAAGCAGTAACTTGTTTTCCGTTTTTCTTTAACTGAACTCTGCAACATTTTCTCATTGCTGAGTTTGGTTGCTTTGCTTCTTTTTGAACTTTTTGTAAAACAATTCCTTTTGCTTGATTAGCACCTTCTAATGGATCTGATTTAGCATAAAGATTTAGAGTTCTAACTTTGTATTGCCGATCTTTCCACCGGAATTTCTTTCTATTTTTTATACTTTTTATTGCACTTTTTAATCCCATATTCTAATAACTAATCGAGAGAAAATTGATTTATAAAGATTTCTTATACTATTCTAAACTCTCTTTTGAAGAAATCTTTAACTATTTTTTGCATCTCTAAGAGCCTTCTTTTATTTCTTCCAATTAAGGCAGCCTTACTTTGACTTCCTGCATTCAAGATTATCTCATCTGGAGTAATGTTTAATTCTTTAAATGTAACAGGGCTAACAATAGCTGAGATAAATGTTTTAGCATCTTTTACATCATTTGGAATAGCAATAATCTTTATTCTTTTACCTAATATTTGACTCATTTGTTTTGCATTTCTAGCATTTTCACCAAATGCTTGAGAGATTAATCTTCTAGGGACACAAAAAACAAGAGCTTCATTATATTTGAAACAATGTCTTGTACTAACTCTTGTGATTTTACCGAAGAGGTTTAAATACCTCATATGCTGCATGTCAATAGTGTTCACCATCTTATAAATCCTTTAGATATATTTATTTTATAAAGCTATTTGTTGACCTCTTCAACAACCTTGGTCTTAGCTTTTTTCTTATCTTCATCTTTTTTTATCAAAGGTCCAACAACTTTAACAAGAAGTCCAGGTAGACCAGTACCAATTGGAACTGGTTGATTAAGTATAATATTTTCAATAACACTTGCTAATTTATCTCCGCTTCCTTTCAAAGTAGCATTTACAAATTGTTTAACAGGAGTTTCAAAAGTTGCTCTTGCTAATATTGAGGATTTCTGAGCAATAATACCCATCCTTGTAACCCCTTTAACGTCGCCTGTATTGGTCATAGCATCTGCAACTAATTTAAGGTGCCTTATGTTAATATCTAATCCCTGACTTTTAAGAACTCCTGTAATCTCATTAATTATTAATTGACGTGCAACCTCAATTCCAAACACATCCGCCATTTCATAGAAATCATTTGAAACTAATTTGTCATTATTAACTTCTTTCATGCTAATCATTTCTTTCAAATTTGTTCCTAAAGTAATTATTACAAAATCCCTCTCTTTCTTTACAATTAAGACTTGTTTAATATCTTTAACCCCCGAGATTATTGTTTCTTTTAATTTTTCTTTAAGTTTATATATTTCTCTGAATCCAAATTCAGAAACATTTAAGATTATTGAGTTTGATTTTTCTTTAACTTTAAATCCATTATCATTTAGTCTTTCAACAACTTTCTTTATAGAGATATGGGTTTGTTTTAATCCTTTTTCATCAATTTTTATTTCAATCTTTCTATTTCCAAAATCTAATCCAATCTCAGAAGCAATTTCTCGCAATTTAACTTCTTTAATCTTCTCAGCAAATATTTTTGCACTTCTCTCATTGTTAAATTCTTTATTCAAATAAACCTCCATTTTAGGAGAAGAAGGTTTCTTTCTTGCATCAAAGATTTCTATAATTCTTGGTAAACCCTGAGTAACCTGCATCTCTGCCACCCCTGCCATGTGGAATGTTCTTAAAACCATTTGTGTTGAAGCTTCTCCAAATGATTGAGCAGTAACAATTCCTATTGCTTCTCCAGGATCTAATTCTCCTTTAATATGAAGTTTAGTAACATCTAAACCGTCATCTCCGTATTTGAATTGGATAAGATTATTATTACTATCTCTAATTGTCCCGTCATATTCTTTTCTTAAATCTTGTAGGGCATTTGCTAATCTTCTATATAAATAACCTGATTTAGGAGTTCTCAAACCAGTATCCATAAGTGAATCTCTTCCTGTAATTGCTTGGAAAAAGAATTCATCTGGCCTTAAACCTTTAATAAAAGAACTTCTAATAAATCCTCTTGATTTTGGGGAGAGATCTCCTTGTTTGAAAGATGAAAGAGTTCTTCCTGTATAACCAAAATCAACCCTATGATTTCCTAAAGCTTGCTGACCAACACACGAAGCCATCTGGGTAATATTAAGAATATTTCCTCCACCCCCTGATTTAATCATGTGGTTAACTGGATTTGTAGCAGGAAATTCTTGTTTGACAATTTCTCCAATTTTTGTTCTTACTTCATTTAATGCTTGCAATATCTTTATCTCTCTTGACTCTTCTTTTGTTTTTCCAGGAATGCTTTCTAAAGTTCCTTCATTATAAGCTAAAATTAATTCATTTGTTTTCTTCTCAGCTTTTCTAATTATTTCTTCACCAGATTCAATTACTTTTTCATCTAAATCTAAATCTTCAACAGAAGTTGTGATTCCAATATCAGTAAGATAATTTTTACCCAGATTAAAAGCATTCTTAATAGTTTCAAAAGTTTTTGTTCTACCAACAGTTCTATCAAGTTCTTTGACTAATTCTCCATCTTCATCACCAAAAGTAGTTTTATCTATAACTCCTTTAATAACTTCCCCATCTTTAATTGTTAGAGAATCATTTGAAAAATTAACCTTAGGCAATATCTTGGAGAATATTTCAAGTCCTGATATTGTCTTTTTTGAAACAGAACAATCTAATCCTGATTTATATAAAAGCTGATTTGCTTCTTCTTTAGAAAGTTCATTAAATCCTAATAAATAGTTCCCAGTAATTGCATCTCCAATACACCCTACAAGATTAGTATTATTTTTAGGAGACATAAGATTTCTTTTAACATCTAAAAGTATTTTTGCTTCTGCTCTTGCCTCTTCTGTTTGTGGAGAATGAATATTCATTTCATCACCATCAAAATCAGCATTATATGGAGTTGCAGCAGCAGGATGTAATCTAAATGTCCTTCCAGGCAATACTTTTACATAATGGGCCATAAGACTTCCTCTATGAAGACTTGGATGCCTATTAAATAATACAATATCACCATTTTGTAAATGTCTTTCAACTTGATAACCCGGAGAAAGTTCACTAATAATTTCTTCTTTTAATTCTTCTGATATTTTTTTTCTCTTTCCATCAGGACGTATAACATAGTTTGCTCCAGGATATTCTTCTCCTTTTTTCACCAAGCTCTTTAATTTATTTATATTAATATCATTAACAGTTTCAGCTACAGTAACAACTCTTGCAATTTCATAAGGAATTCCCACTTCATTTATATTAATGTAGGGGTCAGGAGAGATAACAGTCCTACCAGAATAATTAACTCTTTTACCAGCAATATTTTTTCTAATTCTTCCTTCTTTACCTTTTATCCTTTCTGTAATTGTCTTTAAAGGTTGACCACTTCTATGTCTTGCAGGAGGGATTCTTGTTGTTGTATTATCAAAGAAAGTTGTAATGTGGAATTGTAATAAATCCCATAAATCTTCAATAATAACTTCGGGAGCACCTGCATTTAGATTTTCCCATAATCTTTGATTAGCCCTAATAATATCTGAAAGTTTATGTGTTAAATCATCTTCACTTCTTTCACCTGATTCTAGAATAATACTTGGTCTTACTGTTACAGGTGGAACCAATAATGAAGTTAAAACAGCCCATTCAGGTCTACAATTATTCGGATCAACTCCAATTTTTTTTAATTCATCATTAGGAATAGCAACTAAAATATCTCTAACCTCTGTTGGAAATATTCTTGTCTTCCCCTTGTAGAAATTTGTGGGTTTATCTAATTTAGTTCTGCTTTGTGCTGCTTGGCAATGAGGGCATTTCTTAGAATCTTTTGCTTTTTTAGCTCTTTGACTTGGGGAAAACCTCTCTAAATCTTTATCATCAAGCATTAATTTACCACAATCATGGCAAAAACATCTTAAACAAGTTTCAATTAAAGGAACATATTTTAGATGAATAACAGGTCTAGCCAAATCAATACTTCCTGGGTGTCCTAAGCATTCTTTTAATCTTCCTCCACAAGTTCTACATCTTACACCTGGATCAATGGCACCTAATCTTAAATCCATTAAGCCCCCATCAACAGGATAACCGTCAATATCATAAAGTTCTGGAGTAACAATTTTAGCAGAAGAAATTCTTTTTATTTGGTCAGGACTAATTAAAGCAAATCTAATTTCTGCTATCTTTTTTCTAATTGGTTTCATTTTAGTTTTTGTTTATTTCTCTAACTAATTTACTTTTTTCTGCTTCTGAGATTAATTCTTGTTGACTAAGATAGATTACAGAATCATTATTTCCACCATACTGCTTTCTTACCACAGCTTCAGATTTAACCCTGCTAATCATCCTATCATAATTATTCATAAAACTTGTTGCGCCTTTATTTTCTTTCATTTTTGTTTTTAAGGGAAGGTAGTGCGGTAGGAAACCGTTAGGTGTCCTTCGCTATTCATATTTGTTTTTTAATTCAAATTTAGTACCAATGTGTAATCCTTGTAATTCTTCTAATAATAATTTGAAAGCATATGAAACTTCAACAGGTTCAAGATCTTCACTTCCACACATAGGGCAACTAATTTTATTTCGTATATTATCATCAATACCGATTGATCCACACTTTGTGCAAATTGGTAATACAACTTTATCAGAATCATACCTTTCTTTTAATAATAATGAAGCACCATGAGCAACTAAGGCTTGCTGTTCCATTTCTCCTAATCTTAAAGCTCCACCTCTCGCCCTACCTTCAATAGGTTGTCTAGTTAATAATGCAACTTTTCCAGTAGCTCTGCCATGAAGTTTGTTTCCAACCATATATTTAAGTTTAAGATAATATAAATTTCCAACAAATATCTTTGCCCCCATTCTTTTTCCAGTAATCCCATTGTACATTGTTTCTTTCCCGTCAAATCTAAATCCTAATTGTTCTAAATTTTTCTCTAATTCTTTTTTACTTGTACCAGAAAAAGAAGTCCCATCAATTATTTCTCCTTTCAAACAACCAACTTTACCTGCTAGCAATTCCAATAAATAACCAACAGTCATACGACTTGGAAGACCATGAGGATTAAATAGAACATCTGGTCTAATACCATTTGATGTAAAAGGAATATCATCTTCAGGAACAATCATACCAATAACACCTTTTTGACCATGAGAAGTTGCAAATTTATCTCCTAATTCAGGTATTCTTTGGTCCCTTGTTTTAACTTGGACAATCTTATTTCCTTCAGAATCTTCTGTAACAAAAACAGCATCTACAATTCCTGTCTCTTCTTGTCTCATTGTTACACTTGATTCTTTTTTTGTTCTAACTGAGATTTCTCTAGCTTCTGATAAGAATTTTGGAGGAGACATTTTTCCAATTAATACTTCCCCTTCTCCAATTTCTGCTTCAGGGAAAACTACTCCATCATTTTCCAAGAACCTATAACTTGATTCCATTTTATAACCAGAAGCATCCTTTTCAGGAATAGCTACTTCATCTTTTAATCCACCAGCATAATTCATCTCAACTGCAGAATAAGGCCTGTAATAGAAACTTCTCCCAACACCCCTATCAACACTTCCTTTATTAAACACTAAAGCATCTTCCATATTATATCCTTCATAAGTCATTATGGCAACAACAAGATTTTGCCCAGCAGGGTAGGTGTTTAATGTATCATATACAAAACTTCTTACAATTGGTTTTTGAGGATATTGTAAAATACTTACATCTGTATCTGTTCTACATAAGTAATTAGCAGAATATAATCCCAAAGCCTGTTTTTGTGTTTTACTTCCTCTATTTAATCTTGAGCTTTGGTCATGATTTCCATATGGAACTAATCCAGTAACAACACCAAATAAAGCAATACTATCTATCTCAAGATGTGTGTGTTCAGGAGTTAATTCTTCTTCATATAGTGAAACTAAAGTGTTTTCTTCTTCAGCAGCATCGAGATATTCAATAATCCCTTTTTTAATTAAATCTTCCCATCTTATTTCATTTTGTTCTAATTGGATTAAATGTTCATTTTTTAATCTTGGAGCTCCATTTTCTAAGATTATTAATGGTCTTAAGACTCTTCCAGGTTCTGTTGAGATTGAAATATTTTGGAAGCTTTCATCATCTCTTATGCTCATTTGAAGGGGCAATTCATTTTTTCTTCTTTTTTCTCTAATTTCTTGAGTAAATTCGTTGTAATTTTCTACATTTCCAATAAATCTTCCATTAAAGAAAACTTCACGCCCTTTAACACCTTCTTTATCTAATCCTAAAGATTCTAATTCTTTTAAGAACTTATCTTCGTCTAAATCGGTTCTTGTTGAAACTTGGCTTAATAATGCAAGATTTTTTCTTAATCCAATTTCTGTTCCTTCTGGAGTTTCTATCGGGCAAAATCTTCCATAATGAGTTGGATGTAATGTTCTAGCCATAAAATTTTCTTGGTCACTTGGAAGCATACTTGAAACCCTCTGTAATTGGGAAATTGTTGCAAGATAATTTGTCTTATCCATATTTTGAGTAATACCACTTCTTTCACCTGTCCAACTTCCTGTAGCAATTGCAGATTCAACTCTATGCGAGAATAGAGTAGATTTAGCAAGAATCTTAATCGAGAAAAATTTCTTTCTCTTTGCTGATTTTTGTAATGAATACTGTATATCTCTAATTAAAATACCCAAATTAACCCTGAATAAAGTTGATAACAAATCTCCTGAAAGCCTAACTCTTTTATTAGCATAGTGGTCTTTATCTGTTCTTAATTGTGGATTTTCTTTAGCAATTAAAAACTGTTTAATTAATTTACAAAGAGTTACTGCTTTTTTCATTCTATCTTCTTTTTTATTTCCAATATGCGGGAAAAGATAAGAATCAATCCTTTGTTTTGCTCTATCTAGAATTTCTTTTTTTGTACCTTGAAGATTTGTTTTTTCAGCAATAAACATAATTGCATCTTCTCTAGTTGCTAAATTAACATATTCATACAAATTAACAATAACACTATCTGTTTCTTTTCCAATATATTTTGCAATATCTGATTCTTTTGTTAAACCTAATGCTTTTAATATAACAATTGCTGGTAAATCTCTAAATCTACTAAAAGATAATTCGAAAATACCTTCTTTACTTTCTGATAAATTAACAGGAATTCTATATGTTCCTTTTGAAGAAAATAGTTTCAAAATTAATTCTCCTTTGTTATTTGTTTCTACAAATGGCTGGTTTTCTGCAAGGTCTTCTGCCATAACCATAACTCTTTCATTACCTCTAATTATAAAATATCCTCCAGGATCCATACCATCATTATAATTCTCAATTAGTTCTGCCTGACTCATTCCAGAAGTATTACAAACTTTACTCTTTACCATTATAGGTATTCTACCAATCTCAACAGTTTCAGAATCAACTTGGTCGTCTTTCCTAACTGTAATTTCTAAAGTAATAGGAGCAGAATAAGTTAAATTTCTTAATCTTGCTTCAAAAGGCATGATTAATGAAGAACTTCCATCAGCTTCGATAACTTTTGGACTTCCAACTTTTATTTTTCCTAAACTAATCTCAAAATCATCACCATCTATTCCTTCTGATATTTCATTAACAATCTCTTGCATTCTTTTTTCTATGAAATTATTAAATGATTTTATGTTAGATTCAACTAAAGAATGGTCTTTTAAATATTTCTTAACAATTAAATGCCGAGTATCTTTTACCATTAAACAACAACTCTAAAGTATAAATTAACTTTATCTCCTTCTTTTCTTTCTATTTTTATGATATCTCCTATATTGCAATCATCAGGTAAACTAGAATCTGTAGATAGAATCTTAGGTAATTGAGCCTTAGAAATATTTAGATTTCCTAATATATCTTCAATTTCTTTTTCATTAAGTTTAGAATGTTTGGGTTGTAGGGCGTGCATGAGGGATTTTCAGGGGAAATTGTATAGTTTACCTAACAATTTAACAACTTTATAATAATAAAAGATACTTAAAATTAGTTTTTAAACCTTTCTGTTATCCCGGGTTTGTTTAATAAGTCCTGATTTGGTTTGACTTATTAAACAGAAAATAAACATTAATTTTT
>Ga0268285_1001696_pt1 | contig 10336 bp, 5 predicted proteins | sample saktaG_2_FD_190144 | JGI IMG/M metagenome (GOLD analysis project Ga0268285, IMG submission 190144) | Saline water microbial communities from Sakinaw Lake, British Columbia, Canada - sak_2013_06_06_120m | ecosystem: Environmental > Aquatic > Non-marine Saline and Alkaline > Saline ... | reverse complement strand
AAATTAAGGTGGTATTTTCTGGCCTCAGACAAAATTTGAGCAAAATCGGGAGTAGCGAAGTTCTGAAACTCGTCAACATAAAGATAAAAATCGCGCCGGGACTCTTCAGAAACATCCTGCCGGCTCATAGCGGCAATCAATAGTTTGGGAATTAAAACCAAACCTAAAAAACTTGAGTTTTCTTCACCTATTTTGCCTTTGGCTAAGTTAATTAACAAAATTTTGCCCTCATCCATCACTTTCCTAAAGTCAAAAGCCGACTGCGATTGACCAATAATATTGCGCATCATACTATCGGTCACAAAACGACCAAACTTAGAAACGATATAATCTAAAACTTCGCTTTTATGAAAATCTGAGGTTTGGGCAATTTGATCAGTCCAATAACGCCGAACCATCGGGTCTTTAACCTTGGGTAATAATTCTCGAACATAGGAGGCGTCGGTCAAGGCCCGAACCACCTCAACAAATGTTGCTCCCGGCTCAGTCATTACTGTCAACATGGCATTCCTAATGGCATGTTCAAACCGAGGCCCAATAATGCCGGTTTTATAAGGATCGTAAAGCTTGTACATTAGGTTAATAATTGAAGAAACAACAAAGTTCTTTTGTTCTTCGGTATAGGTTTCCAGTAAATTTAAGCCCATGGGGCGAGTAGTATCAGAAGGGTCAAAATAAATGACATCTTCGGCTCGTTCGGCTGGAATTCGGGGCAGAATTTTCTCGATAGTATCGTGGGGATCAATAAAACAAACCCCCTTGCCTTCTTCAATGTCCTGAATAATCATTTGCTTTAACAGTTCTGATTTACCGGTGCCAGTTTTACCAATAATGTAAATATGGCGGCGGCGGTCATCCTCTGATAAACAAACCGGCCTAGCCTCACCCCGATGAACACTTTTACCCAAATAAAGGCCAGTTTTAGGCACTTCTGGCGGCACCGGTGCTCGCTTAGCATTAAGCCAGGCAATGTTGGGCGTTTCGACAATCTTATTGGGAAGATGAAAAATTGTTGCCAACTCCGCCGAATTAAGAATAATTCTATTTTTATTCGGTAACCAAACCGGCCAATAGCGATAAATAAAGTCAATCATAAAAGCTCTCTTCCACCAAATTTTTCTACTGCTAAAGCCATTCTGGTCTGAGTTAAACTGAGATAGGGCGCTTTTAATTGAAGACAAATGAGCCTTGGCTTGGTCGATATTTTTAGAGCACACCACCACTCTTAGCTCTATTTCAAAACCAGGCTTGGAGCACTTTTCATCAATCTGCTCCAAGGCCTTGCTATCTACCTTAAATTCGGCTTTTTCCGGATCGGCTTCCTTCTTCTTGGTTGAAGATAAGAAAGACCGGCCCATTTTTTGCCATTTGCTCCCAGTAGGAGAAATCAAAGCCTGAATGGCAATGCCCTCTCCCTCGATAAGCTTGGATAAGGTTGAGGTCAGAGAAGATAAGGGGTCAACCGAAAAATCTTGATAGGTTTTAATCGGATAAAAGGGAGAATTCTTAAACTCGAAAACGGCATAGGTTACTTTACTGTCTTTGCTAAAAATATTATATTCATCCACCCTTTTAATCACCGCTGCCGGATAAAGACCATAAATTTGCCGTTCTAAAAGATCAACTTTTTTTTGCGGAATAGCAAAATAGAAGCGAATGCTGTCTTGGGTACCAACAATTTCGGCGGTAAAAAAGAACTTAGACTTTAAAAAAGCCGACTTACCGCCGATTTTCAAAGAATGCAAATTAGCAAATAATTGTTCGGCGGCATCGATTTTAATTTCATTATCACGGGGTAAAACTACCTGGAGCAGAACTAAATCCAAGGAGTGTTGTTCCCGATTTCTCTCTCGCCAAAGTAAAAATAAAAAATAACCTAAAAAACCTAATAAAACTAAACAAAAAATGGCCGCCCCACCTAAAACAAGGTAACGAATTAACAAGTAAATTAGATCATTTAAGCTATCAGTAATCATGTTTCGCTTTTAAAATCAACCTGAGCTCCCAACATTTTTCTAACCCTCTTTGACCATTCTGATAACCAGCGCCAGGCCAATTCGATTGACTTACCAAAACCAGCCTGATATTCGGTCATAGTTAAGGGCAAAACAATTTTCGGCTTTTGGGCCTGGGAAGAAGTGACTAGTGTCTGGCCGGTTTGGTCATCTAAAACCTGATTTTTTAAAAAATGGTCTTCTTTTTCAATCTTTTCTAAATAACCTTCTAATTGGGGGGGAAGATCCGGAGAATAACCAACCTCAATAATATTAGCCCCATCCTCTGATCGGCCCCCTTGAGCAACATTCCTTGACTCTTTTTCTTTGCTAGTAGAGCCGGTTAGGCTAGCATCACCAGGCATCATCCTAAACCTCATTGTAGCTTATCTTCCTCAGAAGATAAAGGGAGAAGGTTAAAAATCACCGCTTGTTTGAGAAATAATCGATTGGGCCACCACCAATAAAGATCTAAGCTCTGAACCGGTAAGGGGGGACAACTGATTAAACTTCTGGTCAAGACAATTTTGGGGAAGAAATTTTTGCAAACGCCAAACCAGGCTTTTGGGATCAATTTTTTTTTTGACGGCAAGGCTTTTTATTTCTTTGGCCAAGAGGGTTAAATTTTTTTGATTATGAATCGTTGGTACTAGGGTGGTTCGCAATTGATAATCAAGGCCACTGGTAATAATTAAAGCCAAGGATTGGGAAATTTTTTCATAAGCCACTTTAGTCATCAGAGGGTAATTTTTTTTATCGGCCTTAACATCCATCGCAATAAAGTCAATTAGTTTTTGGCTAATTAAATCTTTCACCACCTCAGGTTGCCCACCGTTAGTATCCAACTTTACCAAAAGCCCCAAATTCTTAATTTTTTGACAAAAGGAAACTAAGTCCGGCTGGACAGTTGGCTCTCCTCCGGTAAGACAAACCCCATCTAGAATATTTCGGCGCCTATTTAAAAAATCAAAAAAATCTTCTTCCTTAATCTCTGCCAAAGAGGATTTAGCAAAATTCTCTTGAGAAACCAGATCTTTATTGTGGCAAAAGGGGCAAAAAAAATTGCAACCCACAGTAAAAACGGTACAGGCTACTTTGCCAGGATAATCAATAAGGGTTGTTTTCTGAAGACCACCAATTAACACTTTGTCCTTAATTTCTAATTTCTAATTCTTAATTTCTAATATTGGTCTTACAGAACCTATCGGGCCGATATTATTTTTAAATTTGGACTTTTAACTGTCAATTAAATCTTATATTCCTTCCTCATCTGGTACTCGGCCGCTTTGCCTTCATTCCACTGGCCAACCGGGCGCAAATAACCGACAATCCGGGAATAAACTTCACAGGGGGTGCGATCTTTTTGAGTGACTGTTTTTTTCTTTGCCATAATTATCACCACCCCCTTCTAATCTCTAATTTCTAATTTTTAATCAATTTTAAATAATTTATTATTTAATAAAATTATTGTTGTCTTGTTAGATTGTTGATTGACTTTTGGTATTTTCAAATAAGCCTAAAAAAACAATTTAGCCATGTAGCAATATAACAATTTGTCTATTTTTTTCTATACCCTAAAATTCTAAACCCCTAAGCGGCTGATTTTAATTTAGAAATTCCAAGAAAGCTATCGTTTTTCCTGGTAGCCTATCTCTTCATCACATTTAGGACAAAATTGCCATTCGCCGGCCAAATAGCCATGTTTAGGACAAACAGAAAAAGTTGGCGTAATGGAAAAATAAGGCATTTTATAGTTGACCGTTACCTTTTGCAGTAAATTTTTAACGCTTTTGGTATCCGGCAGACTTTCCCCCAAAAAACCATGGATTACAGTGCCACCGCTATACTTACACTGTAATTCATCCTGATGGTCTAGGGCTTCAAAAAGATCAGTGGTGTAATCAACCGGCAGGTGAGTTGAATTAGTATAAAAGGGGGCGTCTTTTTTCTTCTGATAATCTTCTTCGTTGGCACAAGCTATTTTGGGAAACTGTTCCTTATCAAGACGGGCAAAACGATAAGCGGTACTCTCGGCCGGCGTGGCTTCCAAATTAAACATTTCGCCAGTTTCCTGCTGGTAAATTAAGATTTTTTCCCGCATATAATCCATTATCTCCAAAGCAAAGGCTCGCCCTTGAGGGTCGGCAATATTTTTACCCATCAGATTGACCAGGGCTTCATTCATGCCGTTTAAACCAATGGTGTTAAAATGGTTGCGCCAGTAAACTCTGTTGCGCTGATAGATATCAGATAAATAATGACGACAATAGGGATACAAGCCATCATGGGTAAATTTTTCTACCGCCTCTCTTTTGATAACCAACGAGTCTTTAGCCAAATCCATTAAGCGACCAAGAAGAGTAAAAAATTTTCTTTTAGCAAAACCCTCAGTTTTTGAACCGGCTTTAGCCAAATAGCCAATCCTGGGCAGATTAATAGTTACCACCCCTAAAGAACCGGTCAGGGGATTAGCGGCAAAAAGACCGCCCCGTCGCCTTAATTCCCGATTATCCAAGCGCAAACGACAATTATGAGTTAAAATTCCGGTCGTGGCAATGGTAAAAACCGGTTCACTATTATCTACTTCAAAACAATAAGCAGTCATCTTTCCGGAAATTTTTTCAATTTTTTTAATTTTTACCCAAAGATGGCCAGATTGCTTTTGCCATAAATCGCCGTAATTTTTTCGATTTAATTGATAAATCAACACTGCCCAATTAGGTTCATTGCCTAAACGGCCGGAGCGATCATCTTTATATACCGCCGTCGTTGTTCCTAGGGTGGCCGCTAGCATATTAAGGGTTTCAACCATTTTCTCTGACGAAGTATAAATGCGGTGACGATTACCCCCGTCAGTGGCATAATGACCAGCCAGCACCCCCTCTCGAAACCTCTCGCTCATATCAAATAGGCGAGCACGGTAATGTTTTTCTCTTTTTTTACCCCTAACAAAATCACGACAAAGACCAACCGCCGCCCGTGAATGAATTTTTAGGGTAACTAGCTTCGTTTTTGAATCTTCCTTAATTGAATAATGAGCACCAAAATACTGCTGACCAAATTTGACCAAGCAATCAATTACTTCTTTTTTCCGCTCGTTTTCCAAAGAAAAAACCACCGTTGTGTTGCCATCAAAAGAACCATCGCCAGCAAAAGCGCCAACGAAATAACCAAGATTGTAATTACCACCCTCTCCCTGATAGCGATTAAGCGAATAAGGAAGATAATCACCCTCTTTCAACTCTCTGCCTTTTATGGTTATTTCCTCCCTATCCCTTAAAACAAAATTAAGGTGCTCCTCACTCATTCTCACGCCATGACCATTAACAAGAATTACTTTGAGCATCTCTTGATTGGGAAATTTGTTAAACCTCCCACTAATAAACCGACCGTCACTATAAACTTGGTAATGATTCTCTTTGGCGCTTCCTTCATAAATATTCCTGATTGACGAATACTCCAGGCCGCGTCCCCGACTGGAACGGATTAAAACCTTTTCATCACCGGCTAAGGGACACATGCTTCTGGCATCATCAGGATCCATATCAGAATTAACAAAGTTGGAAAAATAGGGAATACCATATTTTCTGGTCATTTCCCAAACCGGTTCTAAATTTTTATTGTCCCAACCAAAATCTTTAGTAATTGAGTAAGTGGGAATTGGGAAAGTAAACACTCGGCCTTGAGCATCCCCCTCCATCATAACTTCAGCAAAGGCCCGGTTAATCATATCCATTTCCTTTTGAAAATCTTTATATTTATCTTTGGTCGGCCGACCGGCGATAACCACCGTTTCCTCACCGACCATCTTGGTCGGGCAAATATCCAAAGAGACATTAGAAAAGGGGGTTTGAAAACCCACTCTGGTAGGCACATTCATATTAAAAACAAACTCCTGGAGAGCCTGCTTGGTTTGCTTATAATTTAGGCCATCATAACGAATGAAGGGGGCCAAATAGGTATCAAAATTGGATAAGGCCACCGCTCCGGCCACCTCACCCTGAATGGTGTACATGAAGTTAACAACCTGGCCCAAGGCCGAAGAAAAATGCTTTGGGGGAGCACTATTAACCTTACCGGCCACACCGCCAAAACCCTTAATTAAAAAATCTTTTAAATCCCAACCAGTACAATAGGCGGAGAGAGAAGATAAATCGTGAATGTGAAGATCACCCTGACGATGAGCTTTTCTTAATTCCCGAGAATAAATTTTATTCAGCCAAAAATTAGCTGAAATAATGCTGGCCACATGATTATTTAGACCCTGCAGGGAATAGGTCATGTTGGCGTTTTCTTTTACCCGCCAATCGCCCTGATTAAGGTATTTTTCCGTTAATTCGTCGGCATCCACCAGGCTACTAACGTTCCTTAATTTTTGATGAAGCTGACGATAAAGGGTATAGGCGTTGTATACTTCCTCGTGGCCATGCCTTAATAGTGATTGTTCGACAATGTCTTGAACTTGCTCCACTTCGGGAGTAAGGGAAGAATTAAATCGTTTCTCAAGCTCTAAAACCACCTCTTTGGTTAAGCGGCGCACCTCGGAAAGATCATTCTTACCGGCAGCTTTAAAAGCGGCCTTAATGGCCCGCTCAATTTTATTCGGGCTAAAAGCCACCACCCGACCATTCCTCTTTTTAATTTTAGTAATTTTTGACTTTATTCCTCCTCTGGCCATTGACACCACCAAAAACACCCTCTTCAAAAATTAATAAGATAAAAAGGCCAAAAAACGGCCTATTCTGCCGGGGCAGGCAACCTCTCATCAGTTCCACTCTTTAATAAGAACTGATCTTGGGGGGTCTTTAGTAATAACCATTAAAAATCATCTTCACCCCTCATGTCAACCGCCAATTTCTATATCAAAATGTTACTCCCATTGATCGCAAACCATTTTAAAGGGGCAAAAGTCACACCAAAACCCGGGCCGAGCAGAAAAATCACTTTGGTTAATTTTTTCGATTATCTCAATTAAATTTCTTTTGGCCTGGATTAATTCTTGTTTAGTTTTTTTAACCGATACTTTTTGGCCGGTGGCCAAAAAATAAAAGGTCCCAGTTAAATCCTCAGCGGTAGCCCCCAAAATCCCCCGATCGGTGGCCGCTAAAAGATAAAGATTCATCTGCAGGCTTTTATTAGCCTGTTTTTGATCTAGGGGCTGGCCAGTTTTATAATCAATAATTTCCCAGGCGTTTTCATTCCTATCAACCCGATCAAAAACACCGGTAATTTTAATTTTTTCCGTTAAGAAAAAATTGAACTTCTTTTCTAAAAAATCGGGTAGACTATCTTGGTTAAAATCTTCCTGGTAAAAACGCCTTAACATTGCCTGACCCTCTTTGAAAAGACGTTTTTCATGATGCGAGGAAGTATAGCCGAAAGAAAGCCAATTAGCCTGATATAAAGCCAATAAATCTTCTAGGCTAACTCCCCCCTTTTGGGCTCTTTTAAAAAATTGGTGCAAGGCCTGATGAATGCTAATGCCAAAATTCTGAACTCCGCTAGGAGCAATAGGAATCTTTTGTAAATATTGATAACGATATTGGGCCGGACAGTGCTCAAAGGTAGTAATTTGGGAAAAGGAAAAGTGATCAATTAGCCGCTTAGGAATAAAGGGCGCTTCTGGTTCTTTCTCAATTGGTTTAAATCTTAACAGGGATAACTGATTAACCCTTGGTGGCTGACGACTAACCATTTCTTTGCCTAAAGATTCGTAAACAAAGGGAGAGATCTTTAGGGGGCGTTTACCTTCCCCATAAACTTTTGACGCCGTTAAAAAAAGCCTTTCTTTTGCCCGAGTCATGCCAACATAAAAAAGTCGGCGCTCTTCTTGCTGATGATAATCTCCCTGAGGCAAAATTTCTCGAATTAATTGATCGGGAATAGGGATTTGCTCTCTTCGATTGTAAGTAGGAAAACGGCCGGAAACCAAATTAACCAAAAAAACCACCCCAAACTCTAGGCCTTTAGCCGAATGGACCGTCAAAATGTTGACTCGATCTTCTAATAGCCAGTCATCATTGCCGACTGAGGGTGACTCACCCAAATCAAGGGCTAGTTTTAACCAATTAACCACCAGGCGAAGGCTGGCATCAACGTGATTCATTTCATAAGCCGATAGCCGATCAAAAAATTTAGCAATATTGGCAACCCTCTTTTCCTCTCGGGAGGAATTAGCTTGAGTCAGCTCTTTTAACAAACCGGAATCTTGCAAAAAATAGAAAAGAAGTTGACCGGCACTTTTTTCTTTGGCTAGCTCCCAATGACGATTAATCATTTTTATCAGTTGAGCTAATTTTTCTTGAGCTTTTGAAGAAAGAGGGGGTAATCCGACCTTATTGAGCCCTTTCTTGTCCTGGCTCAAAACTAAATTGGCCGCCTCGAACAAACCAACAGCGGCCTTTTTAGCCAAGCTATTCAAAAGGGCCAAGTCTTGGCCGGGCAGTTCAATCGGCCCATAGGTTAACAAACGATAAAAAGAGGCATCATCACCCGGATCAGCCAAAAAAAATAAATAAGCAATCAGGTTTTTAATTTCTTCCTGACGAAACAATTGACCCGGCCCCAAAAATTGATAGGGAACACCGGCCCAAGATAGCGCCTTCATAAAAGGACCGGCGTGATTGTTGGCTCGAACCAAAATGGCAAAATCCGACCAAGCAAATTTTGGGTTTTGCTCTTTTAGGGCCTTGATGGTTTTGGCCACTTCTTCCGCCTCAGAATTAACCTGGGTGGTATAAATAAATTCGACCATCTCTCCCGGGCCGGTAACGCTTTGCAAATTTTTATCAATACCAAGCTTTACCTCCAAGGTGTCGGGATTATTATGCTGAATTAATTGATAGGCGGCATCTAAAATACTTTGAGTTGAGCGATAATTTTTAATTAAAACTATTGATTTGGCCTGTTTATAATCGGCCATAAACTGTAATACATTAGAAACCGCCGCACCTCGGAACCGATAAATAGACTGAGAATCGTCGGCGACTACCGAAAGGCCAGGATTAGCCTCCGGCGGGGCTAAAAGCTTAATTAACTGATATTGGGCGATGTTGGTATCTTGAAATTCATCAACCAAAAAAAACTTAAACTTTTTTTGATATTCAACCAAGACATTGGGACGGCTGCGAAACAATCTTAGGGTTTGAATAATTAAATCACCAAAATCCATCAAACCCTCTTTTTGTTTTAGTCCTTCATAATTTCGATAGGCTCTGGCTAATTCTAAATACTTTTCATTTTCTATTTTTTTCTCTTTTACTTCTAATTTTGGACTTTTAGTGCTTAACTGTCTCGCCCAAGCCAAATACTCTTTTGGGGTAACATCTTCGTCTTGCAGCCGAGAAAAATGATTTAAAAGACCGGCAACAAACTTATTGGGATTGCCAAGAGGGCGAAAGTAATCTAGTTCCAAACTAAATAAATGATCGATTAAAAATTGAGTCGCTTCCGATTGGGTCATTAAGGCAAAACCAGGATCCAAGCCGATGGCTACCGCTTCATCTTTTAAAAGACGGTCACAAAAAGCATGAAAAGTCATGATCCAAATATCGGTATAACCATAGGGAAGGGCAACATCGACTCGCTCCTCCATCTGAAAAGCCGCCTTTTCGGTAAAAGTAAGGGCCAAAATTTCCTCCGGGGCGGCCAATTTATTGGCAATCAGATATTTAATTTTTTCGGTAATAACAGTGGTTTTGCCCGTTCCCGCCCCCGCCACAATCAACAAGGGCGAAGATAAATATTCGACGGCTTGTTTTTGAGCTGAATTTAATGTCTTTTTTTCTTTATCGGCCACAGCTTAAATTATAACAAGAAAGCCAAGCAAATTTATAGCCTCCTGACCAACCTTTCTTTTTCTTGAAATAAATACAGTAAAGTATTTATATCCTAAAATATCGGGGTAAAATCATTTAGTTTTCTTTTTTATAGATTCCCACAGGCAAAGCCTGTGGTCCTTTCCGTTTCGCCCTGTTCACCCGCCACAGGCGGGTGAGCTATTGATATCGGTTTCATCCACAGGCTTACAGCCGTGGTTTTCACCTATCTTGAAATAAAATACGGTGCTGTATTTTTAGTCAAAAAAAACAATGAGGGCTAAAGAAAGAGTAAAACAGCCAACCCTAAAAGAAAACAATAAAAAGACAGGTACCACATTTGGTCGCTTAAAAATAAACGACGAAGGGTTTTTAAGGCCAATAAACCAGATAAAAAGGCAACTGCTATTACCACCAGAGCCTCTTTAATCTGCCCGTTATTAAAACGAATAATCTGGGGAGCTTCATAAATTGCCGCTCCACCAATAGAGATTAGACCCAACAAGAAGGAAAACTTAAAGGACT
>Ga0268285_1001689_pt1 | contig 10360 bp, 14 predicted proteins | sample saktaG_2_FD_190144 | JGI IMG/M metagenome (GOLD analysis project Ga0268285, IMG submission 190144) | Saline water microbial communities from Sakinaw Lake, British Columbia, Canada - sak_2013_06_06_120m | ecosystem: Environmental > Aquatic > Non-marine Saline and Alkaline > Saline ... | reverse complement strand
GACGTCTGGTGAATAAGGACTTCGAAGTGGAACAAGGGATTGGGGTGTCGTTGCTCTTTGGTGTCCCGTGGTGGGGTACCTTCTTATCCAAATGTCCCCCAGGTATATCGCGGGCCATTCTCAACACACTGGACAAGGTCGCCAGATGCGTTCCTTCCCTGAGCGACGTTGTTGTATTGAGATGCAGGCCGAAGAACGGGGGAAAAGGGTCACTGTCGCAGAGTTCTACTTCTTGACCAACAGGGCTGACAGGATGTCGTATTTCCCCTGTATCTCATGGATTTCGCCGATTTCATCTTTGTGTCTATCGATTAACTTGTCAACAGCCTGAGTAACCTCCGGCCAGTCATGATACTTATAGTCATGTAAGCCAAGCACGCCACCGGACACAAGATGAGGCCAGATAATGTAGAAATCGTTGGTTACGAATGCCTCTTGGTGACAGCCATCGATGAATCCGAAAATGAATTTCTGTTCTCTGGCGAATTTGACTTTCCTGGAGTCTTCCCTGATGGTTATGATGTTGTCAAAACCACTGGTTGTCTCCTTGTAGACTTCCCACATGGAGTGCCCTTCCAGATAGGCATCGTAGACAGCACGCGCCGTTATCCCGCTCTTGCTTACGGTTTGGTCAAGGCCAGGTTCGAAGGTATCAATGGCGTAGACCTTTTTTCCGTATTTCCTGGCAAATTCGGCTAGCTTGATAGTGCCTCCTCCCATAAATGCGCCGATTTCGATTATGTCGCCGTCCAGTCTCTGTAGTGACCGTTTCTTAATGAAGGCCACCAGCTTTTCATAGCCTACGAAGTCATCCGCACGGGCCTTGCCTTTCATAATATTGTGTGGAGCTTCCCTGGGACTTGGTGCTGAATTGCTCTCACAGGTAATATGGCAGTTCGTTCTTGCTCTTGAGCTGAGCGGTTGCTGCCATCACTACTGCTGCTGCTACCCAGGTGGGTTTCTCTTCAGGCCAAATCATCTCTTCAGGTATCTTTATCCCTGTCCAGAAGCTGCCATCCCGGTCTTGGAGTCTCACCATCCAATCCAGTAGTTGTTGGGCCCTGTGGTGTTCGTCCACGCGTATTAGAGCCATAGTCAATTCACAGGTCTCAGCTACTGTTACCCACCATGGCGCTTCAACGACGCATTTGCACCCCCAGTTCTCGATGACGAACTCTTCCCAGCGGTCTAGCAGATGATTCTTTGCCGTTTCACCGTCGATTACTCCGGCAAGGACGGGATAGAACCAGCTTACGGCATAGTCACATTTCCTATAGCCTGACCTGTCGAAAAGCTCGATGTGCTCTCTGATTGCTTTGGCCAGCCTACTGCTGGCTGTTTCCCAGTCTGGTCTGTCCAGTCCCAATAGTTCGGCAATCTTCACGGCGCATCTAAGGCTTAGCCAGATGCAGCTTGACCCTGCTGTCAAGGCCGCTGGCCAGGCCACATTCCTCGTATCGCGAGCCCAGAATATCTCGCCGGTCTGTTGCTGAAGCCCAAGAGTGAAGGTTATGCTTTTCTCAAGTGTAGGCCACATTTGCTCAAGGAAATCCGTATCCTTGGTGGCCAGGTAATGGCTCCATAGTCCGACGGCTATGTAGGAGCTGTAGTTAGCGTCTCTGGTCAAGTCTTGCGGCTTCCCGTTCAGATAGCTATTCCACCAGCTACCGTCAGGATTCTGAACATCGCGCAGCCACGTATAGGCTCTCTCGGCCTCACCAGACCTGCCCGACAAATCCAGTGCGATAGCACATTCTACGTGGTCCCAGGGGTCGGTGATGCCGTCCACGTACCATGGTATGGCTCCAGAGGGAAGCTGGTGATTACTGATGAAAGCCGCTGGCTTGTGGATGAACGTTTCAAGGTCTTTCGACATTTACTTCCCTTAACGCTGATTGTCTTGCGGCTGACCCTTCCGGGCATAGAAAACAACGCTCTTGGAGAAGAAGTTGTTGAGGAAATCATCAAGCAGGCGGACAGGTTTGCTTTTGGTTTCTATGTCCCACACCAGGAATCTGTGGTAAAGAGAAGGGATTAGGGCTTTATCATTATTCATCCCGAAGAGGCAACGTGATATCCAGTAGAAGGAATGCAGAGCATGCTTGTGGCGGACGGCGTAGACATCCAGGTTATTCTGGCGCAGCTTGGAGAGAAGCTGGGGCGCTTTGTAGATCCTGACGTGTCCCCCCGAATTGTTGTGATAATCGTTGGATAGCTTCCAACAGATGGCTTCGGGAAGGTAGGAAGGAACGCTGACAGCAAGAGTTGCGTCGTCCTTCAGCACTCTCACCAGTTCAGCGATACCCTGGCAATCATCGGGGATGTGCTCCAGTACTTCTGAGCACACGATTTTGTCGAAGGATGCGCTTCTGAAGGGCAGCCTCAATACGTTGCCCTTCATCAGAACCCATTTGCCCTTGGATTCTCCCTGCTGGTCTAGATGCCAGAGGACGTGGTGTGCCTTCACCAGGTTTGCGTCGTTGATATCCAGAGCACAAACCAGGCAACTGTTCCGTTTACATGCTTCCCAACTGTGTCTGCCCTCGCCGCAACCGACGTCTAGAAGTCGCTCACCGTCGCCAATCCCTAGGAGCTCATAGTCGATGGTGAGCATTCGCAACACTCCTGATATACTTCTAGTGTCTTTTTGGCGGCCTGTTCCCATGTGAGGTGTGTCTCCACCCTCTTTCTTCCTGCTTCACCTAGCTTTCTGCGCAAATGCTTATCACGCAGCAGGTGCTTAATGGCTGCGGCTAACGCGTGAGGGTCAGCCGGTGGCACGAGGATTCCTGCATCACCATCTTGTCCTACTACCTCGGGGAGTGCTCCCGCCGTTGTGGCGATAACGGGGAGGCTGCAGGCCATTGCCTCAGCGGCGGGAAGGCCAAAGCCTTCATAGAGGGAGGGGACGACGCTTATCTCTGAGATTGAATAACGTTTGACTAACTCCTCAGTGCTTATTCTACCGGTGAAGGTCACTGTATCCTCAAGTCCGTACTCTCTAACTAGCTTCAGATGTTGACCATCTGCCGAAGTGTTACCCACGACGGTCAATTTGGCCTCTGCTTCTCCCTGCAATAGTTGGAGTGCTTTGAGCAGATGGCGGACGCCCTTTATCGGCTTTTCTCCGCTGTTTATCAGGATAAGGCTGTTCGGCTCCTTGGGCACGCTATCATCGCTTTTGAAGAGGTCAGTATCAATGCCATTAAGTGCCACTCTTAGCTTGCTATGAGGGATTTCAAGATGGTGCTCTAAATCTCTAGCCGAGCTTTGGGAAACGGTTATTATTCTATCCATTCGCTTAGCTACTCGTCGTTGCATCGTGCAGAAAGAGTACCATCTCATCAACCCCAACTTTTCCAATAGATTACTAGCGTTGGCAATATCTAGGTTTCTGTCAATAGGAATGGGGTGATGAATAGTGGCAACAACAGGGATTTCCATTTTCTTAATCCAGAGCAGCCCATAACCCAAGCTCTGGTTATCGTGGATAATATCGAATCTATCATGGCTCAGAAGCTTTTTCAGCTTGTAATAGGCTCTGATGGTGAAGGCAAGCGGTTCAGGGAACGTTCCAGAGAATGAGGTGGCAAGTTCGTAAAGGTTCAGAGGGCTGCGTAGTAGCGAGGAATTTGGCTTACGAGAATCTGGTGACTGGTAGTAACTGTAGCTTGGAAGCCTGTGAAGTCTTACTCCGTCTGGAGGAGTTGGGTAGGGTGGGGCGCCAATTATCTCAACTTGATGTCCCAGTTTTTGAAGTTCGCGGGCCAGGTAATATACATAAATCCCCTGGCCACCACAGTACATATTCCCCCGATATGATAGGAGACATATCTTCATTAATGTACTTACTACCTTTAATTATGTTGTAGGGATGTCCCTTTACTATCGCCACCAAATCGCGGCGACAAAGCTCATAGCAGCAAAACCACAACCGCTAAGGCCTGAGTATCGAGGCTTTCACGACCCAGCGATGGTTGCCCCAGATCAACCTACTGAGCCTACGCTTATCTCGGCCCGTTAGTTGTTATCTTGGCTTTTCAGCTAATCTATGGTTCTATTTCTTGATTAAGTAACAGCTGGCGTCTCACCAGGATGGAGTTTTTTCCATTTCTCTACAAGCTGTGTGCGGCTTTCTTTATGGGCAGGGTCGAGGATGCAGCAATCTACTGGACATACCTCAACGCACTTGGATTCTTCAAACCAGCCAACGCATTCCGTGCACTTGTCAGGGTCAATAACGTAGATTGTTTCTCCTTCCTTGATAGCTTCATTCTTGCATTCCGGCTCACAGGCGCCGCAGCTAATGCATTCGTCGGTGATGGTGTAAGCCATTTCTTGATTGAACCTCCTTCGTTTTTATTGCGGTCAACCGCTATTTCAAGCAATCTCATTCTGGTCTCGGGGCAACATCCCGTTTCATCATTCTCGACAAAGCTCCCGGGCGAACTTGTCTCTTAGAGCGGCAACAACATGCGCAGGCACCATGTTGTCCAGACAGCCTTCTAGCTTGGCCACTTCCTTAAGCAGGCTCGAGGCCAGGAATTGGTATTGCAAGCTTGCCATGAAACAGACCAGTTCAAGGCCAGGCGCCAGCTTCTTGTTCATCATTGCCATCTCAAACTCTCGCTCAAAATCAGAACTCATCCTTAGTCCCCGTACCATAACTTGTGCACCCACTTTCTTGGCGAACTCAACAGTAAGCCCGGAATAGGACTGGACTTGGACGTTGCTCAGACGTGCTACTGCTTGCTGAACCATTTCTACTCTCTCTTCGGTGTTGAAAAGGAGTTGTTTCTCAGATCTGTCATAGACACCGATGATCAGTTCATCAAATATTGATGATGCCCGTCTGATAATATCTAGGTGTCCATTAGTTATAGGGTCAAAGCTGCCGGGATAGATAGCGGTAGTCAAGGTTTAGCCTCCTTCTGATATATTGAGATATAGGTGTCGCCATATCGTCTTTCTTTGATTAAGGATAGTCCGTCGTAAGTATGATGCAACGGAGACCGGGAAGCATGAGAGACTACGACTAATGATTTGCCGCTCAGAAGTTGTGAGTTGGCTAGTTGAGTTACCATGCCGCTTATCGATGGGTCTGAGTAAGGCGGGTCCATGAATATGACATCGTACTTATCACTTAGAAAGGTGAAGGCTTTAGCTACGCCGCAGCAGTAAACATGAGCCTTTTGTGACAACCCAACCCTCTCCAAATTCTGCTTAATGATAGCACAACAGCGGGGTTCTTGGTCAACAAAATCAACCCATCCCACGTCGCGGCTTAGAGCTTCGATACCCAGGGCACCGGTGCCAGCATACAAATCAAGCCCTCGGGACCAATGACTGGTGAGGGAGGTCAGAATAGAAAAGATGGCTTCTCTTACCCTGTCCGTTGTCGCGCGAACCAACCGATTCCTGGGTAGTTTTAGCTGTTGCCCTTTGGCTGTGCCGCCAGTAATCCGCATTGTCGATAACAATTGCCAGCACTATTATACCTTGACTTATTGTTTAGTCAAGCTTGCCTTCTATTTTGAGGTTGTGATATACTGGCGGACGGTATTTTCAGTCGAGGAGACGCGGGTATTTGCTGGCAGAGTACGGTTACATCGGCATACTTCTTGTCGTAGCTATTCTGTTCACAGTTACCATACTGCTCATTCCTTTAGCGCTTGGTTTTCTTGGTATCGTTCCCAGGAAGAGCAACCCAGCCAAAACTTCCACCTATGAGTGTGGCATGGAAACTATCGGCAAGACCTGGGTCCAGTTTAACTTCCGCTACTACTTCTTCGCTATCCTCTTCGTTGCTTTTGATGTATTGACTGTTTTCCTATATCCCTGGGCAGTTAATCTGAAGGGGCTGGGCTTGGTTGGCTTGATTGCAGTGGCTGTTTTCTTCGGAATTCTCATGGTGGGATACATTTATGCCTGGCGAAAAGGAGCCTTGGAGTGGAAATAGAAGAGTACCGGATTGCGTCTTCGAACGAAGTTGATGCTGCTGAGGCGTTGAGAATCAGCTCGCTGAAGGAGGCCTCCCAGCAGCCAATACCTGATCCTGATAGGTGGCTTGAAGAGGAAATTGGACGCAATGTTCTTGTGACAACAGTAGATTATGTGCTTGATTGGGCACGGTCGCGGTCTATATTTCCGCTCATGTTTGGGTTGGCCTGCTGTGCTTTTGAGATGATTAGCACCGCGACTTCGCGCTTTGATATCTCTCGCTTCGGGATGGATATTTTTCGCTGGTCGCCGCGCCAGGCTGACCTGATGATTGTTGCTGGGACATTAACCTGGAAGATGGCACCAGCAGTGAAATTAGTCTATGACCAGATGGCCGAGCCTAAGTGGGTGATAGCTATGGGGGCTTGCGCTATTAGCGGCGGCACCTTCAGGGAATCCTACAGCGTTGTGCCAGGGGTCAATAGGATAATCCCCGTCGATGTCTATGTGCCTGGATGTCCGCCTCGGCCTGAGGGGTTGATTTACGCCATAACCAAGATACATCAGAAAATCTGCAAGGAGAGCATAAAGAGGGCATGACCACAGGCATCACCAGACTTGTGTGACCGGAGGTAGTTAACAAGAGTGACCGCAGCCTTAAATGGCGAAGAGGTAGCCAAGAAGATAGCAGAGGTGGTTCCTGGTTCCGTTGCTGCTGCCGATAAAGTGACTGTTGTTGTCAGCAGCAAGTCTCTTTATCAGGTAGCTGAGTTTCTCAAGAATACCTTGGGGCTTGATTTTGATTATCTCAATGACCTTACCGCTGTTGACTATCTCGACTATTTTGAGGTTGTCTACCATTTAACCTCTTTGAAGCATAATCATAGTCTGGTCTTGAAGACCAGGTGCTATGAACGGGAAAAGCCTATAGTATCTTCAGTGGTTAGCCTATGGCGTGCAGCCGATTTTCAGGAGCGAGAGGTTTATGACCTTATGGGCATTACTTTTGAAGGTCATCCTAATCTGAAGCGTTTGTTGCTCTGGGAAGGGTTTGCCGGGCACCCGCTGCGGAGAGACTATCTCTAAGATGGCAATCAAGACCGAGCCGTTTATTCTCAATATGGGCCCTCAGCACCCATCAACTCACGGTGTCTTCCGTATGCGAGTCACCCTTGATGGGGAAGTCGTTGTTGATGTGGAGCCTGTTGTCGGTTATCTCCACCGCGGGATCGAGAAACTGGCTGAGGGGCGGACCTATACCCAAAACATCCCGTTCACAGACAGACTGGACTATTTGGCTTCGATGACAAACAACTTAGCCTATGTACTGGCGGTGGAGAAATTGGCAGGGATAGAGGTTCCGGAGCGGGCTGAGCACCTGAGGATTATTATGGCTGAGATGATGCGTATTGCCAGCCATCTTATGGCAGTTGGCTTTTTCCTGAATGACCTTGGGGCTATGATGACTCCGGTCTTGTATATGTGGCGAGAGAGGGAGAAGCTTCTCGACCTATTTGAGATGGTTTGTGGGCAGCGGCTTACCTACAATTATATGCGCGTCGGCGGTGTTAGTCATGATATCCCCGAAGAATTCTTGCCGGCTTTGGAAAGGTTTGTTGCTGAGATGCCAGGATTAATAGATGAATATGACCAATTTCTGGCTCAGAACGAAATCGTGTTGGCTCGGAGTAAAGGCGTGGGCGTTTTGCCCGAAGACCTGGCAATAAACATCGCCGCCAGCGGCCCGGTGCTCCGTGCCAGCGGTGTGCAGTGGGACATCCGTCGGGGTGACCCATACTCCATTTATGACCGTTTTGACTTTGACATTCCCGTGGGCAGTGCTGGTGATTGCTATGACCGGTACTGGGTGAGGGTACAGGAGATGAGGCAGAGCGTTCGTATTTTGGAGCAAGCGATACCCCAGTTGCCTCAAGGCGAGGTTTGTGCGAAGGTACCTCAGTTGCTACGCCCGCCGGTCGGTGAGGTCTATGGGCGTATAGAGGCACCCAAAGGGGAGCTCGGCTTCTATCTGATTAGCGATAACTCCATTGCTCCTTACCGTTTCCGTATCCGTCCGCCCACGCTGATTAACTTGACTGCATTGCGCGATATGGTTATCGGCTGGAAAGTGGCTGATTTGATAATTACCTTCGGCAGTATCGATGTCTGTTTAGGGGAGATAGACCGGTAATGACGCTTTTGGAGCAATTCCAGTTATGGTTAGGTAGTATCTGGCCTGAGTGGGCAGCTTATATTACCCCAGCCATAATTGGCATAGTGGTTGTTCTTGGTTTCGTCTTAACTACGGTGATAATCTTCATTTATTTGGAACGTCGTCTGTTGGGCCGATTCCAAATCCGTACGGGTCCTAACAGACTCGGGCCAGAGGGGATTTTCCAACCGATCGCTACTGCGCTCAAAGTTTTGCTGAAGGAAGATATCGTACCGGCCAAAGCTGACAAAGTGGTTCACTGGCTGGCGCCGGTGATTGTATTTGCACCCATATTGCTGATTTTCGCTGTAGTGCCTTTCGACAAAGGCGCTATCTTTACCGACCTGAATGTAGGCATAGTCTATGTCGTAGCGGTTAGCTCTTTGTCTGCAGTCGGCATATATATGGCTGGTTGGGCATCCAGTAATAAATACGCCTTAATAGCGGCTTTGCGGACTGTAGCCCAGTTGGTGAGCTATGAGCTGCCCGTGGTCCTGTCCATTCTCGGCGTGGTATTGATGGTGGGCTCACTGTCAATGAACCAGATTGTGGAATCCCAGAGTATTCCTTTCATTTTGCTTCAGCCCCTGGGTTTCGTTATCTTTTTCGTGGGCACGGTTGCTGAGATGAACCGATGTCCCTTTGACCTTCTTGAGGCTGACTCTGAAATCGTTGCTGGCTACCATACTGAGTATTCTGGGATGAAATTTGCCCTGTTTTACCTTGGTGAATACGGCCACACTGTGGCTTATTCAGCAATCATCGCTACTCTTTTCCTTGGAGGTTGGCAAGGCCCGTTGTTACCGCCGATCATATGGTTTCTTATTAAAATCGTGGCTGTGTTTTGTTTTATCGTGTGGATGCGTGCTACTCTCCCACGGTTGCGTGTAGACCAGTTAATGGCTTTTGCCTGGAAGTGCCTGCTGCCTCTGGCAGTGATTAACCTGTTCATCATTGCTGCCGAAGTGTTGTGGCTGCCAGAATCTATGCCATGGATAATGGTAGTGCTAAACTTCGCTTTCGCTGGCGTGCTAATCCTGCTGTGGTCGAAGTTGTTTACCCTAGGAGGCGGTAGAGTTGAAGTTTGAGAGATATGGGATCGGTATAGCCAAGGGGATGATGGTAACCTTCAAGCATCTTTTCCGGTCCCCGATTACTGTGCAATATCCTGAGGAGAAGTTGGTCGTTTCACGGCGTATACGAGGTAACGAACTGGTTTGGTATCCTGATAGATGTACTGGCTGTGCCACCTGTGCCAAGAGTTGCCCTCAGGGTAATATTGAAATTGTTAGTCACGTAGGTGACGAGAATAGCTATGTAGTTGATAAATTTGAAGTAGATACCGGGCGTTGCATGTTCTGTGGCTTATGTGTTGAGTCCTGCCCTTATGAGGCGTTAGCTATGGGGATTGGCTATGAGCGAGCACAGTATCGCCGGGGAGACATGGTATTGAGCAAGGACGCACTGTTGCTGTCTGACATCAGGCGGCCCAGTGGCTATGCTCGCCCAAAGATTGAAGCAACTCTACCTAAACAGACTTTACTCGTTTATTGGGATAAGGATAGGGAGGAAGGCGGACAGAAGGTGAATTTCCTGACACTGAGTAAAAAGAGAGGTCGCGGTGTTTGATATCGTCTTCTGGATACTGGCAGCGGTAACTGTAGGCGCAGCGTTGGCTGTTGTCCTCCTCCGCGATGTATTCCGGGCGGCTCTTTGTTTGGTTTTGCTTTTCTTTACTATAGCTGGAGTTTATATAATCCTTCACGCTGACTTCCTGGCTGTTGTTCAGGTTCTTGTCTATGTGGGTGCCATCTCCATATTGATCATCGTCGGTATCATGCTTACGCACGAAGTCTGGCGGGGAAATCCGTCAGGAAAGCTACGTATCCCTGCGATAGTAGTAGGCTTATTGCTTTTGGGAACTCTCGTGTTCAGTGCAGTAACTACCAAGTGGCAGACAAATGATGTGCCACCTCAGGAACCAACGACGGCGGCTATAGGTGCCAGCCTATTTGGCGAAGGTGGATTCATATTGCCGGTGGAAATCGCTGCGGTGCTGCTTTTGGCGGCAGTGCTAGGTGCTATCGTGCTAATAAGGGAGAAATAGAAGTGTCGGTCGGACTGGAACATTACCTTATATTGTCGGCGGTGCTTTTCTCTATTGGTTTGTATGGTGTTTTGGCAAAGCGCAATGCCGTAGTCATTTTG
>Ga0268285_1001684_pt1 | contig 10375 bp, 10 predicted proteins | sample saktaG_2_FD_190144 | JGI IMG/M metagenome (GOLD analysis project Ga0268285, IMG submission 190144) | Saline water microbial communities from Sakinaw Lake, British Columbia, Canada - sak_2013_06_06_120m | ecosystem: Environmental > Aquatic > Non-marine Saline and Alkaline > Saline ... | reverse complement strand
TGTACTCATCGCCTTTGAGGTAAAGCTCCAGTATGCGTTTCTTGTGACTCACCCCGGGACCGATGTCCTTCCAGCTGCCTCTCGTTGGCACGACGTGGCCCTGAGTCTCCAGTTCCTTGATATGCCGTGCAACAGTTTTCGTGCTCTCGTTCAAGAGGATCGCGATGTCTGCCTGCGTGAGTAAGGCGCCTTGACCGAATGCCTCGCCAGTAAGCCGAAGAATCCTGCGATCCAACAGGTCATGCTGTGTCTTGCACGAGCAGTCCTCCAGTGCGTAAAGGGTGAGTTTGACCGATACTAACTGCATTTCGTCCACCGGCACACCCGGGGGCACCTCCTTCGAGACTGCCTGAAAGATAACCTGCCCTTCCTTTCTCTGACCGCCAAAGTAGAGGTCCAGGTACGTTACGAGCAGTTCGGAGAGCGACCTGCATACAGCACGAGGAAAGGCGTAGTCCCGTCGAAGTTCGTTATAAAACTGGGTTTCTAGCCGCCGGTTAAAAGTCGCGAGATATTCCTTCGTTACGTCACCCACCATGGTCATCACCACCGATACTATGTGGGTAAGGGTGGTAAGCCTATCGGTCATTTGGGAGTATTTATATTTAGATGGTCGCGTATTTTACGTTGATTCCTTTAGGTAACTTTTCAGAACGTTTATTCTCTCGCTCTCCTCTTTCAAATCGCTTATGAGTCTTTCCATTTTCCTGAGGTCAAAATTTATCACTCTATGCAGCTTTTCGCCCTCGTTCGGTAGGTGATAACGTCCGATATTTACACCTGCCTCCTCTGTTGCTTTGATTATCCACTCTTCCAGTCTTGGACAGAGAACGATCACATGGTTAGCTCTTTTATCGTCCCGCAGTAACGTGATTTCATGCTGGTTCTGGAGCAAACGTAATGTATCAAGATAGCGTGGCCGATCACCCGAAGGATCCTCATCAACTAACCCTTTCGCATGAGTGCTCTTTGCTAATCCTTTACAAACCTTAGAAATATTCCCTGCATGAACGATATTCCGTTTCTGAACCCCCAGGCTGTTAACTAGGAGAAGATCGGGCTTGCATTCCACATAAATCATTTAGTCTTCCTCTAAAAATCGATCGATATTGAAGAAGGCGTCTATCTCCGCATCGAGTATATCTCGCTTGCCGTTGTCACTCAACGGTTTCACTTGTGTTTGATAGTCTTCTAAATACGTTATGAAAATTGCGACCTCGTCTTTGTGCGCCTTTTCTAAAATTGAGAGGAGCAAATAAGGATTGTGCGTCGAAATGAAATACTGGTTGTCTGACTTATCGAGCGCTATCCGCTCAGCCAAGTATTGTGTGTAATAGGGAAACGCATGCGCTTCTGGCTCTTCGAATACGAGTACTGAGTTCTCATTCGTCTCCATGGCAACAAGGTAGAAAATAATGCGCTGGAGGGTGTCAGAAACCAGAGAATAGGGATGAGATATGATTACGTCCTCAATTTCCTTTTGCACGTCTATTTTACCCTCTTGCGGCTTAAGAACAACTCTAAGTCCGCATGTTTCAAATAGTTGCCTTACTAGCTTTCTGAGTTCCTTATGGGTTAAAATGATTGTTAAGAGGTTATCCCCAGCAGGAGGCAAGAGAAATTCTGATTCTTGACGTGGGAAACTTTTTTTTACTTCAAACTTATAAAATTTGAAAGATTTATAATCTTCCTGTCTATCGAGTCTTCCAGAACCATCGTAATCGTAGTTGAAAATCTGTCTTTCAGTACGTTCACCTCCAACCAGTCTTTCAAGATTGTCATGGCCTATAAACCGTCCATCATTAAAATCTATTAGAGTAATATTTTCATCGAACTTTAGATCTATCGTATCATCTAAGTTCTCATCGTAAAATAAGTTACACATAGTCTCAAATCTAACAAAATTTTTAAGTTCGCCATAATAGATGTGCGAAAGCAGTCCGAACGCCTCCAAAATATTCGACTTCCCGGTATTCGGCTCACCAATGAAGAGATTTATCCGCTTACAGTCCAGGGTCAGGTGCTTTATCGACTTGAAATTCTTTATCTCAAGGTTTTTTATCATGCAAACACCACCTTCGAGTAATCCGTAGGCCTGCCTTATTTATTAAGCTTTTTCCTTTGCGTATCTCGAAATCAGCGTTTCTTCGTCGCCGCCTTCAGCGTCGCACAATACTTGTCGAGCGCTGCGAGCATCAGTTCAGGGCTGTCCTTATGGTTCGCGATGATCTCAACAATCGCACTACCGACGATGACACCGCTTGCACCGCTCGCCAGTAGTTCTCGCACGTGCTCTGGTTGAGAGATGCCAAAGCCAACTGCTGCTGGGAGGTCCGACCGTTTCTTGACTACACGCTGTATCAGGGTTTTGGCAACGTCCGATATTGCCGCTCGCGCGCCCGTCACACCGAGCAGCGATACAAGGTACACAAAACCCGAACTGTACCGGCATATCTCCGCAATCCGCTCCTCAGGCGTCGTGGGCGCAATCAAGAAGATCGTATCCAGCTCGCACCTGTGTGCGCACCGCAGAACCTCATCTGCCTCTTCTATCGGGAGATCGGGAATAATGATCCCGTCACCTCCAACCTCGGCCAGGTGCTGCATGAACCGCTCGACACCAAACCGCAAGATCGGATTGTAATACCCCATCACCACGATCGGAACATCGGTATCGTTTCTTATCGCCGCGATAAGTGCAAAGATGCGCGCGGGCGTCATTCCTGCCGCCAGCGCTCGGCCCGCCGCTGCCTGTATCGTTGGCCCGTCGGCAATCGGATCAGAGAACGGTAACCCGAGCTCGATGACGTCTGCGTGCCGTGCGATCGCTGCGACGATTGCGGGAGTCGCCGTCGGATCGGGGTCTCCAGCCATCAGGTAGGCGATTAAGGCACCTTCGCCCTTTCGCTCTAGTTCCGCAAAGACCTTACTGATTCTGCTCATGAAGCGCCCTCTCTATTATCTCAACGTCTTTATCGCCCCTGCCCGAGAGACAGGCCACCACCACATCATCGGTACCGACGAGCCCTGCATCGATCAGGCGCATTACGTATGCCAGCGCGTGCGCCGATTCGAGCGCGGGCAATATTCCTTCATAGTTGCAGAGGAGCTCGAATCCGTGCAGCGCCTCCGCGTCCGTTACAATATCGTAGGTCACGCGACCACAATCCTTCAAAAATGCATGCTCAGGGCCAACGCCCGAATAATCGAGCCCGGGCGCAATACTGTGCGTCGGGAGTATCTGGCCGTGTTCATCCTGTAAGAGATAACTGTAGGTACCGTGTAAGACACCCTTACTACCCGCACAGAGCGTTGCCGAATGGCGGTTGGATGCTATCCCCTCGCCTCCGGCCTCGACGCCGTAGATTGCCACGGCCTCGTCATCAAGGAAATCGTAGAAGAGCCCGATGCTGTTGCTGCCACCACCGACGCACGCTACGAGCGCATCAGGCAGCCTCCCCTCTGCGTCCTGTGCCTGCGCTCTCGTCTCCTGCCCGACCACGCGCTGGAACTCCCGCACGATCATGGGGTATGGATGCGGCCCCACAACAGAGCCAAGAAGATAGTGCGTATCCTCAACGTTCGTCACCCAGTCCCTGATCGCTTCATTGATCGCATCCTTCAGGGTGCGCGAGCCGCTCCCAACAGGATGGACCTCCGCACCCAGCAATTTCATACGGAACACGTTCAACCGCTGCCGTTCGATATCCTCCTCACCCATATAGATCTCCGTCTTCAGGCCGAAGACCGCGCCCACTATTGCCGTCGCCAAGCCGTGCTGACCTGCTCCAGTCTCAGCAATGAGCCTGCTCTTCCCCATCCGTCGTGCCAGTAACGCCTGCCCAAGCGCATTGTTCAACTTGTGCGCGCCGCCATGCACAAGATCCTCACGCTTCAGATACAGCCTGGTGCCCAGCAGCGCGGAAAGCCGCGAGCAGAAGTACAGCGGCGTGGGCCGCCCCGCAAACGTCCGCAAATAATGGTCCAATTCCGCCGTGAACCGCTCATCCCTGCTGGCATCGAGATACGCATCCTCAAGCTCGCGTAAAGCGTGCATCAAGACCTCAGGCACAAATTGGCCGCCGTACTCGCCGAATTTACCCGCTTTTGGATAAACACTTACATACATCGCGCATTCCTCACAAATCGCTCGATCTTCTCCTTACTCTTCCGACCCGGTGACGATTCCACACCGCTTGCAACATCTACACCATACGGCTTCACCGCTCGTATCGCATCACACACATTTGCAGGGCTCAAGCCGCCGGAGAGCAGCACGGGCACGGTGCTCTGTTCAACCAGCCTCGCGCTCGTCGCCCAGTGATGCGTCTTGCCCGTCCCACCGATCTGGTGCGAAACGGTATCGAGCAGTAGGAAATCGAGATAATCCGATTCCGGCAGCCCACCGTGAATCGTCCCGGTCTCATCGACATGAACGGTTTTGATCACCTTTACGCCCGGAACTGCATCCCGGACGGCATGTAGAAACGCGTTCGACTCGAAGCCGTGCAGTTGGACGGCAAAGGGCTCGAGCCGCCGCACGATGTGCTCCACCTCCTGGACACGATGCGGCATCAAAACCGCGACGAGATCGATCTCCCCGTTTAACGAGTGCGCGATCTCAACCGCCGTGTCCAGCGGTATCTTCCGCGGACTTGCAACTGGCACGTCCACAATCATGCCGAGCATATCTGCGCCGCTCTCCAGCACGAGACGCGCATCCTCCGTATTCGTCACCCCGCAAATCTTCACGTTCACGTCATGCATACTTGAATGAACTCCTTCGGATTCGGCGCTTCCATCAAAGCAGTTCCAATGAGGAGCGCATCTGCACCACAGTCAAATAAATAGCTCGCATCAGACGGGGTCTTCACGCCCGACTCGCTGATCAGGAGCTTATTCCCGGGTACCGATTCCGCGAGTCGTGCGGTGGTCTCGAGATCCACCGTTAACGTGCTCAGATCACGGTTGTTAATCCCCAAAAGCTCGGCGCCGGCGTCCATCGCCCGTTCTAAATCCTCCGCGGTGTGACATTCGACGATCGCTTCCATCCCCAGATCGTCCACCAGGTTCATGAGCCGCTCAACGGGCGAGATGCCCTCAATAAGTAAAACCGCGTCAGCGCCGTAGCTGAATCCCTCAGAAATTTGAAAATTATCGATGATAAAGTCCTTGTAGAGCACCGGAACGGTTACCGCTCGCTTCGCACCTGAGACCGTCTCCACCGCCCCACCAAAGGCAGGAGCAACGAGCACCGAGAGCGCTGCTGCACCACCGGCCTCATAGTCCCGGGCGATCGCGAGCGCGTCCCTGGCCCCTAAAAGGTCACCGGCACTCGGCGACCGTGGCTTGATCTCCGCAATGATCGCCTTATCCACGCGCCTGATCGCTGCCGATAAGCTGCGCATCGTGCTCTCCCGTTCCGGAAGAGGATCGCGCTTCCGGCGTTCTACAGCCCGCCTCGTGCTCCTGACGAGCTCGTCAATGAGTCCTGTCATTACACAACTGCCCGCCCCGTAAATCGTACTAACTCGGTCAGCTTCCGGTACGCCTCACCCGAGTCGATGGAGAGTGCTGCGAGCTCTAAACCGTCCTTCAAATCAGTGACCAGCCCGCCCACGACGAGCGCCGCTGCCGCATTGAGTAATACCGCGTCCCGCTTCGCGCCCGTCTGCCCCTGCAAGATCGCCCGTGCGATACGCGCATTCTCGTCCGCACCGCCGCCCTCGAGCTCCCGTGCAGAAGCCCGTCTAAGCCCGAAATCCTCTGGCACGATACTGTACGTGCTGATCTTTCCTCCTCTCAGCTCTGCCAGTCTCGTCTCGCCAAGTAGAGAGAGTTCATCCAGACCATCAACGCCATGAGCAACGAGTGCGTGCAGCACCCCCAGCCCGCCAAGAACGTGCGCAATTTTCTCTACGAGCCGGGAGTCATACACACCCACCACTTGCGCCTGCACCTGCGCCGGATTGGCCAGCGGTCCCAGAACGTTAAATACCGTTCGCACCCCGATCTCTCGCCTCGGCCCAAGTGCATGTTTCATTGCCGGATGGAACACCGGAGCGAACATGAAGCCGATTCCGAGGTTTTCGATGCACGCGCAAACCTGCTCTGGCTCCAGCATGATATTGAGGCCAAGCGCTTCAAGCAAATCCGCCGAACCCGCCTTCGATGAAACTGCGCGATTTCCATGCTTGGCAACCACCAGGCCGGCACCCGCTGCGACAAAGGCCGCAATGGTGCTGATATTAAAGGTCTTGAGCCGATCGCCGCCAGTTCCGCAGGTGTCAACCATTCTGCCGTTCACCCGGGGATGAATGAGTGCCGCATGCTGTCGCAGTATCTGAACGAAGGAAACAATCTCCTCGACGGTCTCGCCTTTCATCCGCAGTGCTGTTAACAGCGAACCGATTTGGATTCCCGTCGCTTCGCCACTCATGATCTCTTCCATGACCCGACCGGCCTCTTCAGCGGTGAGATCTTGCCCCTCCACCAATTTCGCGATCGCTTCTTTTATCATTTCCGTAAAAAATTCTCCACGAGCCGTCTCCCCTCTTCGGTCAGAATAGACTCAGGATGGAATTGGACACCCTCTATCTGATAGTTCCGGTGCCGTATCCCCATGATCTCCCCATCTGCGGCTCGCGCGGAGATCTGAAGGCATGCAGGCAACGCGTCCTCAGAAACGACGAGGGAGTGATAGCGGGTTGCATGAATCGGATTCTTGAGCCCCGTGTAGATCCCCTGTGAGTCGTGGTAGATGAGCGAGACCTTACCGTGCATGATGCTGCGTGCATACCCTATGTGAGCACCGAACACCGCGCCGATCACCTGATGCCCGAGGCAAACACCGAGGAGCGGTGTGGTGGCCCCGAAAGCTCGCACCACGGCGGCAGATACGCCTGCTTCCTCAGGTCTCCCTGGGCCCGGAGAGATAATGATCCGATCCGCACCAATCTCCTGTAACTCGCTGAGATCTACATCATTCCGCCGCACAATTACCTCCGCGCCACGCTCTCCTGCGTACTGCACGAGGTTGTACACGAAGGAATCGTAGTTATCAATTACCAGCACGCGCATTTTTCCCTTCCGCTGTTGTGATCAATGCCCCCAGCTTGTTCTCCGTCTCCGCAAACTCACGCTCAGGAACTGAATCGGCGACGATGCCCGCACCGGCCTGGAAATACGCCTTGGTGCCAACCGTAAACATTGTCCTGATGCTGATTGCGAAATCGAGGTTGCCGGAGAAGTCGAAATAGCCTACAGCACCCGCATAGATTCCCCGTCTGCTCTTTTCGAGCTCTTCAATGATCTCCATCGCCCGTATCTTGGGCGCTCCCGCCACGGTTCCGGCGGGGAACGAGCTTCGAAAGACATCGAATGCGTCCCGGCCCTTATCCAGCTCGGCCGCTATATTCGAGACGATGTGCTGGACGTGTGAGTACTTCTCGATCTCCATGAGCTCCGTCACCTCGACGCTGCCCGATCGCGCTACCCGGCCAAGATCGTTCCTCCCAAGGTCTACCAGCATGACGTGCTCGGCCCGCTCCTTCTCGTCGAGGAGCATATCAACTTTCAGGAGCTCATCCTCTTCCCTCGTTCTGCCACGGCGTCTCGTGCCCGCGAGGGGCCGCAGGGTCACGATGCCATCCCGTAACCGCACGAGCATCTCGGGAGATGAGCCCACGACAACATTGTCAAAGTCCAGGTAGAACATGTAGGGCGAGGGGTTCGTTGCCCGGAGATTTCGATAAAAGGACAGCGGATCGCCGGTATAATCCGCTTCCACACGACGGGAAAGAACCACCTGGAAGATATCACCTTCCTTGATATGCTCTTTCGCTTTCACCACGCCCGCTTCAAATTCCGCGCGCCCCATCTCAGAATGAGGTGAAGAGACAGAAAAGTCCTCGATTGCACGGTCAGCTCCGCTCCGCTCGAGCCCCTCCAGATCGATCTTTTCCTTCTTATACGAGACGAGAATCACGTCCTGCTTGAGATGATCGAAGCAGAGCAGATGCGTGGGAATGATGAAATGTGCATCAGGACAGCCCAGGGAGTCAGAGGAGGTTGTGGGCAGCTGCTCGAAGAATCGCACGATGTCGTACGAGAAGAAGCCGACCAGTCCGCCAGAGAAGGGCAAGGTCCCCACCCGCCCGCAGTCGAACGAATTAAGTATGTGCGCCATCTCGACATACGGATTCTCCACGGTGTATCGATCTCCGTTCAGCTCCACGTGCCGTCCTTTGGCCTTGAATTCCAGAAGAGGGTCGAAGCCAATGAACGAATATCGCGCGATCTTCTCTCTACCCTCGACCGATTCGAGAAGAAAGCTCTTGTCAAAAACGCCCCTGAGCTTTGAAAAAAGTTCGAGAGGGGTGAATGGTACATCCACCCTCCGCACACTGTTCGTTAAAATTCGCTTCTCCATCCACTTACGTAATCTTCGGTAGGTGCTCCAGCGCCTGTTTCACCAGATCCGCGGGATACTCGTAGTCCACGAGTCTGCCGTTGAGGAACGCGTCGTACGCACTCAAATCGAAATGCCCGTGTCCGCTGTTGTTGAAGAAGATCACCTCTTCTTTCCCTTCCGCCTTGCAGCGCAGTGCCTCATCGATCACTGCTTTTACCTCGTGTGCCGACTCCGGTGCGATAATGTGTCCTTCAGTCTCAGCAAACAACTTCGCCGCCTTGAAGACCTCGGTCTGGTGATACGCAGCCGCGCCAATGAAGCCATCTTTCACTAACTTGCACAGTAACGGCGCGTCGCCGTGATAGCGCAGCCCTCCAGCGTGAATCGGTGGCGGGATGAACGTATGCCCCAGCGTGTACATCTTCAGGATCGGTGCCATGCCTGCAGTGTCACCGTAATCGTAGAGGTACAGGCCTTTCGTGAGCGTCGGACAGGACATCGGCTCGCATGCAACGATCTTGAGGTCCGGTTTCTTTCCCGTGATCTTATCGGCCACGAAAGGAAACGTCGCCCCACTGAAGTTGCTGCCGCCGCCGACATTACCGCAGATGAAATCGGGATAGTCGCCAATCTGCTCAAATGCCTGCTTCGCTTCTAATCCGACCACGGTTTGATGGAGGCAGACATGGTTGAGCACTGAGCCAATGGCGTAGTTCACGTTATCGTGTGTCGCCGCATCTTCGACGGCTTCCGAGATCGCAATTCCGAGACTCCCGGTCGTCTCTGGATTCTCGGCCAGCACTTTGCGCCCGAATTGGGTATTGTTGCTCGGACTGCGGTAGACCTCACCATTCCAGGTCTCCATCATGATCCGCCGGTACGGTTTCTGATCGTAACTTGCGGCAACCATGTAGACCGTGGCCTTGAGGTCGAAGAGCATTGCGCCGAATGAGAGTGCTGAGCCCCACTGGCCTGCGCCCGTCTCCGTAGCTAATCGCTCGACACCTTCTTGCATGTTGTAAAAGGCCTGCGCGACTGCGGTATTCGGCTTGTGGCTCCCGGGCGGGCTGACGCCTTCCCATTTGTAGTAGATCCGTGCAGGCGTCTTCAGCTTCTGCTCGAGTCGCGTCGCCCGGAAGAGCGGCGACGGCCTCCAGAGCCGTAACACCTCGCGCACCTCATCGGGTATCGGAATCCACCGGTCCCTGCTCATCTCTTGTCGAACGATCTCCATGGGGAAGATCGGCTTGAAATCCTCGGGCTTTGCTGGCTCCATGGTCATAGGATTGAGTGGAGGCTCCGGGAGTTCTTTCATGTCTGCCTGGATGTTGTACCAGGCCTTCGGGATCTCTTCTTCATCGAGTATCACCTTCTCTTTTATGCTCATCTTATCACCTCGATGTTCATCAATGTACGTAAGAGTATATAAATGTACGTCACACGAGACACGCTACTCGCTCGCCGAACGAACGGCGTGCATGGACGCAAGGGACGTTATACCAGCGCCGCTTTCAAGTCCGTTATCGGCACCCGCACCTGCTTCATCGTGTCGCGTTCCCGCACCGTCACCGTAGCATCCTCTAACGTATCGTAATCGATGGTGACGCAGTACGGCGTGCCGATCTCATCCTGGCGGCGATACCGCTTCCCTATACTCCCGGCGGTATCGTATTCGGCGAATAAGGAGGCGTTCCGTAATAACTCAAAGACCTCCTGCGCCTTGCTCTTCAGCTCATCCCGGTTCAATAGTGGGAACACGGCCACCTGAATCGGTGCAATAGCGCTCTTGAATCGCAGCACACGTCTCGTTTCCTTCTCCAGCTGCTCCTCGTAAAACGCGCTCTCCAGCAGCGCGTAAATGATACGATCGAGCCCAAATGACGGCTCGATCACGTGCGGAACGACTTTCCCGGTCTCGGTACGCACACGGAGGTCGATATTCAGGGATGCGGCATGCGCCGA
>Ga0268285_1001679_pt1 | contig 10391 bp, 14 predicted proteins | sample saktaG_2_FD_190144 | JGI IMG/M metagenome (GOLD analysis project Ga0268285, IMG submission 190144) | Saline water microbial communities from Sakinaw Lake, British Columbia, Canada - sak_2013_06_06_120m | ecosystem: Environmental > Aquatic > Non-marine Saline and Alkaline > Saline ... | reverse complement strand
TATTACAATTATTGCTATTTTTTTCATAGTATTAATTTATTATTATTTTTTCTTTTTTTTCGACCTTTTTAAAACTTAAATTTCTTAGCAAATTTCCCAATCACAGGAAGCGGAACTTCTTTGCCATTTACAACATTCATTATCCCTATAATAGATAATATCAGCCATATAACCCAGGCTATCATTCCAATAAACCATCCAATAAATGGAATCCAGATAATAAGATAAGCAGCAATTTCGGCAATAAACAGAACCAACCCCTGTTTTGCGTGAAACTGGGCAAAAGCATTATCCTTGAAGGCAAGCAAGGGAACCAAAAAAAGAATTCCAATATAACTAAGAATTGCTATTAAATCTTTCCCCTTCTCTTTTTTTTCTTCTTTTTGAGCAACTTCTTCCATAAATTTAAAATAAATTTAATTTAATTAAGAACCTCTCGACCTTTACCAAGCGCATAAGTCCGTTTTTATTATACTAAATTCATCAAAAAATTAAAAAATCTAAAACCGTCTTAAGATAAACTTTTGCAACCGGAAGTATCCATTATATTATCTCATTCTACCTGTAATTGCGGAGCAATTACAAGAGAGTCGAGTGACTGGTTTGAAAAAATCGCCCAGTGATGGGCTTTTTTGTTTTGGTTCAACGTTAAATTCTCTAAGGCTCAGTATTGTAATTTAATTCCAAGCTTGTCAGCAAGTTGTTGAATCCATTTCTCGTGACGGTCAATTTTATGAGCAAGCATAACCATTTCCTGAAAATAGGTATCTGCTTTTTGGGCATAAGAATCAACAGCAGTTAATAATTTATTAAAATCCTCTTTGGTGGAAAGGTTTTTTACTGCTTCTTTCAAATCTTCTTTGGTTGCGAATACATCTATTAATTTTTGGATATCTTCATTAGCAAGCATATTTGTAATTGATTTCATTCACAAGTCTTTCTAGTCCTATTATAGCTTCTTAAAAACTTGTGTCAAATTCTGCTCCTCTATATCTCCTCATTCTAAGGTCAGCTTATTTTAGCAGCTTTCCTTGCCTGTCTATTTCTCCTTTTAATATCCTGGTGGAAGAGATGGGTTTTCCATCTTTGGCTAAAACAAACTTTATTTTGACAATTTTTATCGGCTTTTTGTTTATTTTCCGGCGTATCCGGTTAATCAATTCTGCCGTTGAATAGGTAAGCGGAGAAACCACTATATAGTCAAAATCTTCTTTTAAGGTGGGGCCAAATTTATCTTCAATCTTCTTCACTATCTTTGCTTTAACTTTAAACTCCTTTTTAATAAAATTCTCCAATTCTTTTTTTCTGTATCTAAAATCTTTAACCCTTCTTTTTTTGGTTTTTTTAGCAAAAATATTAGAGGTTAAGCCGATGGTTAAGTCCCCCAATGAAAAAGCTTTTCTTAGAAATGCTTCGTGCCCTTTGTGAAATACGTCAAAAGTTCCGCCTATAATCACTTTTTTCTTTTTTGCTATCGCCATTTTCCTATTCTATCACGTACTTTAAACGGAAAAAAGGCATTTGTTAAAACAAATGCCTTTTATTCTTTAGTATCTCAGCCTTATTCTTGCAAGATTTTAACTACCGCTTCTGTCTTGCAATTATTTAGAGAGATTATGTTGCTTTTTAAGTGAGCTGCTGCTGTCTCGGTGAACTTTAGGCCAGTCGCCGTAGAAACAACAACAACTTTTTCTCCTTTTTTAATCCAGCCTTCTTTTACCGCATTGCGAACTCCTGCTAAAGCAATACCCGTCTGGGGGCAAATAAAATACCCGTCTTTTCCGCATATAGAAACAGCCTCATTTAAGTCGCGTTCTGCGGCTATTTGCATAGCTCCACGAGATTGGACTATTTCTCTCATTACCTTATCCCGAGAAACGGGATTGCCAATACGAGCTGCGGTAGCTGCCGTATCGCCAACTTTTACTGGCTTGTATTTGGCTTGCCATTCTTTTAATGCTACTTCGCCATCTTTTCGCGCCAGATTCCAAGATTTCCTCAAGGGATTTGCAGCTTCAGATTGACAGCCGAGAATTTGAGATGTCAAGCTTTGCCCAAATCGTTTCATCAGCCTCAGGGCTTTACCTACCGAGGAACAATTGCTGCCATTGCCAATGGGAACCGCAATCCAATCCGGCAATCGCCAATAAAAATATTGAGCAATCTGAAATACGGTGGCCTGATGTCCTTCAATACGGGCGGGGTTTAAACTATTTGCAGGATATACTCCGTAATTTGCAACTAACTCCTGCATAACCCGCATACAGTCATCAAAATCTCCCGGAAGAAGAATAACTTTTGCTCCATAAACTAATGGCTGGGATAGTTGCACTGCCGTTACCTTGCCTTCGGGCAAAATTACCACACATTTAATTCCTGCAGCTGCTGCATAAGCTGCGGCCATAGCCGAAGTGTCGCCGGTAGAAGCACAGGCAACGGCTTTTATCCCGGCAGCCTTTGCAATAGACATCATCACCGTCCCGCCAAAATCCTTAAATGAACCTGTTGGGGTCATTCCTTCCAGGATAATATAGAGTTCAATATCTCCCACCCACTCATTTAGATATTTGCCAGCTTGAATGATTGGAACATTTCCTTCATGCAGACTGACAATCAGATTATCCGGCAAAAACGGCATTATCCATTCTTTGAAGCGCCATACCCCAGAATAAACTTTCGGGTCCTTAGATTCCCAGCGATTTAAGGCAAATCTTTCGTTAAAGATTTCAATATACTCTCCCATTGTTTTGTTCGGGAGACCAAAAACATTTAAGAGACCAAAATTATGGTCGATATCATAAAGGTCTCCGCATTTAGGGCAGCGAAATTTCCTCTCATCCAATAAATCTGTTCTATATCCGCATTTAATACAAGATAACCAAGTCTGATTGTTATAAAAAGGCTTTAACACTTTAACCTCCTTTATTGTAAAGATGCTATTTTAATTATTTAAACTTTACTATAGATAATTAAAAAAGTCAACCTAAAAACGCTCTCTTGGTGAAAAATAAAAACTGCCCGGCAATGGGCTTTTTACGACGCTGCTAAAACCTCTGGTTAACTGTCTTTCTTAATCATCCTTTTAAAGGTAACCTCTTTATAATCGTTAAAATTCATTCCTTTGAGTTCGTAAACTTGATAAGTTGAGCATATTCTTTTATCTTCAGGATTAAGTTTCAATAGTGAAATAGCTTCATCAATCCTTTCCCAGGAAAAAGCTTCTATCTCAAGATAAGGTTCAAGTTGAGGATAAAAATCTATATCAAATTCAATGTCATCTAATTGATACCTTATTCTTTTATTTTCTGCGTAGTGTTTTTCTATAAAACCTGTTTTTAACAATAACTTTGCTGTTTTTTCAAAATCATTAACTTCAACCTCTATCTCTTCCATACCCTTGTCATTGTTTTTTGCATCAGCTGCCATTCCTATTCTTTGTTTAAATGCCAGCGTTATTTTATCTCCTTCATCGCGAAGCCTTATCCAAGCACCAGCTTTATCTAATCTTAAATCCGGATAATCAAAAACTTTTCTTTTGTAAAACCTTTCAAAAACCTTTTTAGCGCCAATTTCTTTTAATTTTTTTTCAATCAAATCAGGGTCAATGTTTAAAAATTTTACTTCAATTTCTTCCATATTAAAATTCTATCACCTTATAAAAAAAATTTCACACTATCTTATGAAATGAGAACTTCCTTCTTTTGCCAGATATTTTTTAACCCTGCTTAAACCCTCTTCAATTTTTTGGGTATCTAAAGCGTATGAAAACCTGACCCTGTCGTTGCTGCCAAACCATTCCCCCGGATAAGTAATAACTTTATATTTTTTAAACATATCCCAGACAAAATCAACGGGATTTTTAATTTTCGGCATAACGTAAAAAGCCCCTTCGGGTTTCCATAAATCCAAACCTATCTCCAACAATCCTTCATAAATAAAATCTCTTCTCTGTCTCCATATTTTTAATTGTTTATCAACAAAGCTCCTGGGCAATTTAGTAGCTTCATAAGCCATCTCCTGACTTAAAATGCTGGTATTCATTGAAGTATGGGTCTTCATTTCTATAATCTTATCTACCAATTTTTTATCCAAAGACCACAAATACCCTACCCTTAAACCGCACATTGCGTATGTTTTTGAGAAAGAATTTATTGTTATGACATGAGGTCCTTTTATCAAATAATTTTCTCTTATATAAATCAAATCTTTGTAAACCTCGTCCGATAATACGTATATGCCCGAATCATTTGTTAATTTTTCTATCTTCTTTAATGTCTCCATAGATTCAACTCTTCCGGTGGGATTTGAGGGTGAATTTATTATCACCGCCTTACATTCTTTTACTTTCTTTTTAAAATCATCAAAATCAATCCGGCCGTTGACTAAATTTGTATAAACCGGCCTCAATCCTGCATATTTTACAAGCCAGGGATAAGAATAATAATAAGGCCTTGGCAGCAAAACTTTATTTTTCTTCTTATTATCTGTTTTTGCCAACACCCTTAAAGTCAAATCTAAAGCTTCCGATGCCCCATTGGTAATTACAAAATTGTCAGCCGTTGATTTGGGATACTGCCGGGCCAATGCTTTTCTTAATTTAATTTTCCCCTGAATTAACCCGTATTTAAAATCTTTACATTGAGATAATGCTTTATAAACTCTTTTTGGCGGAGCCAAATCTGGCTGTCCCGAACCAAATGAAATTATACCTCTACCGGATACCCCGATAAAGGTAGTAGCTGATAGTTTTGGGATTGTCATATTTTTCTATTCTACCCTTAATTGCCAAGCACTTACAAGGAGGAGCGAAGCGACTGGTTTGTAAAAATCGCCTCCTGTTTGATGGAAATTCAAAAAGAAGAGTCCTCCAGAAAATACCTGGAGGACATAAACACCTTAGTTTTTTAGACCATTTCAGCTGGGACATGACCTCCGAGCGTATCGCTTACCATCTCTTTTCTCTCTAAATGATACTTAGATTCTTTTTTTCTTCTCTCAGTTGCTAGTTGTCGTGGGTTTATGGAGACGATTCGCTCAACTGGAAACTCATCGGACCAATCCTTTAAACCGAAGTGTTCAAGTAAGGCACGGTATGCTTCTTCATCTAAGCCGGCGGGGCAGGTCTCCCAAGTATCCCCTAACCCTTCTTTTACTGAAGGAGCCCATCGGTCTCTCACCTTCCAGCTCCAATCTACGGCAAATTGGGCATAGATGTCGTGACCGCTTTCATGGCTGATATAGACAACACTGTACGCTCCCATATTCCATTACCTCCTTTCAATGGTCAATTAGCTAAAATTGTTTTTATTGTTCAAAACCTTCACCGCCCAAAAAAATTGTCAAAGAGCGGTTTTATTTTTCTATTTTGATTATATCTTTCGTTAGCCAAAAGTCAATAAAAATTGCCAGCGCTGAGCTTTTTATCGGCTCCGCGGGACTGGAGGCTGCCTACCCTGAGTAAAACCGAAGGGTTCAAACCTGTTTGGTAGGAATTCAAAATAAATAAAAAGCTAATAGAAAATTTCTATTAGCTTTTTCTTATGCTATTTACTTGCAAACAAAGTCTAAAACTTTATCAAATTTTTAAAGATGTCTTTTCTTCTAAAATCACAAATTTCTGAAAACCTCCACAATGCGTGTTGATCCATTGGTCAGGTTGTCTATATTTCTCTATGGTATCTTTAACCTCTGTTAAAAAAACCATATGTTCGTCTACTTTTGCCACAATGCCCTCCAATTGCATAGAAGTAGGAGACTTTGTCCAAATAACTCTTACTCTTTTTCCTATTAGAGATTTCATCTTACCTCCATTTTAAATTTTAAAATAGCATTTTTAATATAACAAGTTTTATAATTTTTGTCAATCCCCTAAAAGCACATCGCCTTAAACTTACCAATTTGTGGAAAAAAATTGTAATACAGAAAAATATAGCTACCCCTTCGTTTCGCTCAGGGCAAGCAAAAAACCGCCTTTGTGGCGATAAATAAAAATTGCCAAAGCTTTGGGCTTTTTAATGTAAAATATCAAAGGATTGTATGCTATAATATTTTTATATGTCAGCGAATTTACCTCCTCAATTCTATACTATTTCCGCAAAACTGAAGGAGGTTAAAACTTCAGAAGAAAAAATCTCTATCTTGGAGGAATTATTAGCTATTGTGCCAAAACACAAAGGAACCGAAAAAGTCCAAAGAGATATAAAAACGAAGATTGCTAAATTGAGGAGGCAGAAACCAAAAAAGGGAAAAAGAGAAGATTTATATTCCATCAAAAAAGAAGGAGCAGGACAAATAGTCATTGTCGGCCCAGCTAATTCCGGGAAATCCAGCCTGTTAAATGCCTTAACAAAGGCAAACGCAAAAGTTGCTCCCTATTCTTTTACCACCGAAATTCCCCAACCAGCGATGATGCCTTATGAAAATATCTTAATTCAATTGGTGGATACTCCTCCCTTAAGTAAAAGCTCGCCCCCCTGGTTAAAAGGAATTTTGAAAGCAGCTGATGGGCTTTTGGCGGTTTTTGACTTATCGCCAAAGAACGTGGTCGAAGAAACTAAGGCTTCTTCTTCCCCTTTCGCTTCTGCTCGGGTGGTCGAAGATATTGAAAACCTCCAAGAGCTGTTAAATAATTGGGGAATTACTGATAAAAAAATCCTTTTCCTCGGCAACAAGGTCGATGAACTTTTTTCATCTCCCACCCTTCGCTCCGCTCGGGCAATTGATTTAGCGAAACTCCGGGAAAATCTGAAAAAAATTGAATCTCAATACAAAATAAAAATTATCTCTTGTTTGGAGGGAATTGGAGTCGATGAAGCTGTCGCTTCATCTTCACTCTTCGCTAACGCTTGGGTAGTCGATGAAGCTGTCGCTTCATCTTCACTCTTCGCTAACGCTTGGGTAGTCGATGAAGCTGTCGCTTCATCTTCACCTTCGCCTGCTAAAGCAGGCTTGGTAATTAAAGAGTTAAAAAAAGAAATTTTTGACTTGCTTGAAATAGTCAGAGTGTACACAAAAGCTTCTAACAAATCTTCTCCCGATTTTGAGCACCCCTTTATTCTCAAAAAGAACAGCCGGCTGATTGAACTAGCCAGCCAAATTCACCGGGATTTCTTTTTTTCTTTCAGGTACGCTAAGCTGTTTAAAAAGAACTCTAAAAAGCCGCAGTTTGTCGGCAAAGACTATCTTTTACAGGATGAGGATATTATTGAAATCCACATCTAAAAACAAGAAGCGCGACCAACAAATTTTAGAGATGTTTTTAGGTCGCGCTATTGGAAGAGTTTCCCTTGGAAAACTTTGATCCTCTTTTTGGAAGGACGTACTTCGCTAAAAATCTTATTGACTTGCTGGCAAAGCTTTTTGAAAACACTATCAGTGATATATAGAGCATCTTTGTCTAATACCTGCACATCTCTAAAGCGAGAAGCCTCTTCAGGTTTGTCGCTGTCTTTTGACCGGCGGAAGATGATTTCGATATCGCCTACAAAAGCTCTCAGTTTTACTGCTCTACCCTCAACTCTCAAAACATTATCAATCTTAACTGACACTGTTTCACACTCCTTTCCATATTCTTATTGAAATTAAGACAAAATGTCTTTTACTATTTGAATTATATCAAAAACCTCAAAAAAGTCAATACCTGGAGCTTCAAGTTTGCTCCGCGGACTGGACGCCGCTCAAACCTGTTCAATGGAAACTTAAGAATAAGATTGAAGATTTATTCTGATAACTCCTCAACCTCTTTTCTACCTTCTTCTAGTTCCTTAACCTGCTCCGAATCTTCTTTTAATAATAGTGTCTGGAATTCTCCCATATGAGTTTTTTCCTCTTTGGCGATATCTAAGAGAACCTTTTTAATGACTTCATTTTCCGTCATCGCCGCCAGTTGTTCATAAAGACTAACCGCATCCAATTCAGCTATCATTCCGACTCTTACTATCTCTTTGTCTAAATCTCCCTTCTTAATTTTATCAAGATTAATTGGTATTTGTGATAGCATATTTTTATTCATTTAATTTAAAGCCGACCTTTTCTAATTTTAATTGCTTTACCACTTATTAAAGCTTCTGCGACTTTCTTTCGAGCCGAAGTTAAAATCCGCTGAAGGGTGCTTTGAGAAACTTTCATTTTCTTTGCCGCCTCTTTTTGCTCCAAATCTTTCAAATCGCAAAGTCGCAATGCCTCCAGCTCATCTATACTTAAATCAACCTCTTCCAGCATAGATAAAGGCACAGCTCTTGGTTTGAAAAAAACCACATCTGGGTCAAATAATACTCTTCTTGGTTTTAATGGCCTTGCCATATTATTTATAGTGAGTTTATCGAACTATTCTCTAACTAGGTTAGTTTTACATCTTGGACACAAAAGCTGCGAACAAGGGATGCCACGTTCGTGAGAAATTTTATAACCGCATTTTGAACAAACACAGTAGCCACTGGGCCCTTTGCCAGCCGCTTCTTCTATTTCTCCCTTGAACCTGCCCCGTCTCTGCCAACCAAAACTTCTGCCAAAGTTAGGCTTGTAAAATCCGGTCTCCACTTCGTGGCTTATGATTTGAATGGTAACGTATCGCATGCTTTCAATTTCCCCTATAAGCTTTTCTCTTAAATTGTTTGATATTTTAGTTGCTTCTTCTACATTTAAATTGCTCGGCAGTTTTATTTCTAAATTAGCGGTGACGGCCGAGCCCTTTTTCTGTGTTTTTAAAGAGGAGATTTCAATATTCTGCATTTTAGCGATTGTTTTTATCTTTTCCTCAATTTCTTCGCCGGCTGAAACATCAAGCAAAGAATCAGTAGCTGTTTTGCCCAATGAAAATGATTGTTTAATAATATAAGCGCCAATTAAAAAAGCTAACAAGGAATCAGTATAAATCCAGTATTTTGTCAGAAATAAACCAGCAAAAACGGCAAGCGAAGCATAAACATCTACTCTTGAATGAAAACCATCAAAAAGCAGGGCCATTGAATTTTCTTTTTTACCAAAATGAATTTTAAGACGGGCCATTATTTCGTTGACCAGCGCCGAAAAAATCATTATTCCAAAAGCCAAAACCGGGATTTTTATTAAAGAAGGATTTAAAAATTTCTGATATGCTTCGTAAATAATCCCGGCCCCTGTCCCAAATAAAATTAAAGTGATAAAGAAACCAGCAAGAACCTCAAATTTATAATGACCGTAGGGATGCTTTTGGTCGCTAGGTTTTTTAGAAATTCTAATTCCAATATAGCCAACAGCCGAGGAAAAAATATCCATAAAAGAATGGACTCCCTCTGCTAAAATGGCGGCAGAACGCGAAAACACACCAACAATAATTTTGCCTCCCGCTAAGATTACGTTCGCCAATATTGAAATAACCGCAATTTTTTCTTTCACCTTAATTGAGCTTTTATTTGATTAATGATTTCTTTGAATAATTTTTTGTATTTTGGATTTATTTCAATTACCGGCTTCATTTTTATGGTTGAATCAACAAAATCTTTTCTATAAGGAATTCTTCCGATAATTGGAATGTTATCTTCTTTTGCGAACCTCTCTATTTCTTTATAAAAACTTTTCGCAAGATCAAATTTATTTATGACAATTCCATGTTTAATCTGAAAGTGATTAGCAAGATATAAAACTCTTTTTAAATCAAAAAGGGCTGATGGCGTTGGTTCGGTTACGGCAACTATATAATCGGTTCCAACTAAAGAAGCAATCACCGGACATCCAATTCCCGGAGAAGAATCTATAATCATTATATCAGCTTTTATTTTTTCATTAATCTTATCAGAATATTTTCTTACTTCAGCTACCACTTCACCGGAAGCCAATTCTCCCAATTTAAGCTCACCTGAAACCAAATTGACGTTATAATTTTTACCGGTATAAATCTTTCCAATTTCTTTTTTGGTTTCGGTTATGGCGCCATAGGGACAGGCAACAATACATGCCCTGCAACCAATACAAATATCTTTTACAAAAGCAGGGAATTTCCCCTTAACAAAAATAATGGCATTCTGTTTGCAGATAGAAGCGCACTTACCGCACTTTGTGCATTTGTTAAAATCCCATTTTGGTATTGGCTGATAGCAGGTGGTATACTTTTTTCTTTTTACGGAAAGCAGGAGGTGGTCGTTTGGACATTCCGCGTCAGCATCCACCAGCATAGTTTTAGTTTTTCTTGCGAATTCAACTGCCAACGAAGTTGCCACCATTGATTTGCCTACGCCACCTTTTCCACCGGTAATTGCGATTTTCATATTTTTTTAAATATTAGAGAAATTAAAAAGAAAAAAGTTGAAACAATAATAATTAAAGGCCCTGCTGGCAATCCAGTTGTTTTAAAAAGTAAAATCCCCAAAAAAGAACTTAAAACTCCCAAAAAAGTCCCGCCAAGAGAAAACTGA
>Ga0268285_1001678_pt1 | contig 10393 bp, 10 predicted proteins | sample saktaG_2_FD_190144 | JGI IMG/M metagenome (GOLD analysis project Ga0268285, IMG submission 190144) | Saline water microbial communities from Sakinaw Lake, British Columbia, Canada - sak_2013_06_06_120m | ecosystem: Environmental > Aquatic > Non-marine Saline and Alkaline > Saline ... | reverse complement strand
TGTAATTGTTGTTGAATTAAAAACTAAATATCCACAAGGTGGAGAAAAACAATTAATTAAGGCAGTTTTAGGAAAAGAAGTTCCTCCAAACAAACTGCCAATTGATATTGGTTGTATTGTTTTTAATGTGGATACTTGTGCTACACTTTATAGAGCGGTTACAACTAAAATGCCTTTAGTTAAAAGAATAGTTACGGTTTCTGGAACAAGAGTTATACATAGTCATAATTTAATTGTTAAAATCGGTACTCCTATTTCTGAATTGTTTGAATTCTGCGGAGGTTTTACTAAGGAGCCTAAAAAGGTTATTGTTGGTGGTCCTATGTTGGGAATAACCATAAATAATTTAGAAGTGCCTATAGAGAAAAGCAGTATGGCAGTATTGGCATTTGGCTTAAAAGATGACCATAAATATAAAAACAAGTCTTGCATTAGGTGTGGCAAGTGCATTAGAACTTGCCCTATGAATTTAATGCCAAATTTTATTGAAATGTATGCAAACAAAGGTATGTTAAAAGAGTGTGTTAATTTAAATGTGAACGACTGTATTGAGTGTGGTAATTGTGCATATATTTGCCCTTCAAGGATTAATCTTGTGCAAACTATGCGAGATGTAAAGAAGGCAATATTAGATAGTGAGGAGGTTTAAGTATGAGTAGTGGACTATTAGTAACCACTTCGCCACATATAAAAAACGATGATAATATCTCTATTATAATGATTGATTATCTTATAGCCTTAACTCCTGCAATGATAATGGGTGTATTCTATTTTGGATTACGCACTTTAATTATTACTTTTATTTCAATTGTATGTTGTGTGATATTTGAGTATTTATATAGATTATTGATGAAAAAAAGTTTTTCAATTAATGATTTATCAGCAGTTGTGATTGGAATGCTTATTGCATTTACACTTCCACCTACTGTTCCATATTGGATACCTGTTGTGGGAGCTTTTTTTGCTATTGTAATTGTTAAAGAACTTTTTGGAGGTATAGGAAAATATTTTATGAATCCAGTTCTATGTGCAAGAGCATTTTTATTTTCTTGGCCAATAATAATGACAACTTGGTCGGTACCTTTTAATAAAATTGGGCTATTTATAGTTGATAAAGCGGATATTATTACTGAACCAACCCCACTTAATATTTTAAAGTTAAAAAGTGGTGTTTTACCAGACCAAAATATTTTTCAGATGATTTTTGGCGAACGAGGAGGAAGCATTGGAGAAACCTGTTCGATTCTTTTGATTTTAGGCGGGATTTATCTATTGTATAGAAAAGTAATAACATGGCATATTCCGGTAGCATTTATTGGAACTGTTGCGGTATTAACTTATGTATTTCATTGGAATTATGATGCTGTAAATCATATGCTATATAATATTTTTTCAGGTGGATTATTACTTTGCGCTATTTTTATAGCAACTGATTATTCCACAAGTCCAATAACAAGAAGGGGTAAACTAATCTTTGGTATTGGATGTGGTGCAATAACAGTATTTTTAAGATACTTCGGAGGTTATCCTGAGGGAGTTTGCTTTGCTGTTCTTATAATGAATGCATTTGTTTGGCTTATTGATAAATATACTCGCCCACGCAGATATGGAACAGGGGGAGGGGCTATTAATGTCTAACATTTCAAAGAAAAACAATTTATTTTCAGTTTTTATTATTTTTGTTGCTCTTGTTTTATCATTTGGTATAATTTCTATTGTTCATAATTTTACAACAAAGAGATTTGAAAATAGTAATTATATTGTCAATTTAGAAACATTAATGAAGGTTATGTCGGGCAATTATGAATTTGTTCTATTAAACGATAGTATATTTTCTTCATTGAAGCAAAATAAATTAAAAGTATATAAGGCTATTGATGAGGGTATAATCGAAGGATATTGTGTTGATATTACAGTAGATGGTATTAATGGCGAGATTAATTTAGTTACTGGAATTAGTCATAGTGGAGTTATTAATGATACTGAGATATTGTTTTATAATGAAAGTCCAACTTTCGGATCAAAAGTATTTAACGATGAATATTTAGATAAATTCAAAGGATTGAATTATCCAATGGAGTTTTCAAATGAGGTAATAGGACTAAATGCTATTTCTGGAGCTACAATAACTTCTAATACAGTGAAGGATGCGTTGAATATAGCACTAAAAGCTATTTTGCTTGCAAAGGAAAGCGAGGGATTAAATTGAGTTCTAATAATAAGTTATTAAACATATTTAGAGAAGGCACAGTAAAAAACAATCCAGTTTTTTTTCAATTAATTGGGTTATGCCCAGTTCTTGCAATTACCATCTCAGTTAAAAACGCCTTTGTAATGGGCATTGCCTTTACATTAGTAATTACATTTTCAAATTTTATTATTTCATTGTTTAAAAAACTCATTTCCGCACAAACAAAATTGATAATTTATTTAATAGTAATTTCAGTCTTTGTTTCAATTGTTGATATGTTATTAAAGGTTTATTTACCAACTGTTTCAAGGTCGTTAGGAGTTTTTGTTCCATTAATTGCAGTTAATTGTATCATTATTTCAAGATTAGATAATTTTGCTATTAAGAAAAATGCTTTTTTATCTATGGTTGATGGTATTTCAATGGGAGTGGGTTTTTCAATTGCATTAATAGTAGTTGCTTTTGTGCGAATGATTTTAGGAACAGGAACAATTTTTGGTTATAATATTTTTGGAAGCAATTATAAACCTGTGTTATTAATGCTTTCGCCAGCCGGTGCATTTTTTACATTTGGAATGATTTTGGCATTAATACAATGGATTGTTAACAAAAAGGAGGCAAAATAATGCTTGCAAAGTTATTTATTGTTGCATTATCTGCAATTTTTATTGAAAATGTTGTTTTTGTTAAGTTATTAGGTGTGTTCCCAATTTTTGACGAGCATAAAAGGATAAAAACTTTGTTTAATATGGGAGCTTATGTTGCATTAGTTATGGTTTTGTCATCATCTTTTATGTTTTTGGTCAATAAATTTTTAATTATGCGCTTTAACTTAACATATTTGAGAATAATAATTTTTGTGTTAATAATTGTAATTACAATGAAATTACTTGATATTTTACTTATGAAATTGTTGACGAAAATTCATAATGCTTTAAAAAATTATTTTCCGTATGTAATAACAAATTGTGCAGTATTAGGCATTGCAATTATTATAATAGATAGGGGACTAAGTTTTTTTGAAACTATTGCGTATTCGTTTTTTTCGGCAGTTGGATTTACATTAGCTTTAATTCTTATTTTGTCAATAAAAGAAAAACTACAGTTTTGCTCAGTTCCAAAAGCATTTGAGGGTGCACCTATATTATTTATTGCAATTGCTTTGTTGGCTATGGCTTTTATGGGGTTTTCTGGTATTAAATTTCCTGTTTAGCGAATAAATTATTGTAATATGAACATCATACTTAATAAAATAAATTTATTTTAAAGGTGGCTTTAAATATGTTTAAACAGTCTTCATATAGACCTGTGAAAAAGAAAAATAGAAACTTTGGTGGATTGCTTTTTTTGGTAGTGGCAATTCTAATTATTGTTGTTGGCTATTTTTCTGCCGTAGGCATAATTGGGCTAATTGATAATTTATCCAAAAGTGAAAAAGCAAATAATTCTAACATTTTAAGCCAATCTTCTGCACCAAATGAAAATTTAAACAACTCACAGGTTGATATTAATGATATAAAGGGAATTTATATTCCCGTATCAATTTTATCTACATTAGAGGGGCAAAATAGTGTTATAGCTTTATCTAAAAAAACAGAGATAAACACTATAGTTGTTGATGCAAAAGGTGAAGATGGGAAATTAAATTATATATCGGAAATTCCTCTTGCAGTTACTTCTAATGCAATTAGTGAAAATAGTATAGACTTTAAGGAAATAAATAAGAAACTAAAAACAGCTGGAATTTATTCAATAGCAAGAGTTGTAGCCTTTAAAGACAATTTTTTGCCGAAATTTAATTCAAAATATTCAGTTCCATTAAGAGGTGGAGGAAAATGGTGGAATACATTTTTTTGGATTAATCCTTACAACAATGAAGTGCAAGATTATTTATATGCAATTTGTGATGAAGTATCAACATTAGGTTTTAGTGAAATAATGCTTGACGAGGTTAAATTTCCTGACTTTGGTCGCTTAGATTTACTTGATTATGGAGAAATTTCAAAAAACATATCAAAACCAAAAATGCTTAATGATTTTGTAAATGCTTTTTCTGATAGAGCCCATAGTAAGGGGCTTAAGGTGTCGTTATGTTTGCCGGGACAAGGTGCATATAGTGAAACAGTTAATGTTGAGGGTGGTCAAACATTTGATTTGGCAAATATTAAGGTAGATTATTTATCTCCGAGATTTCAAATATCCACTCTAAAAACTTCGTATACAAATAGTGTTACCATTAATGATAAGGTGATAATAAAGGCAGATGATAATGCTACTGAAGTTTTAAACATAGCAATTAGTGAAACTTTAAATAGAATGAAATTAGAGAATTGCAAAGCAATTCTTCGTCCATTTATCGGAGATTATGATAGTTCATCAAAGGTTTATACTTTTGATGATATTAAAGCACAAATTACTATTTGTAAGCAATTAAAATGCGGAATTTATTTAGCATGGAATGATAAAGGCATTTATAGAGAACAAGCGTATTTAAAATAATTTTGAAGGTAGGAAAACAAATGGATAAATATATTTGCACTATAATTAATGGTTTGTATAAAAAAACAATTAATGTTTTAAAAGGGAAAACAATATTTGAAGTATTAATTTCAAATAGTATTTTTCTTGATGCACCTTGTGGTGGTAGAGGCGAATGTGGAAAATGCAAGGTAAAAGTTAAAGGAAAACTCTCGTTAATAACCGATGGTGAAAAAGAGTTTTTATCAGATGAAGAAATTAATAAAGGATTTAGATTGGCTTGCTATGCTAAAATCGAAGGCGATTTAACAGTATACATAGATGATAATGAATTTGAGGTAGAAACAAACACAAAAGGACTTAAAATTGAGATAAACCCATCAATTGATATTAAAAAATATAAAAATCAAGTTTCTTTAATTGTGGGAATGGCTGTTGATATTGGAACAACCACTGTTGCGGCATTCTTCTATAATCTTGAAACAGGAATGCATTTATATACAGCTTCACGAATTAATATGCAAAAAGCCTATGGTGCTGATGTAATGTCACGAATTAATTATTGCACAAATAATGAGGATGGTAACGAAATTTTACATAAAGTAATAATAGAACAGTTGAATGAAATGATAGATGAATTTTGTAGAGAAAGTGGTTGTAATAGTAGCACAATTTGCGATTGCGTTCTAACGGGCAATACAACTATGCTACTTTTGGCGGCAAATATTTCAGTTGTTTCATTAGGACATTTGCCTTTTGAACCACAATCATATTTCGGTGAGTATATTAGCAATGAAAAAATCGGATTTAATATTAATAAATCGGCAAATATTTATTTTATGCCGATTATTTCGGGTTTTTTAGGTGGAGATGCGGTTTCGGTAATGCTTGCTTGTGATTATGATAAGCAAGAAGATAATTCATATATGGTTGATATAGGAACTAACGGAGAAATGGCAATTAAGCACAACGGCAGTATTTATGCATGCTCTACTGCGGCAGGTCCAGCCTTTGAAGGAGCACAAATTAAATTTGGAACGGGAAGTATTGATGGTGCAATAAAAAAAGTTAGTCAAGAAAACGGCAAAATTAAATTATCTATTATTGGCAAAGGTAACCCAATTGGTATTTGCGGTTCTGGACTGCTTGATGCAGTTTCAATAATGAAAATAAATAATATAATTGATGAAACAGGAAGAATAGAACAAGATTACAAAGGTATATATAAAGAATATGTTTTTGAATGTGATGGCGAAATTAGTTTTAGTTTAAATGATAAAAAAAGTATATATATTACTCAAAAGGATATACGAGAAGTTCAGTTAGCAAAGGCGGCTATTTCAGCTGGAACAACAATGCTGCTAAAAAGTGCTCAAATTGAAGATTTTGATGTAAAAAATATCTATGTTGCAGGTGGATTTGGCTCAGCAATAAATATGGATAGTGCAGGAGAAATAGGCTTATTACCAAAGCATTTTACTATAAATGCAAAATCAATAGGAAATGCGGCAGGAACTGGTGCAATTATGGCTTTGTTATCATCTAATGATAGAGAAAGAGCGAATAAGATTTCAAAGCAAGTAAAAATAGTTGAACTTTCAGGCAACCCGATTTTTGAAAATGAATTTATTGAGAGAATATTGTTTTAGAATATAATTTACTTAATATTTAAAAATGAAGGGACGAAAAAATCTTATGATGGAGCAAACGATTGATTTTATAAGGCAAAGTGATAGCGAGGTTGCCGATGCTATTGAAAAGGAGTATTTAAGGCAAAAAAGAAATATTGAACTAATTGCAAGTGAAAATTTTGTGTCAGAAGCAGTAATGGCGGCAATGGGAACCGTATTAACAAATAAATATGCAGAAGGTTATCCGGGAAAAAGATATTATGGAGGCTGTGAATGTGTTGATATTGCAGAAAACATAGCAATAAATAGAGCAAAGGAACTTTTTGGTGCCGAGCATGCAAATGTTCAACCTCATAGCGGAGCACAAGCAAATATGGCAGCTTTTTTTGCAGTATTGAAGCAGGGTGATACTGTTATGGGTATGAGTTTGGCACATGGGGGACATTTATCACACGGTTCACCTGTAAATATTTCAGGTGCATATTATAATATAGTGCCTTATGGTGTAGATGAAGTTAATCATAGAATTGATTATGATAAATTATATAAAACAGCAAAAGAAACAAAACCAAAAATGATTTTAGCAGGTGCTTCTGCTTATCCAAGAGAAATTGATTTTGAAAAATTCTCTCAAATTGCAAAAGAAGTTGGAGCATATTTAATGGTGGATATGGCTCATATTGCAGGCTTAGTGGCGACGGGGCTTCATTCAAATCCTGTTCCCTATGCTGATATTGTTACCTCAACTACTCATAAAACTCTTAGAGGTCCAAGAGGTGGAATGATTTTATGTAAAGAAGAATTAGCAAAAGCTATAAATAAAGCCGTGTTTCCGGGTATTCAAGGTGGTCCATTAATGCATATAATAGCCGCTAAGGCTGTTTGCTTTGGAGAAGCATTAAAACCGGAGTTTAAAACATATCAACAACAAATTGTTAAAAATGCAAAAGTGCTTTCAGAAGGTTTGATAAGTTTAGGCTTTGATTTAGTTTCTCATGGAACTGATAATCATCTTATGTTAGTTGATTTGAGAAAATTTAATTTAACAGGCAAAGAATTTGAACATAGATTAGATGAAGTTTATATTACAGTAAATAAAAATGCAATTCCAAATGACCCGCAAAGTCCATTTGTAACAAGTGGAGTTAGAATTGGAACTCCAGCCGCAACATCAAGAGGTTTTAAGCAAGATGAAATGACAAAAATAGCAGAATTGTTATATTTGACTGCGTCCGATTTTGAAAATAAAGGCGATTATATAAGAGCACAAGTAACAAAACTTTGCGAAAAATATCCTTTGTATTAAAAAGGTGAAATTATGTATACTCCCTTAGCAGATAGGTTAAGACCAACAACTTTAGATGAGATTGCAGGGCAATCTCATCTTATAGGTAAGGGCAGAGCATTAAGTAATATTATTACTTCTGGAATTGTCCCTAATATGATTTTTTATGGTCCTTCCGGAATTGGCAAAACAACCGTTGCCAATATAATTGCTGATGCCACAAAAAGAAGGCTACATAAAATTAATGCAACAACAGCATCAATTAATGATATAAAAGCAATTGTTGAGGAATTAGATACCCTTATGGCTATAGATGGTGTTCTTTTATACCTTGATGAAATTCAATATTTTAATAAAAAACAACAGCAAACCTTACTTGAATATATAGAAAACGGTAAAATAACTTTAATTGCATCAACTACCGAAAACCCTTATTTTTATGTTTACAATGCAATTTTAAGCCGTTCAACCATTTTTGAATTTAAGCCGATTTCTGCTACTGATATTAAAAAAGCAATAAATAGAGCAGTTCAGTTTAGACAAAATGAGCTGAATATAAAAATAACTATAAATGATGACGCATTAGAATTGATTTCTCATTCTTGTGGCGGAGATGTGCGAAAAGCTATAAATGCAATTGAAATATTAACCTTAGTTACAAATAAAGATATTGTAATAACTGAACAAATGGCTAAAGAAGTTGCTCAGCGGTCATCAATGAGATATGATAGAGATGGCGATGTTCATTATGATATATTATCAGCATTTCAAAAATCTATCAGAGGCTCAGATGAAAATGCCGCTATTCACTATTTGGCAAGATTAGTGGAAGCAGGGGATTTGCCATCAATTTGCCGAAGATTATTGGTTATTTCAGCAGAGGATATAGGGCTTGCCTATCCTCAAGCCATTACAATAGTTAAGTCTTGTGTTGATAGTGCCATGCAATTAGGCTTTCCGGAAGCAAGAATTCCTCTTGCACAAGCAGTTGTTATGTTGGCAACTTCTCCTAAATCAAATTCGGTAATATGTGCTATTGATAATGCTATTGAAGATATTAGAAAAGGTAACAGTGGCGATATTCCATCTTATCTAAAAGATGCTCATTATGATGGAGCAAAGAAATTGGGCAGAGGAAAAAACTATTTATATCCCCACAGTTTTGAAAACAATTATATTCAACAGCAATATTTACCTGATAATATTAAAAATACAAAGTATTATGAATATGGCAACAACAAATTTGAACAAGCAAATAAAAAATATTGGGAAAGCATAAAGAAACAAAATGAAAAATAAAGAAAAAGCAATAGCAATATATAATTGTTTAAAAAAAGAATACCCAAATGCGAGTTGCACCTTGCAATTTGTTAACGAATTAGAACTTTTAATAGCCACAAGATTGTCAGCCCAATGCACTGATGAGAGAGTAAATATTATTACAAAATCATTATTTTCAAAGTATAGAGAAATTGAAGATTATGCTTTTTGTGATATTGAAGAGTTAGAAAATATTATTAAACCTTGCGGATTTTATCATATAAAAGCAAAAAGCATTAATGAGATGTGCAAAACTTTAATTGAAAAATATAAAGGTAAAATACCAAACTCAATGGAGCAACTTTTAACACTACAAGGTATAGGAAGAAAAAGTGCAAATTTAATTTTAGGAGAAGTTTTTAAAAAGCCTGCAATTGTAACTGATACACATTGTATTAGATTATCAAATCGTTTAGGTTTGTGTAAAAGTGTAAATCCATTATTTGTAGAAAGAACATTAAAAAAAATAGTCCCAGATGAAATTTCATTAGATTTTTGTCACCTTTTAGTTTATCATGGAAGAGCAATTTGTAATGCGAAAAAACCTAAATGTTTAAATTGTTGCATTAATTTTTTATGTGAGTATTATTTAAATTCATTATATTAAAAGGTCTTGCGGTAATTATCACAAGACCTTTTAATTATAAAGTTGTATCGCCACTTTCATTTGTTCTAATTCTTATTGCGTTTTCTACATTGCTGATAAATATTTTACCATCGCCAACCTCACCGGTTCTCGATGCTTGAATAATTGTATTTATAACAGTATCAACCTTATCATCGCTTACAACCATTTCAAGTTTGATTTTTTGCATAACATTTAATGTTAATTCTGTTCCTCTATAATATTCCTTCCAACCTTTTTGTTTTCCGCACCCCATTACTTGAGAAATTGTAATTCCTTTTATGTCAATTAAATGCAATGCCTCCTTAACATCCTCAATTTTATTAGGCCTAATAATCGCTTCAATCTTTTTCATTGTTTTTTCCTCCTTAATCCATCCCAGTAAATGAAGGATACGCAGATTCTCCATGTTCCACAATATCAAGTCCTTCAGTTTCTTCTCTTAAAGAAACTCTAATTGGAGAAAATAAACGCATCACTATTAATATTATAGCAGTTCCTATGCCAGTAAACAAGATAGTAATTAATGCTGATATTAATTGAATAAGAAATTGTTTTATATTACCAAATATTAGCCCATTGCTAATTAAAGAGCTATTAATTGAAGTTTTTGCAAATAAACCAGTTGCAATAACTCCCCATATTCCTCCGACACCATGACAACCAAATACATCTAATGCGTCATCAAAACCGAATTTATGTTTTATATATGTTACTGTAAAATAAGCAAGTGGTGAAGCAACTAAGCCTATAATAATTGCCGCCCACATAGGAACGAATCCACAAGCTGGAGTAATTGCAACAAGTCCAACTATTGCACCTGTCATTGCACCCAGCATTGTAGGCTTTCCGTTTCTGATTTT
>Ga0268285_1001673_pt1 | contig 10417 bp, 11 predicted proteins | sample saktaG_2_FD_190144 | JGI IMG/M metagenome (GOLD analysis project Ga0268285, IMG submission 190144) | Saline water microbial communities from Sakinaw Lake, British Columbia, Canada - sak_2013_06_06_120m | ecosystem: Environmental > Aquatic > Non-marine Saline and Alkaline > Saline ... | reverse complement strand
ATATTAAAAGAAACTCTTTAAATTATTATGAGAAAATTAAAAGAGGATAAAAGGGCCCAATTTTATCTTATTGCTGCAATAATAATTATTATAGCCCTTTCTAGTTTAACAACTACAAAAAATTATATTATTGCAAATTCTAAATCTAATATTATTCAGGAGGTTAGTTTAAATTTAAAAAAAGAAGCTCCAAAAATAATAGAATATGCTTTTCACAATCAATATAATCAAGAAGATAAAGAAGATTTGATAAAGAATTTTACATCTAGAGATTTTGCAGAATATTTTCTTGAAAAAACAAATAATGCAAATATAATCTTTATTTATGGAAATAAAACAAGTTTACATTCAATACAATATAAAAAAGAAAAATTTGGAAATCTTGATGAATTAGTTGCAGTTGTTGAAGGGGATGGGGGTTCTTGGAATGATATAAATGAATTTTCTAAATATGCGCCGATAAGTGATATCAATTCAGATGATAATATTACAGTTACAGTATTTGGGAGTCAAGATTTTGATTTTGATCTAATTGATAGTGAAATATTTTATTTTTTGATTATTCAAAAAAAAGGTAATGAAACATTTATTGAAAGAAATTAAATAAGAAATTTTTTATTTATCTTTGGATTCTGCTTTTTCTTTTTTAGACGGACAATTTGGATTAAAACAGAAAACCCAAGGCCTTCTTGCTTTTTTTATTGAAATTAACATTGGCCAATTACATTTTTCACAATTTTTGCCTGCTTTCTTTATTAGCGATTTTGAAGGTAAAGAACAGGTCTGTTTACAATCTGGGTAAGAACTACATCCAATAAAATATGATTTAAATCTTGGGCTATATTTGATCAAAAATTCTCCTTTTTTACAACCAAAACATTCAACCCCCAATTTATTTTCTTGTTCTTCTTGATCCCATAATGCTTGATTTGCCTCAATTAATTCTTTTCCAATTTCTTTTTCTTGCTTTTTAAAATCTTCAGAGATTTTAGTTAAATTCTTTTCTGCTTTTTGAATAACGATTCCTTGTTTTTTAATTAAATCTTTTTTACTGGTTTTTATAGAATCCATATCCTTTTCTAACTCTCTTGTTAATTTTTCATCGACAATTATTGGGGAATGCTTTTTTAAAGAATCTATTAATCTAATTCCCAATTCTGTTGCCCTTATTGATCTGTCTTTTATATAATTTCTATCATAGAGTGTTTCAAGAATATTGGCCCTTGTTGCTTTTGTACCAAGATTCTTTTTTTCTAATTCTTTAAGAATTGATGCTGGAGAATATCTATTTGGGGGTTTTGTTTGTTTTTCTTCGGTTTTAATTTTTTTAATTTCTGCTTCTTCTTTTAGATTTGGGATTTCTTTTTCTTCGATTTTTATTGGATACACCTTATTCCATCCAGATTTTAAAATTTCAATGCCTCTTGTAGAAAATTTTAATTTATTTATTAAACCGGTCACTTTTTTAATTTCTAATTCTAAATCATTGCAAAAACAAGAAATAAATCTTTTTACAATTAAATTATAAATCTTTTTTTCATCTTCAGCCAAGTTTCCGCTCCAATTTCCTGTAGGAATGCAGGCTGGATGAGCTGAATCAGATTTTTTTCCCTCAATAGGTTTTGCACGTGTTTTATATTTTATTAATTCTGAAAAATGCTTAGAAAGTTTCTCCAGTATTTTTTCTGGATTCATCTCTTTAGGAATTTTTTGAGAAGAAGTTCTAGGATAAGAAATTAATCCTGCGAGATATAATTTCTGAGCGATCCTTAAAGTTTGAGCCGGGGATATTTTATAAAATTTATAAGTTTCCATTTGTAAGGCTGTCAAATTAAAGGGTGTTGGTGGTTGAATTTTTTGTTTTATTTTTTCGATTTTTATTGAAATTTTTTTATTTTTTAAATTTTTAAATTTATTTAATTCTTGTTTTTTAGTAATTTCTTTGTTATGTTTTAATTCTAATTTATTTTCTTCATCATTAACTTCTATGAAAACTTGCCAATAAGGGCTTGGTTTAAATTTTTTAATCTCTTTTTCTTTATTCACAATAAAATTTAATGTTGGTCCTTGAACTCTCCCAATAGACATTATCCTAAATTTTCCCATAGTTTTTATTGAATTCATCAATGCTCTAGAAAGATTTATTCCATATAACCAATCTAAAAAATGTCTTGTTTCCCCAGCAATTGCCTGCCCCCATTCAATATTGGGATTTACATTATCATAAGCCTTTTGAATTTCTGAAACAGTTAATGTTGAAAATTTCATTCTTTTAGCATCTTCCTTATTTGCAATAAATCTAAGGATATTATATCCAATAACTTCCCCCTCTATATCAAAATCAGTTGCTATAATAATTTCTGATGCTTTTTTTATTAAATCTTTGATTGTATCATAATATCTTTTTGTGAAATCTTTTTTCCTAACCTCAAAATTTGGAAACCATCCAATATCAAAGATCGGATATTTTGTTCCTTTAATTTTTTGAGAAACAGAAAATAAATGCCCTACAGCACAGGCCACTATAATTGATTGATTATTTCTTTTGAATTCATAATAAGAAACTTTGTTTCTTTTAAAAATTTTTTTATCCTTTCCTTCAGACAATGCTGCAGCAATTTTTTCAGCCGCTTGTGGTTTTTCAGTTATAATTAGAATATATTTCCCATTATTCTGATTTATTTTTATATTTTTGACACTTTCTACATTTTTCGAATTCTTTGAACTCCCGGGATTCTTTGCATTTTTTATTGCTTTATTGAAAATTTTCGATTTCAATTTTGGTTTAGCTTTTATTTTATTAACTCTCTTAACTTTTCCAGGTTTCTCAACAATTATTAATTCCTCAGGAGAAGGTTTTGGTTTTGCTACTATTTCTATGCTTTTTTTGATATTTTTTGGGTCATATATATAAAATTCTTTTTGCTCTGTATTTTTTGGATTTGATTTATAAACCATTTTCTATATAATCTATTACTATTAGAAAGGGTTTTTAAGTTTTTAAATTTTTAAGTTGAACTTAATAACATGAAAATTGTGAAATAAAAAATCAAAATCAATTGATTATTCCAAAACATATTTAAACCAATTTTATTTTAGAGATATATAAAAATAATAAAACCAATATGATAAATATGAAAAAAAAGAATAAGAAAGCAGTTAGCCCAATTGTTTCAACAGTTTTATTAATTACAATATGTATTGTCCTAGCATTAATAATCTTACTTTGGTCAAAGGGCTTTATTAAAGAAACTATTGAAAAAGAGATTGCTGGAGAAACTAAAAATATTGACAAAGCTTGTTCAGAGATTTATATAACTCCAATAATAAATACTGGAACACAAAGTTTTGGATTTACAAACTCTGGAAATGTCCCAATTTATGCTTTTAATTTAAAATTATCTTCTAATGGAAACTCTGAAATAACAAAAATTAGTAGTGTGGATGGTGGATTAGTAAATCCTGGTTTTTCTACAATTATAAAGGATGCTGATGGCAATGCTTACGATTATGGTATTTATGAAGAAATAAGAATTATTCCGATTTTACTTGGAAAATCTAAGTCTGGAGGAATCCAAGAATATCAATGCTCTGAAAAGGATTCTTTAATAATTAAGACAATATAGAAAACTGTTAATGAACATAGAATAAACATATAAAAAACATAGGGAAATATAAAATGAAAAAAAGAGGTCAATCACAGATAATTTCAACAATTCTTTTAATTTTAATAGCTGTGGCAGCAATCTTTATTATTTTAAATTTTGTGGTTCCTTTTGTTAAAGATAAACTTTTAGAAACAAAATGCATAGATGCTTTAGATAAAATAGAAATTACAAATAATGAAATGTATACTTGTTACGATGATACAAACAAGAATCTAAGGGTTCAAATATCTTTGAAAGATATTTCTGATGATTTAATTAAAGGATTTCAATTAAACATAGAAAGATTGGGGCAAATTGAATATTCTGTTGATATAACCCCTGACAATCCAGATAATATTGGATTATATAATCCTGCAGAATCTTTCAGGGTTCCTGGAAAAAATGAAGAGGTAACTTATTTAATTGATGATGTGATGAATAAACCAGATTCAATTAGTTTAATCCCGCTCTTAAAAAATGGGAAAATTTGTAAACCTTATAATTTAAATTATATTAATTCCTGCCCTTAATAATTAAATTAAAAAATGAAATTGAAAATATTTAATAAAAAAAATAAAAATGCACAAATCTGGGTTGAGACTGTGATATATACCCTGATTGGTTTAATTATAATCGGAGTTCTATTATCTGTGGCAAGTCCACAAATTCAAAAAATAAAAGATAGAAATATTATAGAACAAACAATAATTTCACTTAATACTTTAGATGAAAAAATAATAGAGATTGGGGATTCTACAGGAAATATTAGAATTATTAATTTTAAAATACAAAAAGGGGCCTTAAAAATTATCCCTAGTGATAATAAAATAGAATATTTATTTGAAGACACACTTCTTGAATTAACAGAAATAGATCAAGAAATTCATGAAGGAAATATTATTATAAAAACAACTGAAAATGGGAACAAATATTCTATAAGTTTAACAATAGAATATGAAGATTTAGACTTAACATTTAATAACCTACAAGAGCCTAGAGTTTTGCAATCTGGCCCAGTAGCATATAAAATACAATTAGAAAATTTAGGGGATACTATAGATCTTAATTTATTATAAATTAAATCTTTTTTATTTAATCATCTTAAACTTTGGAATATGATTTCAGATTTATATAATTAAATTTTTACTTTTTTTGTATACTTTAAATTTAAATAGTCTTTGAGTTTATTCTATATAGATTGATTAATGGATAGATAATAATAAGGAATAAAAAGAGGTAATTAAGAAGTAAAAGTGGAAAAAATAAATATTAATTCAAATCCGAATATCCCTGCACTTCCAAAAATAGAAGACAAAACTAAAATAAATGTAAGATATACCCTTATTTCTCCTTATGTAAGTGTCCATATCCATTGGGATAAGGCTGTTGAAGAATTAATTTATGAAATAGAAGAACCAATTCTTAATGAAATAGAAAAATCTCTTCTTCAAGAATTAGAAAAAGGACTTGAAGAAATGATAAATATAAATATTATCATAAAAAAAACTAATGAAGATTTAATTGAATATATTGATAAAACCTGTCAAATCTTAATAGAAGAATTAGATTTACAAATAAGCGAAGAAGTTTATAAAAAAATATTTTATTATCTTTTTAGAGATTTTGTTGGACTAAATAAAATAGAACCTTTAATGAGGGATTATTTTATAGAAGATATAGAATGCAATGGGGAAAATACTCCAATTTATATTATACATAGAATTTATAGGAATATAAAAACAAATATTAAATATTCAAATGCTGGAGACTTATCTAATTTTGTAGAAAAATTAGCTCAAAGATGCGGGAAATATATTTCTTATTCTTCTCCATTATTAGATGCTAGCCTGCCAGATGGTTCAAGAATCAATGCGACCTACACTAGTGATATAACAAGCAAAGGCCCCACATTTACTATTAGAAAATTCACTAAAATTCCTTGGACCCCAATTCAATTAATAAACATGGAAACATTAAGCCCAGAAATCTTAGCTTTTTTTTGGATAATTTTAGAACACGGATTAAATATTCTTATTTCTGGGGGAACTTCTTCTGGAAAAACCACTCTTTTAAATGCTATTGCTTTTTTCATCCCCCCAGAATCTAGAATTGTTTCGATTGAAGATACTCGGGAACTTAATCTTTTAAGAGAAAATTGGGTTCCAAGTGTTGCAAGAGTTGCTATTGGAAAAAGCGATTCTAATGAAATAGATTTATTTAGTTTATTAAAAAATTCTTTTAGACAAAATCCAGATTATGTTATTGTGGGAGAGGTTAGAGGAAAAGAAGCATCAGTATTGTTCCAGGGAATGGCTTCAGGACATTCTTCTATAAGTACACTTCACTCAAATTCTGTAGATGCCATTATTAAAAGATTAGAAACTCCGCCAATAAGTCTTCCGCCGACTCTTCTGAATACCCTAGATTGTGTTGCATTGATGAGTCATGTGATAATTGGAAAAAAAGAAACAAGAAAATTAAGAGAGATAAGTGAAATTATTAAAGTAGATGCTAAAGGAATTGCAACAATAAATACCCCCTTTATTTGGAATGCAAAAGAAGATGCATTTTATTTTAAGGAAGATTTTATCACTTTCAAAAAAATTTCTGTTAAATCAGGGATTGATATAGAAAAATTAAAAAAAGATTTTACCCAAAGGGCAAGATTATTAAATGAATTACAAAAAAGAAAAATTTTTGAATATGCTCAGGTTCAAAAAATAATTAATTCCTATCATAAAAATCCTTCGGCGGTTCTAAATAGCTTTAACATCCAATGAAAAATAAAATAATTGAATCAGGAGATTTAAGAATTTTAGCGCAATTAATTGATAATTTAAATAAATTAATTCCAGAAATAGAAAGAACTTATAATAAAAAAGATGCTGAAGGATTTGGTAAAACAAAAGAGAATTTCTTAGATTTACAGGAAAAAATTTCAAAAATAATAAAATGACAATTGATATTTTAAGAAAAACTCTTGACCATATGCAAGAGATTGCTAGACAATTATATGTTTTTACAAATCAATTGGGGATGATTGAAGAACTAGAAAAAACAAAAAAAATAGAGATAAATAAAAAAGAGAAAAGACTTTTAAGAAGAACAATTTTAACACTTTCAGAACAATTAAAGATATTAAATAAATCTTTACCAAGTTTAATTAAAAAAGTCCAATTTTATAAACAACTAAAAGAAAAACCCTTAAGAAGAAAGAATATTAAAGAAAAAATAATAGAAAAACGCCCCATTAAATTAGATTATACAAAAAATAAAGAGAAAATTTCTCTTGCAATTTCTCCAAAAGATAAAAAAAAGTTTTTAACTAATCTAACAAAAAGTGAATCCTCTGTTAAAAAATTAAAGAAAAATTATTCAATTGAAAATCCAAAAAATAAAAGCCAATTTGGGAAACCAAATCCTTATGCAAAACTTTCAAATCATTTTTTTAGGAATTTATCAAATCATTTTATTTCAAAAGGATATACTAAAAAATTACATGAAGGCTTAAGAAAAATAAACTCCCCATTTATTACTGCAACTTATGTTTCTATGATTCTCTTTACAATATTTATCAGTTTCCTTTTTACTTTTTGCTTATTTATAATACTACTTTTTTATAATTTAACCCCGGTTTTTCCATTTATAGTCCCTTGTAATGAAACTATATTATCTCGTTTTATTAGATTTGTTTGGATAATTTTGTTAGTTCCACTTTCTTCAGGATTTATTTTTTATTATTATCCTTTTAGTGAAGGAAAAAACATTGGGAAAAAAATTGATCAAGAACTTCCTTTTGTGACAATCCATATGTCAGCTATAGCAAATTCTAATATAGAACCAACAAATCTTTTTAAAATTATCTTAAAAAGCAAAGAATATAGATATACTAATAATGAATTTAAAAAATTAATGAATTTAATAAATTTTAATGGTTTAGATTTAATAACTGCCTTGAAGAAAACTGCTAAAACCTCTCCGTCTTCTAAATTAAAGAACTTGTTAAATGGTCTTACAACAACAATTTCTTCTGGAGGAGATCTTCATTCATTTTTAGATAAACATAGTGAAACTTTACTATTCGATTATAAATTAGATAGGGAAAAATATACTAAATCTTCTGAAACTTTTATGGACATTTATATTAGTCTTGGAATTGCAGCACCAATGATTTTTTTAATGCTGTTTGTTATGATGGGGAGTACTGGTGCCTTAGTTAATCTTTTAGGAATTGGTGTTGAAACCTTAAGTTTACTAATAATTTTTGCAGTAATTATTTTAGATATTGGATTTTTAATTTTCTTAAAACTGAAACAACCAATTATTTAATTAAATAAAATAAATCCTAAAAAATAAAAAAATGAGAAAAGGAAAAAAATTAAAATTGAAAAAACCACAATTAATTGGATTAATTGTTGGAGCAGTAATAATTTTATTATCTTTAATTTTTTTAAAAAATACAGATTTATTTTATCTGATCTTTGGTATTGCTCTTTTTATTGCAGGATTTCCATTTTTTTTATTACTTATACTTGAATCAAATTCTACTAAAGAAAAAGAGGAAATGTTTTTGGAATTTTGCCGAAGCTTAGTAGAAAGTGCTAAAACTGGAACCCCAATAAATAAAAGTATTTTAAATATTAAAACTAAAAACTTTGGAATTTTAAATCCCTATATTGAAAAACTCTCTAATCAAATTTCTTTAGGAATCCCTGTAAAAATCGCTTTTGAAACATTTGCAAGAGATTTGAATATAAAAAATATTACTCAGGCTGTAATGATTATTAGTGAATCAGAAAAAGCTGGTGGAAAAATTGAAGATATTTTAGAAGCAGTTTCAAAATCTGTTTCACAAATGAGTGTTCTAAAAAAAGAAAGAAAAGCAACAATCTATACTTTAGTTGTTCAAGGATATATAATCTTTTTAGTATTTATTTTAATAATGCTAATTATGCAATTTAAAATTCTTCCGATTACTGCAAATCTAGGAGATACTATGGCTTCTGGAAGTTCTGGTGGAAGTATTTCAGGAAATTTTGGGGGGCTTATGGATTTTTCATCACAAAAATTAAATCCTGAAGAATTAACAAAACCCTTTCTCTGGCTTTTAGTTGTCCAAGGGATTTTCACTGGATTAATTATTGGGAAATTGTCAGAAGGAAAAATTAGATATGGTTTTAAACATTCTTTCATATTAACAATTATTGCATTAGTCATAAATAGCAGTGTTAAATTATTTTTAATAAAACCTTAATTCAAAATGAAAGATTATTTAAAATATAAAAAATTAATAGATTCAAATATCTAATATGAATAATTAAGAAATTTAAAAGAAAATAAATGATAAATAAAAAAAATTTAACTAAAAACGCGCATGTGCACATAGAAATAATCCTCTCTGCAACAATCTTTATTGCCTCATTAATTTTTATTTTTATGATAATTAATCCTTTTGCAAAAACAGAACAAGAAAATTCAATAATTAATAAAATAGAGAGTGCAATTTTAAACAATATAAGTGAAGAAGTAGAAACTTTTTCAGTTATTGTGAATATTTCAGAAGATTGCTATTTTATTAGTGAATCCATCAGAAATACTTATGGAACGAAATTTCTAGAAGTTAATAAAACAAATAAAAACTATTTAATTTATTTCTCAGCCAATCTAAATGATAATCACCCACTATATGATGCTTCTTGCCCCACAGACAATTATACTTTAATTGATAATTCAAAAACAAAAATCTATATTTATGAAAATATAAAAAATTTAAAACAAGAATATGAAAATAATTATAATTCCTTAAAGAATCAACTAAGATTAAATAATGATTTTTCCTTTAGTTTTACTGATCTAAATAAAATTCCGAAAAACGAACTTTCTGTTTCTAAAGATATTCCACCAGGATTAAATGTAAAATCTAAAGAATTTCCATTAAAAATAACTAAAAAAAATGGGGAGGAACTTGAATTAATATTAAATTTAAAAGTTTGGTAGAGATATAAAATGAAAAAATTAAATAAAAATGCTTGGATTAAGATTATGGAAGCAGTATTTGCTGTTTTAATTATTCTGGGAATTACATTAACAATTGTAAGTAAGACAAATCAACAATTAAATATTAATGAGATTGTTTATGAGAAACAGGAAAAAATTCTTAATGTAATTCTTGAAAATCAAACTTTAAGAAATAAAGTTTTATTGGGGGATTCTTCAACAATAGATTCTTTTATTGAAAAAGCAATCCCTCCAACATGGAATTTTTCTACTAAAATTTTAGATATTAATACTGAGTACCATAGCCTTTTAAGTTCTAATGGAAAAGATGTTTATGTAAAAGAAATAGTTATTAGTTCAAATTTAACAGAATACAATCCTAAAAGACTTATGTTTTTTGTTTGGATGAAAGGATGATAAACAACTGGTTATAAATCCCTAATTTTAAAATAATACAAGATTTACAGAATTCTCTAACTATCTTTTTGAAATATTAATATATTCTAAAAACTCGAGAATAATTAGTAACCTCTTCTAAACCTCTCTCAATCTAAAATAAAGTAAAACCTATAAGCCCTGATTAATTATTATCTTAACTTATCAATATATCCCCCTTAAAGAAATTTTATAATAAAATCTTGTTCTTTATTTCTTATATGTGTTAAATTAAAATTTGAAAACTTTCTAAAATTTTTTCACAAAGAAGTGTGAGAGCATTATTTTAAATATCATTCAGAAAAAAGTGCACGATAAAGACCATCAGCTGTTGACAT
>Ga0268285_1001671_pt1 | contig 10419 bp, 8 predicted proteins | sample saktaG_2_FD_190144 | JGI IMG/M metagenome (GOLD analysis project Ga0268285, IMG submission 190144) | Saline water microbial communities from Sakinaw Lake, British Columbia, Canada - sak_2013_06_06_120m | ecosystem: Environmental > Aquatic > Non-marine Saline and Alkaline > Saline ... | reverse complement strand
ACCGAAGGGCACGTTGGCTAGCCACAGGACGTAGCTCCTCTCGATGGTCATCGATTGTCTTATTGATACTCCTCAGGTAATTTTCCAGCCCTCTAGCGCCTTCTACAAAATTCCTCGCCTCTTCATCCAGCAATCGGTCGATTTCCCTGTCTATCAATACTGGAGGGTACTCCACTTCGCTAAGCTCGACAGCAGTATCAACCACCTTCTGTTCAAATTCCAGGCGAGCTTTCTCCTCACCCCTGGCTTTCAAATTAGTAGATATGTGCTCCCGCATCGAAGCCAAATCTTCACGGCCTAGGCTTTTGGCAAATTCCTCATCTACTTCAGGTAACTTTTTCTCCTTTACCTCACTAATCGTAACATCGAAGGAATACTCTTTGCCAGCCAGCTCTTGCATTTCATAGTCGGAAGGATAAGATAGCACGAAGCTTCTCTTTTCCCCTTTCTTCATACCCTCCAGCTTTTCGGCAAACCCGGGGAGAGGCACACGGGAGTCTGTGGCTACTTCGTATACAAGGTCTTTACGGCTTACAAAAGGCTCACCCTGGCTCTCGCCCTCAATAGCGATGGTTACTATATCGCCAAACTCGACTGGGCGGTCTACTGGCGACAAGACAGCATTTTCATGGCGAAGTTGCTCAATCATCGCATCTACATCTTCATCGCTGATTTCTACCGGCTCAGATTTAAGCCTTATCTGCTTATAATCACCAAGCTTGACCGTAGGTCGAAGTGGCACAATTGCCTTAAAAACTACCGGCTCAGTCTGGGTAAGCTCGATTTTAGGTTGGCCAATAGCCTCAATTTCCTGTTCCTCCAGCGCCTTCTCATAAGCCTCCGGTATCAAGCGCTCCAACGCCTCCTGAAATAAAGTGTCCTTGCCTACATGCTGCTCCAGGATAACTCGCGGCGCTTTCCCTTTGCGAAAACCAGGAATGGATACCTTCCCGACCAACCGGTTATAGGCTTTCTCCAGATATTCATCTACCTCAACAGCTTCCATTTCCACATTAAGTGCTACCTGGCTATTTTCAACTGGCTCTGTAGATACTTTCATTTTTTAACCTATCCCCATTATAACATTCGATGGCCTTCGGTCAATTCAAGTTTGGATAATCCCCTCGTCTTTCAGCTTCAGATGCAGCTCATCAAGCTGCGCTTCAGAGACCGGGGATGGGGCATCGCTCATTACATCTATAGCACCCTGGTTCTTCGGAAAAGCAATGACTTCCCTGATGTTTTCTCCTCCCGCTAGCAGCATCACCACACGGTCGATACCAGGGGCAATACCACCATGGGGCGGCGCCCCAAAATCCAGGGCTTCCAGAAGATGTCCGAAGCGCTCCTCTATCTCCTCACTGCTATAGCCGAGCAGGTAGAATATCTTTTCCTGAAGCTGGCGAGTATGAATTCTGATACTACCACTGGATAATTCATAGCCATTGCACACAATATCATAATGACGTGCACGCACCTTAGATGGGTCCGTATCAAGGAGAGGTATATCTTCTTCGCAGGGCGATGTGAATGGGTGATGCATAGGTTCCCATAAACCCGCCTCGTCATTCCATTCCAGCAAAGGATAGCCAACAACAAAAACAAAGGCCAGCAGGTTAGGGTCGACTAAACTAAGACGTCGCCCCATCTCCCGGCGCAGTTCATCTAACACCTTATCTACCATCTTGGGCTCTCCGGCTACAATTAGCATAAGGTCACCCGGTTTTGCCTCGAATTTCCGTACCATCTCTTTTACCTGTTCTATGGTCAGGTATTTGGCAGCTACCGACTTGACTTTATCGAGGGTTAGCTGTTCCAGGCTAGTATAACCATCCGAAGGTAAAGCCAGTGTTATTAAACCTTTAGCTCCATTAGCTCTAGCCAACTCAGTCAATTCTGCAAGCTGCTTATGAGAATAGCCAGCACAATCGGGCAAGCATATGCCTTTGACTTTGCCAGAGCCCTGTATGGCAGCGCGAAAAACAGCAAACTCGGAACTGGCAACGATAGCAGACAGGTCCTTTATCTCCAGCCCAAAGCGTATATCTGGCTTATCCGTACCATATCGTTCCATGCTTTCCGCATAGGAAAACCGCGGGAATGGCTTTACTAACCGCATTTCCGGTTTAACTGTCTCCACCAGAGAGGTAAACAGTTCTTCCAGAAGCTTGAGTATATCTTCCTCATCCACAAAGCTCATTTCCAGGTCAAGCTGCGTAAATTCAGGCTGGCGGTCAGCACGCGAATCTTCATCCCGAAAGCAGCGGGCTATCTGGTAGTATTTTTCAAAGCCAGCCACCATCAATAGCTGCTTGAGCTGCTGCGGAGATTGAGGAAGAGCATAGAACTTGCCCGGGGAAATGCGGCTGGGCACGAGGTAGTCGCGAGCCCCCTCCGGGGTGCTTTTGAATAGAATAGGCGTCTCTATCTCGACAAAGCCCCTGGCATCCAGAAAATCACGCATAAACTTCTCCACCCGGTGGCGGAGAAGGATGTTATCCTTCATCCTGGGACGTCTGAGCTGAAGATAACGATACTTGAGGCAGAGGTTCTCATCAACCTCTACATCCTCATTTATATAGAACGGTGGAGTTTTCGACATATTAAGAATCTGCATGTCACTGGCAATAACTTCTATCTCACCGGTAGGCAACTTTCGATTTTCGGTGCCTGGTGGGCGCTGAGCAACTTCACCAGTGGCCTTGATGACATACTCGTTACGCAGTTCATTGGCCACGTCATGAGCCGCTCTGGATATTTCAGGATTGAAGACTACCTGAACTATGCCTTCTCTATCCCTCAAGTCGATGAATATCAAGCCGCCGTGGTCGCGGCGGCGGTGAACCCACCCCGCCAGAGTTACCACCTGGCCTGTATGTTCTTTTCGCAGCTCCCCACAGCTATGACTTTTAAGCAAAGAGACCTCCTGCTTTGTCTGTGAATTATAGCTTATAAGAGGCCTCCTGTTCAATTTGCCTCTCGAGAGGTACCCATTTTTTCAGGGGAATCTAAAGATGCGCTCAAGACAAGAATTTGAGGGGAAAACGATGGCTGACCGCTTAGCATCAAAGCTGGTTTTGCAACACACTCTAGCCCATCTCACTGTTAACCTGACCTGGATTAATTCCCTTGATACGGCAAACCATTATCTCCACTTCACCAGCTCTTAGATTATAGCTCAGCGCCACAAACACTCACCGAAGGATAAGCTCCAAAATGTTACCGTTTTGTAACTGACACCTTGAACCTAAGTCAGGGTGTTATTCATTTACGATATATAATCCAGCGATTTCAAAAGGACTAATTTGGTGTTATACTTCACATACATGGATAGACATTTCTTTACTGTGAGCGGAACTCCAAGTCATTGGCGTGTACAACGCAGAATTGTAGACAACCATGGATAAAATTCAAAAAGGAAAAAACATAATCTCAGCGGCTAAAAGCCTTAAGCGCTATCGAATAGCAGACGCCACTATGGTGGCGTTCTTACACGCCACTTCCTACGCCGGGAGGGTAGGACTCTTTGTATCTGCTCTTCGATACAATAAAAATATACCTTTCAATCGTTGCGCAACATTAGCTGCTGCTGAGGGATTTAGCCCACCTGATTTGACTGAGCAACTGATACCATGGATGGAGAAGAATGGTTTATGCAGCGCTAGGCGAAAAGGTCAGGATATCATATCTGTTAATAGTCTTGTTTTGAGTTATGACGGTATATTGTCAGACATAGCAGATTTATACGATTCACGTAAACCGACACCCGAGGATGTTGGTTGTATAACTATATTGGACATTGCCTGTAAAATGCCAACACCTGAGTCGGATATTCTTCATGCGGTTGCTAGTAGTATTGGTGAAGAAAAGGCAAGGACTTCTCTAGGACTCGTAAAGAACTATAGGATTGTGGCATATAGGTCAGGGAAAGGGCTAAGGGAACCAATCGTATACTCGGAACGTTTATGGGCTCATAGCATTGAAAAAGCAGCCAAAGTACTTGTTCCATTGAGCCAAGTTCAGAGAGAAGTAATCTTAGAGTTTATTGACCAAGTGAAAAAATATCAAGGGTATGGGGTCGGATGTCAATAATGGACACGAAAGCTCTCACGATGCCACTACCAACCCGGCATAGTATTTTTGAGCATAGGCTGCCGGTGACAGGTAGTCCAACCTGGCCTGCAACCGCTGCCGGTTATAAAAGATTTCAATGTACTCCGCTATATCCTCCATCGCCTCCCGCCGAGTGTGGTAATGGTGGTGGTGAATCAATTCCTGCTTGAGGATCCCCCAGAAACTCTCCATCGGCGCATTATCAAAGCAGTTCCCACTTCTGCTCATTGACACCTCTAGCCCAAACTGCCTTAACAGCCCCTGATACTCATGGCTGCAGTATTGACTGCCGCGGTCGGAGTGGTGCAGTAATCCTTTCTCCGGCCTCCTGGTGGTTACTGCTTTCAGCAGAGACTGGTTGACCAGGTTCCGGGTCAGCCTCTCGCCCATGGCGTAGCCCACAATCTCACTGGTAAAGAGGTCCTTGTGCCCAGCTAGGTACAGCCAGCCTTCATCGGTAGGCACATAGGTTATATCGCTCACCCACACGGCATTCGGTTCATATACCTTAAACTGCTGCTTAAGTAAGTTCTCCACCACTGGCAGTTTATGCTTCGAATCGGTAGTAGCCTTGAATTTCCGCTTCTGCTTACAACGTATGCCAAGTTTCCTGCGGATGCGCTTGATCCGGCAGATGCCCACTCTTATTCCGTCCTCGGCCAGCTCACGCTGCAGTCTCTCGGCTCCATAAGTCTGTCGGGTTCGCCTGTGTGCCGCCTTAATCGCCACCTCCAGCCGTGCTTCCTCTTGGGCCCACTTAGACAACGGCCTGTCTCGCCATGCATAGAAACCACTGGCCGAGACCCTCAGAATCCGGCTCAGGAGCGGTATGGGGTAGTGGAGCCGCATCTGCCTCATCGCCGCGTACCGTGCAGCGACTCCCTGGCAAAGTACGCGGCTGCTTTTTTTAATATGTCCCGCTCCATCTTCACTTCTACCAGTTCTTTCTTCGCCCGGGCCAGCTCCATCTCAATTTCAGTCAGCGGCTTCTGGGCTTTACCAACGTCTCCCAGCTTGCCAGCCTTATAAACTTTGACCCAATAAGCGAGTGTTGAGGGAGCCAGGGACAGCCTTTGGGCTGCTTCACGACATGATACCTTATCTTCTACTACCAATTTGACCGCCTCCTGGCGGAATTCCCGGGTGTATCTTCCTTTAGGGATACCTTTCAATCTGACACCTCCGTCTTTCTATTTTACCTGACTTTGGTGTCCATTAAATCCATCCTACCCCAGTATCCCGAAGCATTGATGCGTGATTTCGCCCGAACAAATGGCGTTGAGCCAATGCTTAATTTAGCAATTGGTGTTGGCCTAATTAATAGGACTAAAATTCAGATGGCTGACGGGACGCCACGAGCATTTCTAACCTCACCACATTTCTACGCCGACCTTGAGGCAGAATTCGGCGAAGATATGTGTGACAGAGTTAAAATATTTCTGGATTCTACTCGGAATGGTCAACATTTTGGACGCTTTGCCACTGGAAGGATTCTTGATCCCGATCAGTTACTTAAGAGATTAATTAACACTGGAATGATTGGACCTTGTACTGCCATTGGAACAGACTGGGTTACATCAGAACTTGCGGGAATAGTTAGGGTTAGACGTGAAGACCCTTCTAGGGGCCTATGTTATATGGAATTAGTACAAGAAGATACGGTTTCCCAGGTACACGACATTGTCACAAAAGGTACGATAGAGGCTAGACATCGGAATATGAGAGATTCGGATGTAACTGAAGGTAGCCGATTTCATTCTATTGAACAACTACGCCCGGAAGCAGGTGAATTGCCTGATGACTTAGGTGAAGCTGAGAGAGCAATACTTATCAAACTAAGGGAGAGTTAAGCTATGTTTTACACTCCTACTAGCGGCATTGGATTAGAAGCACGTGTACAAAGGTTCTTTCTAGCACAGGGCGTTTTTGCAGAACGACATCTATTTCCAGCAGCTAGCCCTGACCACCGGATGTTAGCTACTGACATAGACGTGCTTGTATCAGAATATGTAAGTGGGTTCAATGCTACTAGGAGGCATGCAGAGTGTAAAGGAGGTAAAGTCCAGCTTCTCGATCGAATTTTATGGCTTAGCGGAGTACGTGCCTTATTAAAAGCAGATGGAAGCTACCTTCTAATTCCTAATTTTGACAAGGAAGCCTCGGATTTCGCTAACAACCTCAATATTCAGCTACTTACGTTAAAACAACTAGAAAAATGGGAAACGTCGATTCATCTTCCCCAAGATGTATGGCCATGCCGTTCTGATTTTCAAATATATGATGTAGCAAAAGCAAAATGGACGAAAGTGAATGAAGGTAAAACAGAGGATACCAGTTGGCGCCTATTACACGAGGTATCAGGATTCATAGAGATAGACAGTTGGCTAAGTTTCAGATACAGCGACTTAAATAGACTCATAAGGTATCTACAAACAATTGCAAAAGAGTATGAGAAATCTAGTGATGAACATCGTAAATTATTTTGTCGATATCTAATATCGGCCTTACTTGTTCGACTTTGCCAATATTTACTCGCTGTTTGTCGTGATGTGAGTAGACTACCAACAACCAATGTAGCAAACTATTTATCACAACGACTAACATATGGAGATCAAGAACCTGAGAGGGCATCTGGTCTAATTGAAGGAACAGTGGATTGGGTTAAAAGAGCGCTAGAAAAAAAAGGGATAGCTTTACCGCCCGAAATCGACATCGGAAGACTCTACGAGGCTCCCCCATATAATAAAGAATTCATAGAGTTAATAGACCGGCTCCTGCAGCAGAGCAATGAGTCTAGATACCTAACTATTACGATGGAAGCTTCGCAATTTGGCACAGAAGAAACCATTAACAAGCTCCCACGCTTAAAAGCAGCTACCAATGCGGATGGTTCATTAGCGGCCTTAGTCAAAGGATTTATCATTCGTGTATTTTCAATACCCAAAGAGCTAACTGACTCTATAGCTAATGACCTCAAAGGAAAATACACGTTAAAGGCATCCGGTATCAAGAAAAGGCCAAGGCATGGGCAAGTAGAACTACCTTTGAAGTAATTGATTCTAACTACTTTCCTCTAGAACATTTTGAAAATCAGTCCGAAAATGGGTATTGGACAGGGATAAAATGCCTTATCAAAAGTTACCAGAAACAGTAGTTTTCAATAGAACTCCAAAGCCACAACATTGATATATTTCTTGATAAATATTAAAATCAGGGTGTCGGTTGACCTAGTGTCTTGACACCCTGATTAAAAGTCAGGGCATCTTAATCAGCTTCTGCAGAGACTATTCTATAGCTAAATCCAAGCAAAACCACCTTACGTACTGCGGCAGGATGAGTTTGCGCCGGGTTCCATACGGAACTCATGACCCGAAGGCCGTTGGCTCAAACTGCCCCGACTACTCAAAAATCAAAGAGGTGATACGCTGATAGAGTTGCCTTAGCTATCTAACTACACGAACAGGATGCTTGGAGCTTCCACAGCTAAGAGATGGCGTTCTTATGATGCCAGGGTGAGCTCAGCCACTTTCGCTTTTGAGCCAGCCTGACTTCCTCGTCGGTAACCTGATATCCACTAAGGAAGTCATTTTTGAAATCAATAAAGGTGTCTTGCTGAATAGCATCTCTTATTCCCTGCATCAACCTGGTGATGAATCTCAGGTTATGGATAGTAGCTAACCTGTAGGCCAGCAGCTCTTCACACTTAAACAAATGGTGAAGATATGCAGCCGAAAAAGTGCGGCAGGTATAGCAGTCACAGTCAGTATCGATAGGCTCATCCTTCGTTTTATAGATAGCCCTTCGTATATTTTGCCTCCCTCGCATGGTAAAGAGAGCGCCATTGCGAGCTATCCTGGTAGGCAGAGCACTGTCAAAGATGTCTATTCCTCTACTCACCCCCTCAACGATGTCCTCAGGTGAACCAACTCCCATAAGATAGCGAGGCTTGTCCTGAGGCAAAAAGGGCACCGTTTCATCTACCATCGCCCAGGTTAGTTCCTTGGGTTCACCCAAGCTCAAACCTCCGATAGCATAGCCGGGAAAGTCTAAAGAGGTAATGGCTGCTGCTGACTGGTGCCGCAACTCAGGAAAGATACCTCCCTGGACGATTCCAAAAAGAAGCTGTTCAGAGCTCTGGTGATGTTTCTGGCACCTTTCCGCCCATCGATAAGTTCTCTCCACTGCCTCATGCACCTTTGACATGCCTTCACTAAAGGCAGGGCACTCATCCAGAGCCATTATAATATCAGCACCAAGCTTCTCTTGAAGTTCAACTATAGATTCAGGAGTAAGGCTATGCTCACTGCCATCGATATGAGAACGGAAAAGAACTCCATCATCAGTGACCTGGCGCAGCCGCGCCAAACTGAAAATCTGATAGCCACCGCTGTCGGTCAATATGGGCCCATCCCAAGCTATGTACCGGTGCAACCCTCCCATCCGCTCAATAGTACCTATGCCCGGCCTTAGATAAAGGTGATAGGTATTACCAAGTATTATGGTTACTCCGATGTCCTTAAGCTCTTCCGGAATTAAAGTTCTTACCGTGCCCTGGCTGCCTACGGGGAGAAAGACCGGCGTTGACACTATTCCATGGCGTGTAACTAGTTTTCCAACACGTGCCTGTGTCTTTAAGCAAACTTTGACCACTGTAAAATGCTCGCTTATTTCCCCGCTCCTTTATTTTACTAAGAGGACAAACTCTGCGAAGCAGCCAGGCGAAAAGTTGAAGGCTATGTTTCTTCCCTTGTCTGCCAATAGTCTATTACTTGGCGTACCGCTCTTGCGGCTTCACCTATTGTTGAGTAAGTAGGAACATGAGCATCGATGAACCGTGCTCTCTGCTCAGCAAGAACTCTCCAACGCGAGTTTTTAGATTGGTCAGAGCTAACTTCCCCCTCGCTGACAACCGCAACCAGAGGTTTCAACTGCTCGCTGAATATGTTAATATATGCTTCAGTCAGCTCTCTAACCAGAACACTCCAAATATCTTCTGGAAAAGGGTTTTCCTCGTTCAATTCAGTGATAATAAAATCAAACTGAGGACTTTCAACTATCAACTTAGATAACACTCCAAGCGCCTCTTTAAAACCTATAGATATCCCACCCATTATAGAAACATCTACCGGGTTCCCTATCCAGTCCCATATCTCGGGAGCCTTTACTCTCAGCTCTTCTCTAATCTCGGCTGTTAGCGGAGGCACAATAAGACCAGTCTCCTCACAAATGTCCGCAGACATTACTGCCATGCCACCACCCCCACCAAGTATCCCAACCCGGTTTCCCCTAATTGGAGGCAAATAAGAAAAAGCAGCTAGAAAGTTAACCAGCTCGTGCACGTCTTTAGCCTGGATAACCCCTGCTTTTCTAAAAGCTGTCTCCCATATAACATTAGAGCCAGCCAAGGCAGCAGTATGAGAAGCCGCAGCTCTGGTTCCGGCCAAACCCCTCCCACCTTTAATAGCAATAACCGGTTTAATACGTACCGCATCAGTCAAAGCATTGAGAAGCTTTCTGCCATCTTTGGCGCCCTCAAAGTAAGCAGCGATTACCTTGGTTTCATCATCCTGGGCAAGGTAATTTAAGAAATCGCTTTCATCCAGGTCAATGGCATTACCATAGCTGATGACCTTGCTGAAGCGAAGGCCTTGTAACTCTCCATGGCGAACAAGTAAATCAGACGCTCCGCCGCTCTGAAACACGGCACCAACTGTTCCAGCTTCCTTGGGGAAACCATAACCAAGCGATATTCCTCCTCCGGGATAATAAAGCCCCATACAGTTAGGACCAATAAGACGGACATTACTTCTCCTGGCTTCCCGAAGAATCCTGGCCTCAAGGTCTTTGGCTTCCTGTCGACCTGTCTCGCTTAGGCGAGCCGTAAGCAGGTGAACCACCTTTACACCCCGGGAAGGACATTCAGCAAGCAAGTCGAGTACTTTTGAGGCCGGAAGACAGCAGATTACATAGTCAACCGGCTCCGGGATGCTGGTCAAGTTTGGATAGGCCTTTAGACCCTGAATTGTCTCTCTCCTCGGATTCACCGGGTAAATATGCCCGGGGTAACCATAGTCCAGGAGATGACGTACATAGTGGTAGCCAAAAGAGAAGGGGTCTTCTGAAGCTCCAGCTACCGCAATGGCTTTAGGATGAAAGGCGCTTTCTAATACATCCATCTAATATCCTCCCTCCTATATTAACCAAATATCTAAACACATAGTTAGAAAAATGATACCTAAATAGGGAAAAGCAGACAGTTTGTAAACTTGCCAGGCAGTCTTTGATGTCGTCGAGCGCAACAAGCGA
>Ga0268285_1001668_pt1 | contig 10425 bp, 8 predicted proteins | sample saktaG_2_FD_190144 | JGI IMG/M metagenome (GOLD analysis project Ga0268285, IMG submission 190144) | Saline water microbial communities from Sakinaw Lake, British Columbia, Canada - sak_2013_06_06_120m | ecosystem: Environmental > Aquatic > Non-marine Saline and Alkaline > Saline ... | reverse complement strand
TCAGACATTAAAAATTGGGTTAATACTAAATGTCCCATATGCGGAGGTCCGGCAAAGAGAGAAACAGACACTATGCCTAATTGGGCTGGTTCTAATTGGTATTATCTAAGGTATTGCGACCCTAAAAATGATAAAAAGTTAGCAAGTCCAAAGTTGCTTAAAAAATGGATGCCAGTAGATTGGTATAACGGAGGCATGGAACACACTACCTTACATTTGCTTTATTCCCGTTTTGTTTATAAATTTTTATGGGACATTAAAGCTGTCCCAAAATCTTTAGGACCTGAGCCATATAAAAAACGAACATCTCATGGCATGATTCTCGGCGAAGGCGGAATTAAGATGTCAAAATCTAAAGGAAATGTTATTAACCCAAATAATGTAGTAAAGGAATATGGGGCTGATACTTTAAGGATTTATGAAATGTTTATGGGTCCTTTTGAAGAAGCAATTGCTTGGGATAGCAAAGGGGTTAAAGGCGCAAGGCGTTTTTTGGAAAAAGTTTGGAAACTTCAGGATAAACCTAAAACCACTGTTGATAATTTGAGGTTAAAGAAACTTTTACATCAAACAATTAAAAAAGTCAGCGAAGATATTGATAAGCTTAAATTAAATACAGCGATTTCTTGTTTAATGATTTTATTAAATCAAATGGAAAAACAAGAAAAAATATCTTTGAAATCTTATTCAACATTCTTAATTCTTTTAAGCCCTTTTGCTCCGCATATTACTGAAGAGATATGGAATAGATTAGGGTATAAAAAAAGTATTTTTTTAAAGACATGGCCTAAATATAATCCAAAATTTATAAAAAAAGATAAATTTATTTTAGTGATTCAAATTAATGGAAAAGTAAGAGATAAAATAGATATTGATATTGGGGCTTCAGAAGCAGAAGCAAAAGAAACCGCTATGGCTCAACTAAATATTAAAAAATGGTTAAGCCAAAAGAAAATTAAAAAAGTAATTTTTATTAAAGATAAACTAATTAATTTTGTGATATAATTTAATCATGATAAAAGAAATTATTTCAAATAAAACTGGAGAAAAAGCAATATTACTTGGTAATGAGGGCATAGTGAGAGGAGCCATAGAAGCAGGAGTGCAATTTGTTTCAACATACCCAGGCACTCCAGCTTCAGAAATTGGAAATACTTTTTTTAAGATTCAGAATTCAAAATCAAAAATTAAAAACTTATATTTTGAATTTTCAACCAATGAAAAAGTAGCTATGGAAGCAGCAGCAGGGGCTTCTTTTTCAGGATTAAGAACTTTAGTGGCTATGAAGAATTTTGGTTTGAATGTTGCTTCTGACTTTTTGATGCCATTGCTTTATTCTGGGATTAAAGGGGGCATGGTGATTGCCATAGCTGACGATCCCAATTGCTGGAGTTCTGCTCAAGCAGAAGAAAATACAAGAGGGTTTGGTTCTTTGGCTCATATTCCAATAATAGAACCTTCTACTCCTCAAGAGTGCAAAGATTTTACAAAGTTGGCGTTTGAACTTTCTGAAAAATTCAAAATACCCATAATGGTTAGAGAAACTACAAGAGTTGCTTTGCAAAGCGGGATTGTTAATCTTGGAAAGATTGTTAATGGAAATAGAAAAGGCAAATTTATTAAAGATCCTCATCAATTTTCAACAATGCCTCCGCGCGTCTTGGAAATGAAAAAGGAACTTCTGGAGAAGATTGAAAAAATAAGAAAAGATATTTCCGAAAAATCCCCAATTAATAAAGTTTATGGAAAAGAGTTTTCTGCGAGTTCAAAAATGGGAATTATTACTTCAAGTGTTTCTTTCTTATATGTTATGGAAGCGTTAAAAGAACTTAATTTAAATATTCCTGTTTTAAAACTGGGTTTTTTTAATCCTTTACCAGAGGAAAAAATTAAAAGTTTTATAAAATCATTAAAAAAGGTTTTAGTGGTTGAAGAACTTGAGCCATATTTGGAAAAGGAAATTATTGGGCTTGCTAAAAATATAAATCCAAAACTCGAAGTTTTTGGGAAAAATCTGCTCTCAGAAACTGGTGAACTTCGTCCGGAATATGTAATTAAAGCAGTATCAAAATTTAAAAATATAAAATACCAAATCTTTCAACCCAAGTTGCCTGTTTTCCCAAAAAGGTTTCCGCAGTTTTGCCCTGGATGTCCTTATTGGTTGATATTTAGAGCCATAGAAAAGGCAGTTGATGTTAAAAAAGTGATTTTTGGAGGAGAGATTGGATGTTATATGTTAGCTTTTTGTCCTCCTTTTCACCTCCAGGATTACTTGTTTTGCATGGGTTCTTCTATTGGAGTAGGGCATGGAATCAAGAAATCGGTTTTACCGAATAACAAACAAAAATTAATTTCTTTTGTTGGAGATTCTTCTTTTTTCCATAGCGGGATTCCTGCTATGATAAATGCGGTTCACAATAAATCAAATCCTTTAATAATTGTTATGGATAATTCAACTACTGCTATGACTGGTCATCAGCCACATCCTGGCACGAACAAAACAGGTATGGGCGAAGAAACTAGAAAAATAAAAATTGAAGAAATTATAAGAGCTTGCGGTGTAGAAAAAATAAAAACAATTGATCCAATAAATCAAAAAGAATTTATAAAAACCGTAAAAACGTTTTTAAATAATAAAAATAATAAAGTTTCAGTGATTATTGCTAAAAGGCCTTGTTTATTCATTAATAAAGTATGAAAAAAGAATTTAATATAATTTTATCAGGAGTTGGAGGGCAGGGTATAATAACTTTGACTCGAATTTTGGCGGAAGCCGCCCTAATTCAGGGTTATGATGTAAAAACATCAGAACTTCATGGGCTTTCTCAAAAAGGCGGATCAGTTGAATCTCATGTTAGATTTGGAAAAGAAGTTTGTTCGCCGTTGGTTAGGCAAGGCGGAGCAGACTTAATAATATCACTTGAAGCGCAAGAAGCGTTAAAGATGTGTTATTATGCTTCTAAGAAATCAGAAACCATATTTTTAATTAATGATTTGATTAAACCAATATTAAACGCTAAAAAAACTTCTTCTAAAGAAATTTCTAAAAAACTTGAGAAATTTTCAAAGAAATGTATTTTTGTTCCTGCTTCCAAAATTGTTAAAGAAAAATTGGACAAAGAGGTTTTATCAGGAGTTTATCTTTTAGGACAAGCAGTTTCTAAAAAAGAATTTCCTCTTAAGGCAAGTTCAGTGATAAAATCCATTAAAAAAACAGTTCCTAAAAAATATTTTTTACTAAACAAAAAAGCTTTTGATTTAGCAAACTATGATTAAAAAAGTAGTGGTGGCAGCTGCGGGCAAGGGAACTCGTATGCTTCATTTAACTAAAAATAAGTCAAAGCATCTTATAAGGGTTGAGAAAAAACCTTTTTTGTCTTATCTTTTGGATAATCTCTTAAAAGCAGGATACAAGGAGATAATTTTGATAGTTGGTTACAAAGGGGAAAAGATTAAAAAATTTCTAAAGGGATATGATTCTAAAAATTGTAAGATAACAGTTATTAACCAATTTGATATTTTAAAAAAAGAGGAGTATGGAACATTGTGTCCATTAAAATGCATAAAGGACATAATTAAAGAAAACTTTTTAATGGTTTATGGCGATAATCTTTATTCGGTAAAAGACCTTAAAGCATTTAATATTGATGATAAATATAACTATGTAGCCGGATTTATTCATGAACATCCCGAGAGATACGGGGTCTTTATTTCTGATAATGGTTTTTTGGAAGAGATTATAGAAAAACCAAAGAAATATGTTGGTAATTTAATCAATACTGGTCTTTATAAATTTACTCCGGAGATATTTGATAAAATATCTCAAATTTGTAAATCTCCCCGTGGCGAATATGAGTTGACTGACGCAATTACACTTTTAGCTAAACAAAGAAAAGTAAAAATTAAAAGAATTCAGGACTATTGGCTTGATTTTGGGAATCCTGGCGATATTCTTAAGGTTTCAAATTTTTTAAAAAATGGATTATCTAATTTTTCAACAGATAAATAATCTCGCCTTAAAGAATCTTTATCTAGACGAAGTGGCTATTTTTTGCGCAAGTTTTTTAGGCTATATTTTGATAGGAGTTTTATTTATTCTTTTAATTAAGAATTTTAAAAAATATTATAAAATAGTAACACAAGCATTTATTTCAGGTATTTTTGCCAGATTTATTATTGTAGAAATTATTCGTTTTATTTGGCATAGGCCAAGACCTTTTATTTCAAATTCTGTGAATCTTCTAATAAATCATTCTCCTTCAGCATCTTTTCCTTCTGGCCATGCTGCATTCTTTTTTGCCTTATCTACTTTAATCTATTTTTATAACAAAAAAACAGGCATATTGTTTTTAATTGTCAGTTTTTTAATTTCTATAAGCCGAGTTTTCTGCGGAATTCATTGGCCTTTTGATATTTTAGCAGGCGCTTTAGTTGGCATTTTATCTGCCCTAATTATTAAAAAAATCTTTGGAAAATTGTTTCCCAAAGATTAATTTGTGCCGCGGGTGGGAGTCGAACCCACATGGATAAAATCCACACGATTTTGAATCGTGCGCGTAAGCCAATTCCGCCACCGCGGCTTACTTGCTTACCTTATCATCAAATTTATATAGTTTCAATCTTTAGGAGCTCCCCATTTGGCGTCAATTACTTTTTGAGGCCATTTTTTTTGAAGTTTTTTAAGGTCTTTGCAATCAATTTTATGTATAGAAACTCCTTTCTCTTTTGATATAAAACCTTTAATTTTGTCACCGGTCTGAGGAGAACAACATTTAGCAAAATTTATTGAAAATCCGGTTTGGTTACCTAAATATATCTTATTAATTCCTGCTTCTTTCTTCTTTCTTCTAAATGGGATTAATTTTTTAAGAATGGATAACTTTCTTTTAATAGGTGATTCATGTCTTAGGGAGATATTCTTTATTTTCTTAATTTTTTCTTCTGCAGATTTAGTTTTAACAAACTTAAGCCAGTCAGAAGAAACGGTTTCATTTTTACTTGTTATAATTTCTACTAAGTCGCCATTTTTTAAAGGACGAGATAGTTTGCTCATTTTCTTATTTATCTTCACCTCTTTACAATGAGTACCAATCTCAGTATGAATGGCAAAAGCGAAATCAATAGCGCAAGAACCTTTTGGGAGACCAATAACTTCGCCTTTTGGCGTAAAAACAAAAATTTTGTGTTTAAAAAGCTTAAAATCCAAATATTCTGAAAGATTTTCAGAACTTTTAATTTTATCGCTTAATAATCTTAATTCCTCTGTCCAAGAAAATCTATCTTTATAAATTTTTTGAGGAATTTTTTCTTTATAAGCTAAGTGAGCTGCGATACCATATTCAGATTCATTATGCATTTGTTGGGTTTTAATCTGAAATTCTGTTATTTTATTATCTAAACAGAACACAGTAGTATGTAATGCTTTGTAACCATTTTTCTTTGGCGATGCTATATAGTCTTTAATTCTTCCAGGCAATGGATTCCATGTTTTATGAATTATCCCCAATGTTTTATAACAATCTTCAATATTTGAAACAATTATTCTGATAGCAACTAAATCATAAATTTCAGAAAAGTTCATATTATGCCTTAAAAGTTTTTCGTATAAACTAAAATAATGTTTTGCTCTTTTATGAATATCAATAAATTCTATCTTTTCATTGTTCAAAATTTTTATCAAAGCAGATTTAACCCTTTTAAGATATTTTTCTTTTTTTGTATATCTTTCTCTTACTTTTTCTACTACCCAGTTAAATTCTTTTGGATAAAGACAAGGAAAAGCTAAATCTTCAAGTTCTCCTTTCATCTCTCCCATGCCAATTCCATAAGCAAGTGGAGCAAATATTTCAATACTTTCCAGAGCCATTCTTTTCTGATGTTCTTCGGAAAATTGTTTCAGGTTTCTCATAATATCAAGCCGATCTGCTAATTTTATTAAAATAGCTCGTATATCTTTAGTAATAACAAAAAACATCTTCCTTAAGTTTTCTGATTGATAATTCAAAAGTATTTTTTGTTTTTGCCTTTTATGTATAGGAACAATTTTAATCCTCTTTTCATGGTATCGCAAAGAACTTAATTGTTTTACTTTTTTGATTAAAAATGGAACATCTTCTTTAAAATCTTTTTTTATTTTTTTCCTATTTTCTTCACTAATTTCATGTAAAATCCCAGAAATTATTATTGTGTCTTTGCTCCCCATCTTTTTCAAGATTAAACCGACTCTTAAAGAATGCTGAAAAGCAAAATCATCTTCTTTAAAATTTTCTTTAAGAATTTCTATGGCTTTATCAATCATTTTAGTGTTATCTAGTCCTTGTTTAATTTTTTCAATAAGAGGCATAATTTTATTATTTACATTCTTTGTTTGAACATTTTGTTTGTTCTTTTTTATCAACAACCATAAGAGAATTGCATTTTGGGCATATTTCTCCATTTGGCTTGTCCCATAAGGCAAAATCACATTCTGGCCATTTGTTGCAGGCATAAAATGTTTTGCCTCTTTTTGTTCTTTTTTCTACAATTTCTCCTTGCTCACATTTTGGACATTTAATGCCTAAACTCGGCCGGGCCAAAGATTTTTTATATTTGCATTTTGGGAAATTGCTGCAACCATAAAATTTTCCATATCTGCTCCATCTTATTAATAAAGGGTTTCCACACTCAGGACATATTTCATCTGTTTCTTCTGTGATATGTTTTTTTATAATTTTTTCTTCTTTTTCTTTTAGGTTTTTCTCAAATGGCCTGTAAAAATCATCCAAAACTTTTACCCAATTTTCTTCTCCTTTAGCAATCTTATCTAAGTTTTCTTCCATTTGGGATGTAAATTTTATATCAACTATTTTAGGGAAGTGTTCTGATAAGAGATTACTTACTGAAACTCCTATTTCTGTTGGCTGAAACCTTTTTTTCTCGTCTTTATTAACATAGTTTCTTCTTTGGATAACATCTAGTGTTGGAGCATAAGTTGAAGGTCTGCCAATGCCTTCTTTTTCTAAAACTTTGATTATACTGGCTTCGTTATATCTTGATGGGGGTTGAGTAAAATGCTGTGAATGATTGAGTTTTTTAAATCTTAGAACTTCATTTTCTTCAAGAGAAGGCAGTTCATTTTCTTCTGTTTTCATCTGGTATACTTTAAGGAATCCATCAAATTTTAGTGTTTGTCCATTACTTCTAAAAATATAGTTTTTAGCAGAAATATCAATTTGAGTAGAATCAAAACAAGCTTGTTTCATTTGAGAGGCAATAAATCTTTGCCAGATTAAACTATATAATTGATATTGTTGTTTTTCTAATTTTAATCTTGATTTTACATTATCTGGAGTTTCTTCTGGATTTGTTGGTCTTATTGCTTCGTGCGCTTCTTGGCTTGTTTTTGACCTTGTTTTAAATCTTCTGAAAGATCCTGCCCAATAATTCGCCCCATAATTTTTAGTGATAAATTCCTGCGCTTTAATCAGCGACTCTTCAGAAAGATTTAAAGAATCTGTTCTGTGATAAGAAATAGAACCTTTTTCATAAAGATTCTGGGCAAGGAACATTGTTTTTTTCGCTGAAAAATGGAATTTAGTCCAGGCTTGTTGCTGCAATGTACTGGTTTGGAAAGGAGGAAAGGGGTTCTTTTTGATTTCTTTCTTAATAATATTTATTATTTTGTATTCAGCATTTTCAAGATTTTTGATAATTTCTTCTGCTCCTTTTTTATTATTAATGTCTAACTTAGAGATAACCTTATCGTCTTTCTTTATTAAACTTGCTTCAAATAGCAAAGAATTTTTTTCTTCTTTTTCAAGATCAACAACAATTGTCCAATATTCTTGAGGAATAAAATCTTTAATCTCTTTTTCTTTTTCCACAATAAGTTTTAAAACTACTGATTGAACCCTTCCTGCTGATAGCCCTCTCATTATTTTTTTCCAAAGAAGAGGGGATAATTTATATCCCACCAATCTATCCAATATTCTTCTTGCTTGCTGAGCATTAACTAAATTTATATCAATATCTCGCGGATTTTTTAATGCCTTTTCTATGGCTGATTTTGTAATTTCATGAAAAACAATTCTCTTATAGTCTTTTTTTCCTTCTAATTTTAAAGCAGAAACAAGGTGCCAGGCTATTGCTTCACCTTCTCTATCCTCATCACTTCCTAAAATTACTTTCTCTGCCTTGGGTAGAAAATCTTTTAATTCCTTAACTCTTTTTCTTGCTTTGGTAGGAATAACATATTGGGGTTCAAAATTATTTTCCACATCTATGCCTAATTTACTTTTTGGCAAGTCACGAATATGCCCGTAAGAAGACAGGACTTTATATTTTGGTCCTAAAAATTTACTGATTGTTTTACATTTTGTGGGGCTCTCTACTATAATTAAATCCATATTTATTAATGTGTTAATATATTTTATTAGGTAAACTTAATTCTTTTAAAACATCATTGGCGTTTTCTACGAGTTCAGCGCCTTTTTTGATTAAATCATGGCAACCACGAGAATTTATAGAATGAATTGAACCTGGAATGACAAAAACCCTTTTCCCTTGTTCTCTTGCATATTTAGCGGTGATTAAAGCGCCAGAGCCGAAATCAGCTTCAACAATTAAAACTCCTAAACTTAATCCAGAGATTATTCTATTCCTTTCAGGAAAAGAAAATTTAGTGCCTTGTGTTTCAGCAGGGTATTCAGAAATTAAACAACCTTTGTTTTCTAAAATCTTTTGGGATAATTTTAGATTTTCTCTAGGATAAATAGTTTTTTCATCAATACCTGCGCCGAGGACAGCGATTGTTCTGCCATTTGCATTAAGAGCTCCTTTATGCGCAGAAGCGTCAATTCCTCTTGCCATACCGCTTACAATTGTTAATCCAGCTTTTGATAAATCCCTAGCAATTGAAAAAGCAATATCTTCTCCGTACGATGAACATCTGCGTGTCCCAACAATAGCAAAACATTTTTCATTTCTCAATATCTCTCCTCTAGCATAAAGAGTTTTTGGGGGATTAAATATATTCTTTAATAAAATAGGATAATTTTTATCCTCTGGCTTTATAGTTTTTATTTCTTGTTCCATTAGTTAATCTTAATGTCTTTTCATTTTATTTCAACTCTTGACTTTTTTGGTGAGAATGGTATTATTATAACAGCAAAATTTCTAAAAAATTTTTAAAAATAAAAAAAAGGAGACAAAATGAAAACATTTAGAGAAAGAAAGCTTTTTAAAAAATTAGAAAACAGAAAGAACAGGATTCATTATCTTAAAGGAATTGGAGAGATTGTTCTTCCAAGAATTTATTCTTTTCGCCAGAAGGGGAATGTTATAAATCTTTTATGCGATGGAGAAAAAGTACATCCTTTTTGTAAAGATGTAACAATTGAGACCATAAAAGAATATGTTTTAAGTCATAAAGTGTTAGAAAATTATTGTGGAGCTAATGCTGGCACATGTCATCAATTTAGAAACTGTAATGAATGTAATGTTCTTCATAAAAAGTGGGCCTTAAAAAGTAAAGAAAAAGGAGAAAAGATAGTAAGGCCAAAGCCAGAAGAGATAGAAGAGGGAGGAGAAACATTAATTCCCATTGGTTCTGCTATATTTTCTAAACGGAACTATAGCGGAAAATGGCGATAATATAAAAATAGCCGGGAAAATGATAAGATATCAAATTATCAAATCCCGGCTTTTTAATTTATTCAGAGATGAACAATTTTTTAGACTCATCCCATATTTGAGAATCATTATGTTTTTCTTTCATCCAATACCACCATTCAGTCCCCCAAAGATAAAAAGTATCAATCCCTGTATTTCTTGAAAATTCTATAATATCTTTAAATCGTTCTATATTCATTGTTTTATTCTGTTCGTCTAAAGATATGAGATATGCCAATTCTGGTCCCCATGGTTCTGCTTGGAGTTCAATGCAAATGACTTTTTTATCAAATAGCTTATCAATCAACCATGCTTTTCTATTGTAAAAAACAGGAGGTATTAGGCGATAACTAACATATCTTTTTATTTCCATGAACCAAACTTTTCTATACAAGGTATGTCCAACAATATCTCCATATCTTGCTGATTTAAACCAAGTAGAATACTCTCCGGTTTCACTTATAATTAACTTTTTTTCAGGATCCAGAAATCTAACTAAATTAATCTCTTCTTCTAAAAATCTTTTATCAAAAGGAGGGCACTTCCCAAAAGGAAAAAATGGTTCATTTTCCACTTGCCAGTATTTTATTGTTTCATTGTCTTTATATCTTAAAACGATTTGTCTTATGATGTTTAATACTTTTTCTTCTTGCTCTTTTTTCTCTAAATTTTCAGCCCAATTAGGGATATGACATTCTGGCCAACGGGGTAATCTTCTTCCTATAACCAAAAGAACTTCGGCATTTCTTTTTTCGGCTTCTATTATTTGCCAATCTA
>Ga0268285_1001664_pt1 | contig 10436 bp, 12 predicted proteins | sample saktaG_2_FD_190144 | JGI IMG/M metagenome (GOLD analysis project Ga0268285, IMG submission 190144) | Saline water microbial communities from Sakinaw Lake, British Columbia, Canada - sak_2013_06_06_120m | ecosystem: Environmental > Aquatic > Non-marine Saline and Alkaline > Saline ... | reverse complement strand
ACGAGGGAGAGGAGTAAGGTTTTCTATCACTACCTCCTTGCTCCTCTCTTAAAAGGTGGTGATAAAATATGGTAGTAAGTAGAAAGAAGAAAAATAAAAACAAATTTGAGGGACCATTTGTAGGGATAGAATACAAAATATTGAAATCAGAGGCTTTTAAGGATCTAAGCGTACACGCGAAATGGCTATATTTTGAATTTAAGTATAGGTTTTATGGTGATAATGAACATCGAATTATTTTTACTTACCAGGAAGCAAAGAAAATTATGGCTATAGAGACATTCATAAAGGCAAGAAATCAGTTAATTGAAGTAGGTATAATTGATATAATCAAACGTGGTGGGTTAGAAAAACAACCTATGATTTATGGCTTGAGTGATAGGTGGAGGAAGTTCGGGACCAAAGATTTTATTGAGATTGATATAAAAAAGGTGCTGCCTAAAATATTTAAGAAGAAGTTTAAAAAAGGGCATAAGTTTATGGGGAATAGGTTCAAGAAAAAGGAGAATTTGTAGATACTAAAAATAGTAGTTGATAACTACTACTTTTAGTAGTTGTATAACTACTACTTTTAGTAGTTGAGGGGATATTTATAACTACTACTTTTAGTAGTGCTATCTAGATATCTACCATCTAGGGGGTGTTTAGTTTAGATCTTTTTCCGATCTTTTTTTATTGGTGTTAAATTTTTATGTTTTAGTCAGAATAAGAAGCTTAAAATAAGTCAAGAGATAGGAAAATAAAAAGAGGATTTTTAATTGTAGGATCTTACAAGAGTTTAGATCACCGGGTAAAGATGACTTTAATAATTGAAACTTTTATTAGCTTATATCGTATTATTTATTAGTCTCTTAGCCTGTATCAGGTCGATATATGGAGAAGTGTTTATGAAATATTAGAAACTTTTTAGTTTCTCTCATAAGCAAGAAGATTAAGGGATTATCTTAAAAAATTAAAATTTAAAAGGAGAAAAATAATGAAGAAATTTTTAATTATGTTAATGGTAGTTACTATGGCTTCTTTCCTCTTTGTGGGTTGTAACCCTGTAACTCCGCCAGTACCTGAACCAGAAGTTAACCAAGCACCCGAGATTACTTCTGCTGCAATTACTTCTGCCACAGTGGGAGTAGCCTATACCTATAATGTAAATGCTACTGATCCTGATACCGAAGATGTTTTAACTTATTCTCTAACTTCTAAACCTGCGGGAATGAGCATTGTTGCAGCTACCGGAGTAATATGTTGGACTCCCATTGCTGCCGGAAGTTTTGCAGTTGGTATAAAAGTATCGGACCCAGGGTTGTTAAGTGATACTCAGAGTTTTAATATAACAGTTAGTGCAGTTGGACCTGAACCGGAACCCGGACCTGAACCGGGACTTAAACTTGTTGGGATTACAGTACTACCTAAGACAATGAACTTATACGGTATAGGAGATACTGGTAATATTGATTCGGTTACTGCTACTTATGAGTTTAAGGGGTATGAAGTCGATATAGCTCTTGAAAAATGCCTCTTTCTAACAAGTGATATTAAGGTTGCCAAAGTTGACGAGAAAGGCATAGTTACAGCGGTCGCAGTTGGTACAGCTAACATTATAGTAAGCTATAAAGACGGTGAGATAACTAAGATTGATACCTTAACGGTTACGGTTAGTGCGGTTGAACTTGATTATATTGTTGTCTCACCCAAAACAATGAGTCTAACTGAAGATAAAAGGACTGATGAAATAGATTCTGTTATTGCCTATTATACCGATGGGGCTATCGATGGGATAGATCCTGCTGATTGTATTTTTACTTCAGGTGATAAGACAGTTGCCACAGTCTCTAAAGCAGGTGTAGTTGAAGCAGTCGGAAAAGGTGTAACTACTATTACCGTAAGCTACAAAGAAGAAATAATAACCAAGAAAGATACCATAGTGGTCACGGTGGTCTTGGTTACCGATACCACTCCACCGGTAATTGGAGTACATTCTACCCTTGGCTTATCTGCTTATTCTACCATATCTGATGCAATGGTGGTGGGATGTGACGGTTATGTTGCCACACATGCTAGCGTAGACGAAGATCTATCAAGCCTTACAGTATGGGCATATGCAGGGGATCCTGCTGATCCAGATGTGGAGAAGGTATCACTTTGGAGAGAATCCGAAGGTGTTCCAGGCACCATATCAGCTAGTGGTGGTGACATCGATTGTGCCCAAGGCTACAGACTTTCAATAGAGAATATCGGGACTGTTTATGGCTTCTATCACAATGCGGAATTGGATATCTTCTTTATTGCTCTGAAGGGTGCGGATAATCCAAGAGTGGTTATAACGGCGATTGATCTGGCTGGAAATGTTGCAACCAAGACTATAGCTTTACGTCGTGCCACACCTTAACCATAAGAATAATATCAGTCCTTAGGCAAATTTCAGAAGGATAAAAATAATGAGCCTTTATGATTATCAAAAGTCAAAAGAAATATCAACAGAGGAAACCTCATTTGACTCTTTAATAATGGCCGCTGCCTGGAAGGCTGATGTTGTAAATTTTGGCAGACTAAAAGTAGCCTTCCCGGAGATCATAGAGGAGTTAGAAAAGATATATTTTATGGGTGATAGGTTAAAATGACCTTGGGCAATTTCGGAAGTTAGCGAGGGTTTGCCTGAGGTGTTTTTCTCCCCCTCGTTAATGACTTAATTTCGCGAAGGCAGAGGGTTTTTCGTTACCCTCTGCCTGGCTTTATAATTTATTTTATTCATGTAAGAAAGTTAAGAATGATCCTAAATTAATTTTTTATGCTGCTGCTAAATAAATTATTCTTTCCATTCAAAAAGCTTCCCGGGTCGGACGTCTAAATGAAGAAAATTTTTCTTTTCGTAAAATCCTATACCGGTAAAGGATATTTCTAAAACTATCTGATATAGATCATAAAGGATCATTTCTTTAACGGATATATCAGCGGCTAGACCGAACATATGGTAAGATCCTGGGGATCCCTTTACTTTTTTATTATAATCAATACAACGATAACCGGAGTTTATATTTATAGGTTTTTTAAGTATATATCTTAATTTAAATAAATTTTCTAAAAGGATCTCACTAAGCATTACTCTTTTACAGCAAGGACATTCAAACTCTTTAAGATTAAAAAATTGATTAAGTTTTATATTGTTCATTCCTTGCCTTCAGGATATTTTTTCTTTAATTCTTCTAAAAGTATTTTTGCTTCATCAGATCTACGTTTAAATGCTCTTATCTTTAAATCTTCTTCCGGTAAGGTACTATAAACTAAAGAGTTAATTTCCGGGATGTTAGATTTCATTATATCAGTTACCAGGGAGGTCTCTTTCTCTTTTAATTTAATACCTTTTTGAGACAATAGTTCGATGATCTTTTTCCAGGCTTTTTGCCATTTTTCATCTCCGGAGCCTAATCCATAGGTTTCCTCGGCCCAAAGCATTGCGGTAAGGATAGTATCTTTTATGGTTTTCCAGCGATCATTGGAAAAGTAACGTAGAGCAAACTTTGAAACAATTGCAAAAGCAGTAACAATTATAGCGTCAAAAAAATACTTGTATACAAAACTAAAAATAAGTGACATAAAAAACCTCCTTTTTTTTTGGTAATAGCTTCCTCGAGCGAAGAAAAGCTAAAATATTATAACATGTATTTATTTGAAAATCGAAGTATTTAGTTATGTTATAATATAAGTATATTATATGATTTGAGGTGGTTTATCCTGGCTAAATCAAAAGGACCTTTATTCTCAATAAAAGCTACTGGGAAAATTGCAGAAACGGTTATATATGAGGAATGGAAAGGGATCGATACTGTGAAGAAATATGTAAAACCTAAAAATCCTCAAACTGGTATTCAGCAAGAGCAGAGAGGATATATGACCGGTGCAGTTTTAGCCTGGAAAACTGACGGTTATACTATATCGGATATAGAAGCATGGAATGTCTATGCTAAAATACAAAAAGGTTTTTTGAGTGGGTATAACATGTTTTTGAAAGAGAGGATCAATTTTAGTAAGTTAGGCTATACCTGGCACTCGTTAAAGAATTGTGTTATAGAAGATATAACACACATGAGTTGTAATGTGTATGTTGATTATTATGTAAATAATGAGCATAGATTACACTTGGGAAAGTCAAAAAATGTATTAATTGAAGAGATACAGGGAACTTTTTTAGGGGATAAATATAAATTTTTATTAACCGGTCTGGAACAGGGAACTAGATATTATTTCTTTGTTGGTGCTTGGGGAGCGTCAGTGCAGGAAAGGACTGGTATATATAGTTTTAAAACTGGTACATACGTAGGACCTCCGGTTGATGTAGGGAATGAAGCTATAGACAGGATTGATAGTGTAGGTGGAGAACTTACTCTTATCGATACATATAATCCTGCTAATGCAAATGGAACGATAACCGAAGTTGAAGTATATTTAACGAATTTGACAAGTATAAAAGTAGCTATATTTTACCAGGAGATAGGAAATTATTTTTCTACCAGGAGCTGGGTAGATTTAGGTTACCAACCGGCAGGGTATTCAAAACATGTGGTTAATCTACCTATACACGAAGGGGATTTTATAGGAATTTATACCGGAGCCGGTGAAATAAAATGGGATGATACTGGTTTATTGATTTACTATAAGGTTGGTGATTCTATCCCATGTACAAATGTAGAGTTCCCATATTCGGCAAGCAATGCAATGAGTTTAAAAGGTACCGGGATATTATAAAAACACCGGATAAAAGATATTGAGAAAAATCAAAAGATGAAAGGAGGTGATGAATAATGGCTAAAGTAAAGGGTCCATTGTTTTCGCTGTCTGCTTCAGGGCAGATAGCCAAAACTCTAGTTTTCATGAGTTGGAAAGGTATAGCTGACGTGAGAAAGTACGTCATACCGGCTAATCCGAATACTGAAGGACAACAGGAACAGAGAGGTTTTTTCAAAACTGCGGTTGATCAATGGCATACTGACGGATTTACCGCTATCGATGTGGCAGCCTGGAATTTGTATGCACTTGCTTTAAAGGTGGCTCAGAGTGGTTTTAATGTATGTACGAAATTAAAAGTACTGGCATTAGTTGCCACTCATGCCTGGTCCAAGTTAGTGGATTGTCTTGTAACTGCGATAACCGCTGTAGGTTGTACGGTTACTGTAACCGGAGTTGTGGCAAAAGTGGCCAAGCTATATATCGGTACATCAAAAACTTCAATGTTTACTGAATTTGTAGGCGTTGATACGGCCGGAGTCTATGTTTTTACTGTTACCGGACTTAGTGCTACCACAAAATACTATTTTTACATTAAAAACACATTTGCAGATGATGACGGAAGAACTGGTATATATAGTTTTACGACTATAGCTGCCTAGTAAGTATGAAAGATCTTAAAGGAAGGATTGGAATTGTGGCAAAGGTAGATAATGTTAGGCCTGAAACAATAGAATTGTTAAGAGGAAAAATAGACTTTTACATGTTAAGAGGGATCTTGCCTGTTGCTAGAAGATGGCCCAAAAAACCTAAACCGCCATACACTCCGCTGCAGGCGGAGGCTATGGCGGTTTTTGCTATTGCGAATGATACTTTTAAGGTCCTTACTGATAATATTGTTAAAGCGTGGAGGCTTGGATCAGTCGGGAGTACTGCTGCCTGGACCGATACATTCCGGGGGTTGATTATGAAGTATTGGAAGCTGAATAGAGTGATAGCACCAATCGCTATTGATTACCAGGTAATTGAAACTGAAACACAATTTAAGGTAAAATGGGATATTTTGCAAAGGTTTATTGATCTAGATATACCGTGGGAGTATAAAGAATTGGAAACAATCTTGATTAATAAAGAAGATATTTTACTGGCACCTAAACCTATATATTTCACCTTATTAAGTGATGAAGGTATAAGGCTTGTGGCACCATATATCGCTTTTGGAATTGAAGCATGAGAACAGGTTTTACCAACGCTTTTATTAATAAACCGCTAAAAAAATACTACTCTTACCACGGTATATTAATGCCATGTAATATACAACCGGATCCGGAGCCATTTGCCAGTTATGAAATTAAACCAGGAGGCGGTCCAGTTGTAACAACCACGTTCGAGGCAATTATGAAAGGGAATTTTGACAAGTCTGACTTTGATTATGATTTAGTTCACAATGCGGTTGAATCCGGTTTTTATGGGCCATATTTAGGACAGAAAAGAGAGGATTTTGGAGGCGGGTTGTATCTATATGATATTTTTAGGATCGTTTTAGCCTGGGATACCGTTAGCCTTCCGTTTGACTGTACTATATTGGCTGCTAAAATAAAGGCAACGCTAACGGACAAATGGAGTAGTTTTATTTTTAGTATAGTAGTTAGAAATGGTATGCCGTTATATCCTCATATCCCGGTAGAAAGAAGGGATTATAATTTTGCAATGTATTCGAGATATGGCGGTAGTGCTGAAATAACAGATCCCGGTCCCTGGGAATTAGTATTTGATGAAGTTGGGAGATCCTGGATCAATAAAGAAGGGTATTCAAAATTTATTTTAATGAGTGATCGAGATTTTGTTAGTCAACCACCGGTTGCAAATGATACGATTGGTTTTATGGATATGCTGCAATTTTGGAAATTAGAAGTAACTTATCAAGAATCCGCTTAAAATCTTCATGTTGGACCTAATTAAGGAAAATCCCAAAATAAAAAACGCTCTATTTTGCGTTTTAAGGGGGGTCTAAAAAAAGGTTGGTATGAATCTATGTCTTTTTATGGTAAAATCTTGCTTTAAATACCAGGCTATTTAAAAAAGGGTATTCCTGAAAAGTTAAAGCGTAGGATTTTTTTAGTAATTAAATGTTCCATTTTATTACAAAAAAATCCGGAGCTTTTCTCTCCCGGCACGATTTAATAATTTTAGATCTAAAAAAATACTTTTTTTTAGTTATAAAATTTTAAATGGTGCTTTTTCTTTTTGATTTTTCTTCTCTCAAATTGTTTTTTTCGATAGGTAGGTGATTTTCCTACTTATAAAAAAAACAATTTACTCCGGATCTTACCGGGGAATCTTTACCAAGGAAGTGATTTTCTTCCCTGGTAAAGTTTCCCCGGATCTGAAAGTTCTCTTTATATCCTGCGCGAAGTTGAGAGCGGTTGAAGTCAAAACACGCTACGCTAACGATTATAGCTGTTTTGACTTCAACCGCTTTCTATTTCGCGCAAGTCTTGAGGCAATATAAAGTTAAAATATTGTTTTTTGGTCCTGCCGGCTATTTGTCTTTAGGCAGGACTGAAAAACAAAGAAGGACGTCCGCAGGAAAGAAAAAACTATAAAATCCCAATCCAGAAAAGGTTATAGAATAGGGACGGGGCAAGGGAGAGAGGAAAGCCGACACGCTTTCATTTATGCTTTTAGAGGCAGGTGAATCGACCGCTGTTTTTTCCTTCCCCTTAAATATTCCCCCCTATTAGAAAACCCTAACCTTATTGCCGCCTGGTGCTGAATAAACCGAAGCAACAGGGGGAGAACACTCCCCCGAGCGTAGGTTTTGAAGCAAGGAAGGCGGTATTAAAGGAAGGGGATTTTTAGGGGGGTTTTAGGGGGGAAATAAGGGGAAGGAAAAGCTACCCGTCCCGTACGTGGTAAGAGTTATAGCTGTAAACGTCCAGAGGCAACGGTGATTAGATTAGTCTCATCGGAGGCAACGGTGGTCAGATTAGTCTCATCGATGGCAACGGTGGTCAGATTAGTCTCATCGATGGCAACGGTGATTAGATTAGTCTCCACGTGGGAGGTGCTTAATGGGATCGTCTCCCTGGGAGTAACTGGCCAGTGGTCAGAGTGGTATCGTTTAGCCTGGTTAAACTGATCAGGGGGAATCGTTATAAGCCTTTAGAATTACCAAATATTTCCCCGGGGAATTGCCTGGTAAATGGTTTGGTTGCTACTAACAAGTTCTTGATCGCTGGGCCAGAGGTCCCCGGGTTTGCTATATGTGGTGTAGTCAGGAGCTGCTGCAGACGCTAAATGTGGTTAGGTCCGGACCTAATGGGGGTACAATTTACTGATCAGTAAAAATCGAGGAAAGCCTTTAGAATTACCAAAGCGGATATTAAAAGAAGTTAGATCTAACTTTTGCCAGGAAAAGAGAAGATAAAATCCGGTGTAAAATTATCGTTAGAAAGTGGTAAAGCGATAAACTATAAGCAGGCCGGAAGGGTATATTATATCTACATCCGGTTAGGTCCAATGAAGATACTTGCTTTAATATCATAACGTTATAGTGTGTTCCTTATTTGCGCATTTGATACGGAGAGGTTATTGCTGCTATAGGAATAACACGAATTATAAGAAGTTATCATCAGGAACGTAACAATAAAGATTAAATGATTAAAAAATGACTGGCCAGTGGAGATTTTATTTTATGATCATAACGAAAAGTGGAGAGGGACTGGATAAGTGTTAGATATTTAACACAATATTAAGAGTGTTAAATAGAAAAAGATAAAAAAAAGATTTGACATTATAAACAGAAAAGATATAATAAGGATAAAAATTTAGAAAAGAGGGTTGAAGCATGAAAAAGGTAGAACCGATCAGGGATAGAAAAAAAATTAGTGCGATTAAAGGGAATTTAAAGAGGAAGGATCCACGGGATTTTTTACTCTTTACCCTGGGGATAAATACCGGTCTAAGAATATCCGATATTCTAAAACTAAAGGTTGAAGATGTAAAAGAGACTTCCGGAGAAATTAAAGAATATTTAGATCTGAATGAAAAAAAGACTAAAAAACAGAGACTTATTTATATCAATGACGAAGTTAAAAACGCTTTAGAATATTTTTTTAATAAGACCAGGCTTTATGATCTGGACCGATATCTCTTTACATCACACAAGAACAAAGAAAATAAACCTCTTAGCAGGATTAGAGCCTGGCAGTTAGTGCAAGAATGGGTTGGAATGGTAGGGATTAAGGGTCGAGTAGGGACCCACACGCTTAGAAAGACTGCGGGATATCATATGAGAATGGCCGGAGTACCAATTGAATTAATTCGAGAGGTTTTAGGTCAAAAAGATATGCAGGTAACAAGACGATATATCGGGATTACTGATGATGAGGTAACTAAGGTTATAAAAAATTTTAATTTATAGGATAGAAAGTGAGAGGTTTTATTATTGAGGCAAGTCTCCGCAAGGTTAAAATAAAGGTTTTTGCGGACCTTTAGCCTAAAGGACCTAAACGGAGACTTGTCTCGAGAAAGGAGAAGTTTAAGAAATGACAATAGTTAAAATTTATAAAAGCAATGCCTGGTATCTTGCAGGAAGAACTGTAGCTATCGAATGGGAAAAATGTATAAAGCAGTTAAAATATTATTTTTCGGATATTAATAAAGTTAAAGAAAAAATAATTACTGGAGAAATTATTGATACACCATATTTAACATTGCAAAGAGATAGAAGGCGCAGTAAAAGAGTATTTTAGAATAATGTTGAAATCCTCAGGGATCGTTTGGCCAGGATCCCTTTACGAGGGAGAGGAGTAAGGTTTTCTATCACTACCTCCTTGCTCCTCTCTTAAAAGGTGGTGATAAAATATGGTAGTAAGTAGAAAGAAGAAAAATAAAAAAAAAATCGAGGGAAACTGGAGTTATATCGAGCATAATATTTTAAAATCTGAGGCTTGGAAAGGTCTAAAAGTTCATTCTAAGTGGCTTTATTTTGAATATAAAGTTAGGTGGCTCGGTGATAATACAAAGCATATTATTTTTACACAAGAAGAAATTAAAAAAATAATGGCAATAGGAACTTTCTACAATTCAAGAGATCATTTAATTGAAAGAGGTTTTATTGATGTTATAGAGAGAGGTGGACTGGAAAAGCGACCGACTATATACGGTCTTAGTAATAGGTGGAAGAAATACGGAACTAAAGACTTTGTTAGAATGGATATAAAGGATATCTTGCCTAAGATTTGTAAAACAAGTTTTAAGGAAGGCCATAAATTTATAGGGAATCAATTTAAGAAAAAGTAGTATTTATAGCAGCTATATATGGTTGTTGATAGCAACCATATATGGTCGTTGTACAGCAACCATATATGAATAATGTGGGGTTTTTACAGCAACCATATATGGTTGCTCTTTATATATATATACCATCTACCGGGTGTTCAATTTGATCTTATTCTCTGATCTTTTTTTTCTGGTGTTAAATTTTTATGTTTTAGTCAGAATAAGAAGCTTAAAATAAGTCAAGAGATAGGAAAATAAAAAGAGGATTTTTAATTGTAGGATCTTACAAGAGTTTAGATCACCGGAGATAGGAAAATAAAAAGAGGATTTTTAATTGTAGGATCTTACAAGAGTTTAGATCACCGGGTAAAGATGACTTTAATAATTGAAACTTTTATTAGCTTATATCGTATTATTTATTAGTCTCTTAG
>Ga0268285_1001658_pt1 | contig 10443 bp, 10 predicted proteins | sample saktaG_2_FD_190144 | JGI IMG/M metagenome (GOLD analysis project Ga0268285, IMG submission 190144) | Saline water microbial communities from Sakinaw Lake, British Columbia, Canada - sak_2013_06_06_120m | ecosystem: Environmental > Aquatic > Non-marine Saline and Alkaline > Saline ... | reverse complement strand
TAGTTAGGAAGGCTGGGTAATCTGTGGACCGAATATTGCTCATTTTAACTCTATTTAATCGGGGTGCAATCTATTTCCACATGAATTGCAAATAAATCCATTTCAAGGGCCATAATTCCCACACTTAATGCACATATATGCAATAAGGTGATTTTTTATTGGGGTTATTCCTCTCATACCATTTCGTTTTACTGTAGCGATATCCTCCTTAGCTGATTTAATTTCCCAACCTTGAGGTATCCAAAAATTAGTTCATTTTCATTTTCCTCATCAAACTCCGTGGTAACTTTTGATGGAGTTTGACCGATAATTTTTATTGCATCTCCAAGTTTTTTAACAATTTCTTTCTTTATTTGATTGCATTCATCACTTTTCTTTTTAATTGATTAAACTCAGGAAATTCATGAACAAATGATGAGGAAGCTGTTATTTCAAAATTAATTTTATCGATGCTCGAAGAAATTACAGAAATATTTGAATCACGATTTCGATAAAATTCATCTATTTTGTTCGATAAAAATAGATGCGACTCTATTTTTTTTAAATCATCAAAAATTCCAACTCCTTTCTGATTATAAGTATAAAGTAAGAGAAACACATTCGTATCAATTAGGATTTTCATCCTTTATAGTCTCTTTCAGCCCGTGTGCAATCGTGTAGCGTGTTTTCTCCCCTCCCTTCTCTAACCCGTTCCTGGTTACACCGTATCGTAGTGTCTGATATATGTCTCCTATTCAAGCCATGAATTTTCATGTGCCTCTGCAATATGCATCAGGTTTCATCATGGATTGGTTCGGGATTTATTGGTCAGTCAGATAACCGATTAGAATTTCGCCATCAGATTGATCTGACCTGTTCTGTTAGTAGAATTATTTGATAGATCTTTTCATTCAATGAAATGGCAATCACCATATTTCAATAGATTTGGGAAGGAGAAACGTTTTCTTCTTTCAAGGGGGTTTAAAGAGAATTGTTTATCTATTCTCGTTTGGTTGGGGGATATGGAATCCTTACAGATATTTCCAACCCGAAAATTGCTTATTTTTTATGGCGGGGGACTGCTGATTCTGATTTTCAACTGGATTTACATACCAGAAATGGTGACCTCCTTTTTAAAGAAGGAGACAGCATTGTTGGGTAAGATGCCGTATCAAAAGTTTCCTTTCATACTGGAACCAGTATTCGCTCTTCCCGATACGTGCCCCCGGCATCAAAAAGAGCCTCTTTTCGATTGAAATGAAGTGCTTGTGTACGTGTTTCTCTCAAACTATCCATCAATTCCTCATAGGATGATTCCTGACAGTTTAATCCGGGAATCTTTTCTATCTAACCAATCCACCATGGGCCATCCTGTTTGATGATTGCAGTGTGAGTTATAAGACGAATGAATTCAAGTCCTGGGAGGCTTTCCTATAACCAGATGTATTTAGAATACATTCTGAAGAACCGTTTATCAGGTGATAAAGAATTATAGTATTTCAATCCCTTCAATTTTTTGATAAATTGTAAAATAGCCTCAAATGGCTCATCATCCGGTATTTATCTGCCGTCATTAAATACATACCCTTATCTTATTTCATGATGACCATTTGGCATGGTGCAGGATGATACCAGTCTGATGTATCAGTACTGGGGAAAGAGTGCTAAAGGATCAGGAGGACAGGATAACTATCACCTGCTTGTATATCACTGTCTGGATGTTGCAGCAGCAGGGAATGCCCTTCTTAGAAATGATGACAATCTTCGATCCCGTCTTACAAGTGCAATTAGCTGGTCCGAAAAATCTGTTCTTAGTTTCACTCTTTTCTGGCTTGCTCTTCATGATCTGGGAAAATGTTCAGAATCTTTTCAAAATTTGCAGCCCAATCTGTTCTGCTTACTTAAGGGTCGGAATAGTGATATGGGATATCTGGCAAGACATGATGAGATTGGGTTTCGGTTTTGTGATCAGGATATAAGAGACTGGTTTTTTGATGAGATATTATCTGGTTTTATTCTGAAAGAGGAGGATCCCATTGACTGGGAAGAAGTGACAAACCCTTGGATCTCATCAGTTTTTGGTCATCATGGTAAACCACCTGCAGGTACCGCTTGTGATATTATCGCTAGTCATATTCTTTCAGATGAAGATCTCCTGGCAGTAAAGATAATTGCTAAGGCTTTTGCGAATCTCTTTCTTTCAAATCAGTTTTTGATTAATACCGGATTTCAGGAAAATTGGATAAAAGAATCAAAGAATATATCCTGGATTATTTCAGGTTTAGTGACGATATCCGATTGGATCGCATCAACACCTGCATATTTTCCTTTCGTATCAGAAGTAATTGCTCTTGATCAGTACTGGAGTGAGTATGCTTGTCCCCAAGCAAAAAAGGCAATTTCCATTTCTGGTGTGCAAACATGGCCTGTATCTCAAGAAACGGGAATATCTGCATTATTTCCATTATTTTCCCAAAAAAATATCACACCAAGCCCGCTTCAGCACTATGTCTCTGAATGTCATATTGGCAGTGGGCCTCATCTCTTTATTATTGAAGAATCGACTGGTGGGGGGAAAACAGAGGCTGCTGTGACGCTCGCCCATCGAATGATGGAAGCTGGTAACGGAGATGGTATGTATGTTGCACTTCCAACAATGGCGACGGCAAATGCAATGTATGAACGGATGGCAGGATGTTATGAACGACTGTATAAAAAAGGAAGTCATCCATCCCTAATTCTTTCTCATGGTGCAAAATACCTCTCGTCTCAGTTCGTCGATTCAATTGAGATGGGAGATGCTACTAGTAATATCCGTAAGCATGATGAAGATGCAATGGCTTTCTGCTCCTGGTGGCTTGCTGATCATGCAAAGTCCTCACTGCTTGCATCTGTGGGTGTTGGCACAATTGATCAGGCTTTGGTTGCAATTCTCCCGGTGAAATATCATTCACTCAGGTTGTTTGGATTGATGAAGAATGTTCTTGTTGTTGATGAGGTCCATGCGTATGATCCGTATATGAATCAATTGTTGCGGACACTCCTCTTTTTTCAGGCTGCTTTAAGTGGGAGTGCAATTTTATTATCCGCAACGATACCACAGGTGATGCGACAGGAATTAGTGAGAAGTTTTAATGAGGGAATGATATCAGCAGGATCTTCTCTTACAATACAGGAAGAGAATTCGTCTCAGGTTCCAAATTTTCCCCTTTCATATCCTCTTGTCACTCATGTATGTCCTGCCGGGTATGGTGAGAATGCAATTCCCTGCCGGTCTGGAACCAGACGATCGGTTAAGATTACGTTATTACATGATGAGGAGGTAGTCAAAGAAGAACTGCTCAAATGCATTTATAATGATGGGTGTGCATGCTGGGTACGAAATACCGTCGGGGATGCAGTCAGGGCATTTGAATGGTTTGCTTCACGAATCCCAGCAGAAAATATCAGGTTATTTCATGCCCGTTTTGCAATGGGAGATCGCCTTACGATTGAACGTGCGGTTATCCACGATTTTGGGAAGAATAGTGCTCCAGAAGATCGTGCCGGGAAGATACTGATAGCAACACAGGTGGTTGAACAATCATTAGATATTGATTTTGATTTCCTGGTTAGTGATCTTGCCCCTATTGATCTGATTATCCAGCGTGCAGGACGCCTTCACCGTCACCAGCGTGCAGGACGTGGCGAGCCGGTTATGGGGATCTTGAGTCCTTTGTTCTCTGAAGATCCTCAGGGAACCTGGTATGAAGATATGTTTCCGGGTGGGTCATATGTGTACCCGATTCACAGACAGTTATGGCTGACTGCCCGTATTTTATTGCTGAAAAAGGAGATTTTCACTCCTGATGATGCCCGTGAACTGATTGAAGCCGTGTATGGAGCACAAGCAATAGATCTGGTGCCAGATTCCATTCTAAAGCGTGATATCAAAGCTGATGTTGCTTTTAAGGCTGCTACTGGTCGTGCAATGATGTATTCTCTTTCATTTTCCCAAGGGTATCAATATGGGAATACTCCTTATACAGAAGAGGATAAGACTCCAACCCGGCTTGCGGAACCATCTGTTGTTATCAGACTTGGAAGATGGGATCGTGTAAATGGTGATATTAAACCACTTTGCAATGACATTTCTCATGCATGGGAGATGAGTTCGGTGACGGTGATGAGAAGCCGGGTTCCTGATCCGATAGAATATCCTCAGGTGATGAAAAATGCAGTTATCCGAACTGAGGCATTGCTGCCTGATCGGGGAAAGTGGAGTGTTTTAATTCCACTTGAAGAGGGATTTGATGGTAATCTCAGTTTGATTATTCAGAATAAAAATCAGAGAGAGATTCAGTTTCAATACCATGCTCAAAAAGGTTTCATGATCTCAATGTTAAATCAATAACCTTTATTAGATCCTATAGGTTAATTTGCTATCATGTTACAAGGAGGTGTTCCTGATTGATGGTCTGTTAAATCTATTATCTGACCGTTGGATTCCGATAATCAGGAAGGATGGGTCACGGGATGTGATCGCTCCCCATGAAATTGGAGAAGGAGATGAACTTTTTCAGATCATGACGCTTGATGCACCCCGTCCTGATTTTAATGGAGCACTCATTCAATTTCTGATAGGATTATATCAGATTGCCTTGATGCCCGATGGAAATAGGACATGGAGGCAGGTATTACATGATCCTCCGTGTGCAGAGAGTATCAGGACCTCTTTTCAGAAATATGGGGGCGCATTTTCCCTTGCGGGAGATGAGCACCGGTTTATGCAGGACATTTCGGTTCCCATGGTGGATCCTCATGGTATTGATTCTCTTTTAATTGAGATGCCAGGAGAGAATACCGTAAAGAAAAATACAGATTTTTTTCTCAAACGAGGCACGGTAAAGCAGATGTGCCCTGTTTGTGCTGCAATGGCGCTTTATACACTCCAATTGAATGGCCCGCCAGGTGGAGCCGGTCATCGGACTGGTCTACGTGGTTCAGGTCCACTGACAAGTGTTATTCTTGGTCGCGATTTGTTTGAGACCATATGGCTCAATGTCCTTGATAAAGAGACTTTTTTTACTCATTCCTCTGGTGAGCAGAAAAATTCTGTTCCTGATATTTTTCCCTGGATGGGGCCTGTCAGGACAAGTGAGAATAAACAGACGACCGGACCCATGGATGTTTCCCGGTTTCAGATGTTCTGGGGGATGGGTAGACGGATTTTGTTGGATCTGGATTCACTTTCTTCCGGGATTTGTGATCTTTGTGGTTCTTTTTCGAATCAGCTGATTGTGAAGTACTATCAGGCAACCTATGGACCTTTTTATGATGAAAACTGGGAGTATTCCATGACGCCTTATTATAAAAATAAGGATGTGTGGTTCCCACGTCATTGCCAGCCTGGTGGTATTATGTATCGCAACTGGTTGGGACTGGTTCAGACTAATCCCAGGGAAGAAAACCAAAAAGTGGCTCTTACGGTTTCCCGGTTCCGTTCATCATGGAAAGGAATCAGGGATATTGTCTCGAAACATCCTTTGTTATGGTCTTTTGGGTATGATATGGATAATATGAAGGCACGATGCTGGTATGAGAGCAAAATGCCTCTATATTATATTGATGATGCTCTTCGTGATGCATTTGAGATGCATGTGGCTCAGGTTGTTCAGACAGCCGAGTATCTTGTATCGGTCCTGACATCGTCAGTGAAAAAAGCTCTTTACAGTTCTGAAAAGACCAAAGGGAATGCTCCACAAGAGGTGAGAATGCGTTTTTGGTACGATTCAGAGGGCTCCTTTTATGTTCTTCTTTCTGATATCGAACAATGTCTGCTTGCAGGAGATGATCCCGTTTCTGTCAAGACAGAATGGTTACATCATGTGATTCGGCTTTGTCTGGATATTTTCGATTATTATTCTCAATTGTACTTTATTGAGGTATGTGATCCGAAGCGTATAGTCAGTTCCAGGCGTGAATTTGTGATGTATACCGCTTCTGGTACAAAGAAGATGGCTGAAATACTTGGGTTGCCACTGAAGAAGAGAGAGAAAAAATTAGAGACGTTTGCATGATGATGATGAATGAAAATGAGAGAAAAGGGCTACCTCTCAAAGATGTTGAGGTAACACGGGTTATTCACTCCTGGTGGGAGGGGCTTGATGATGCAAGAGGTGATAGAGCATCTCTTAGGAGATGCCGTAATCCTGTTGAGGTATTTTTTTGCCAGTCGTACCATCGATTGCTCTATGATCTACTTCCTTTTGGGCGAGTGAATCGTGAAGCACTTGCTCTGGTTGCCGGTGTACTCTCTCACGTGAAGGAAGATGTACATGGAACTTCATTTCCTGCACAGATGGCGATGCCAAAACAGGGAGGAACTTCTCCACGGGTGAATGAAAACCGGTTCAGACGACTTATTAGAACTGATAATGATAGTGATTTATACCATGCGATGATCCGTATCGTGGATCTTGTGAATGGTCAGGTGAATATTGCTGATATGAGTGCGAGTCTTTACTGGTGGCACTCAGAGTTTACTAAGAAAAATTGGGCATTTGCATATTATGAGACAATTCTTCAGAATAATGGAGGGAAATAATGAGTGATTTTATTCAGTTGCATCTTTTGGTATCGTATCCACCGTCGAATCTGAACCGTGATGATCTGGGCAGACCTAAAACTGCTATTGTGGGTGGAACCCAGCGACTTCGTGTCTCGTCTCAAAGTTTGAAACGTGCATGGCGTCAGTCTTCATTTTTTACAGAGGCTCTTGCCGGGCATATGGGAGTGAGGACAAAAGAGATGGGTGTGTTGATTGAAAAATCTCTGGTATCCGGGGTTCATCTGATGGATCTTGTTGCAGATTCCAATACTGCGACAGCGGTTAGAAATCCTATCAGTGACAAGGATGCACGGGCAGCGGCAATTTTGATAGCTGGTCAGTTTGGGAAATGTAAGAAGGAGGATAAGAAGGACATTCCTGAGGTTGAACAGTTAGTTCATTTCAGTCCTGAAGAGATCCTGGCGATTGATACTCTTTTAGAAGAGGTTGCTCTAACTGGGAAATCCCTGGCAGATTCTGATCTTCGCCTATTGAGAAAAAATCATACTGCTGTTGATATTGCGATGTTTGGGAGGATGCTTGCCAGTGCTCCTGAATTTAATACTGAGGCTGCGGTCCAGGTTGCCCATGCAATTACGGTGCATGCGACACCTGTTGAAGATGATTATTTTACTGCAGTAGATGATTTAAACCGTGGAATTGAGGATATGGGTGCCGGACATATAGGCGAATTTGAGTTTGGTTCCGGTCTTTTTTATCTCTATGTCTGTATTGATCGTGAACTGCTTGCCTCACATCTGCAGGGTGATGAAGTACTGACTGATAAGGCAGTATGTGCTCTATGTGAAGCTACCGTGAAGGTGAGTCCGGGAGGGAAGCAGAACAGCTTTGCATCACGGGCATATGCATCATATCTCTTAGCAGAACGCGGGAATGAACAACCACGATCCTTATCTGTTGCTTTTTTAAAAGGGGTGGCCGGGAGTGATCTTCTGAGTTCGTCTATTGAGCAACTGGAACAGACACGTGACCAGATTGATGCTGTGTATGGGACGACTTTTGGTAGTTCCTGCAGATCGATTAATGTTTCTTGTGGATCAGGAACATTTAGTGATATCCAGTCATTTGTATCAGGTTCGTATGACTGAGTATCTTGTATTCAGGTTATTCGGGCCTATGGCTTCATTTGGAGATGTTGCGGTAGGTCAGGTACGGCCGTCGTTTGATCATCCATCTAAATCAGCTGTCCTTGGACTTATTGGAGCAGCTCTTGGGGTTAAAAGGGATGAAGAGGAAGTACATTGTGCTATGGCAGATGGGTATGGGTTTTCTGTGATGCTTACCCTTCCGGGTATGCGAGTGGTGGATTTTCATACGGCACAGGCACCTCATTCACGGGCAAAGAAGAATGCACCATGGGTACAGACCCGTTCTGATGAGTTACAGGTAGATAAAAACGATATTGAGACCATTCTTTCACGCCGTGAGTACTTGTGTGATATGGTTGTGACTGTCTGTTTATGGTGTACTAATGATAAAGATCTTTTTTCTCTCACTGCGATACGGGATGCACTAATTTCACCTAAGTTTGTTTTGTATCTTGGGCGTAAGTCCTGCCCGGTTTCCCTTCCAGTTCAGGCACAGATTATTGAGGCACCATCGGTTATGTCTGCATATGATATGGCTACATTTGATGAATCGCTGTTTTCTGGTGTGTTTCGATTTCCTGATACTGTCAGAGTTTTTTATGAAGCTGACTGTGATGCAGGGTTTACCGGCATAGTCACTGAGGTTCGGCAATGGGATCAGGTGCGTTCACGCAAACGGTGGCAGTTTTCTGAGAGGAGAGAGAAGAGTGTATTTGCACCAGCTCCCGTGAGGAGAGCCTGATGTATTTTTCCAGAATGACCGTTCGTCCAGGTTCTGTGCAGGATATGTCCTTTCGGGAGATATGTACCGGCCCATATGAGATTCATACCGCAATATGGGATATGTTTTCAGGTTCGGATGTTATTGGTCGGGATTTTTTGTATCGTATTGATGAACGTAAAGGACTTGCAGTGCTTTATGTCGTATCAGAACGTGAACCACTATACAACGGCAGGATATGGCAGGTGGAGACCAAGCCGTACAATCCTGTTATTACCGTAGGTCAACGGTTTTCGTTTCTCCTTCGGGCGAATCCGATTGTGACAAAAACGGGTGTGCGAGAAGATGGAAAACGTGATCGCCACCGGCATGATGTGGTGATGGAGGCGAAACGGTGGTTGCGGGAGGAGGGCCATATGGATAAAGACCAGGTCTCTGAACAATTTTTAGTGAACCGTGAAGGTATACGATGGCTTGTAAAGCGATGTGACAAGTACGGATTTGAAGTACTGCCCACAGAAGTGATGGCTGACGGGTACCAACAGATGCGGTTTTATAAGGGAGGGAAAAAGAGAACGATCTCAATCAGTACGATTGATTTTTCAGGTCTTTTGACGGTGACGGATCCAGAGTGTTTTTATAAGACAATTGGTTCTGGGATAGGTCCCGCAAAGGGATTTGGCTGTGGTCTTCTCCTGATTCGCCCGCCAGGAGGATAATATGGGCAGGCTCCCTTCTCTCCATCCTATCTCAATAAAAGAACGGATTTCTCTAATTTTTTTGGAATATGGTGAACTCGATGTTCTTGATGGTTCTTTTGTGCTGGTGGATAAGAATGGGGTTCGAATGCATATTCCTGTTGGTGGTATTGCTTGTCTGATGCTTGAGCCTGGTACCCGTGTTTCTCATGCGGCTGTTGTACTTGCTGCTACGGTAGGATGTCTGCTGGTCTGGTTAGGTGAGCAGGGTGTCAGATTGTACTCGTCAGGTCATCCTGGTGGTGCCCGATCTGATCGGTTACTGTACCAGGCACAACTTGCATTGTATGAGCCTGCACGTCTTAATGTGGTCAGAAAAATGTTTACATTCCGCTTTTTAGAGGATGTGAATGAGAGTTTGTCTGTTGATCAGCTCAGGGGGATGGAAGGTGTCCGTGTACGGGATTGTTATGCAAGGCTGGCACAGGAATATAATATTTCCTGGAAGGGCAGACGGTATGATCCCGGTAACTGGAACAGTGCGGATCTTCCAAACCGCTGTCTATCAGCAGCAACGGCATGTCTATATGGGGTGAGTGAGGCTGCTATCCTTGCTGCAGGATATTCACCTTCTATTGGTTTTTTACATACTGGAAAGGCACTTTCTTTTGTGTATGATGTTGCCGATCTCTTTAAGTTTGAGACCGTTGTACCGGCAGCATTTGCAACTGCATCAACAAATCCTGCAAATCCTGAGCAGGCAGTCCGCCATAGATGCCGGGATCTTTTTCGCGAGACGAAATTATTGAAACGAATTATCCCGGTTATTGAGGAGGTTCTCTTAGCAGGAGGCGCTCCAATTCCAGAACCACCTCCCTGGGTTGTAAAACCTGCATTTATTGATGAGAGGGATTTGAGGTCAGGAGTATGATGGTGGTTGTGACTGAAGGGATTTCTCCATCTCTTCGGGGAAGACTGGCGATATGGCTATTAGAGGTGAGGGCCGGAGTGTATATTGGTGACTATTCTGTTAAAGTCAGAGATATGATATGGAAGCATATAGAGAGTGGTATTGGAAATGGAAATGTGGTTTTAGTCTGGGATGCACCAAATGAAGCAGGTTTTTTATTTCAGACGATAGGAAAAAACAGGAGGATTCCGATTGAGAAGGATGGTATACAACTAGTAACATTTCACCCGGATGAATGATAAAAGGCAATAGGGTGGCTTTGATGAAATTAGTTATGAATTTTTCATGGAAGGCTTTTTCCTGTTTGGTGTATATAATAAGAAGAGAGTTCCCCGTGTGTACGGGGATGAACCCCTGCAATCGCGCTTGTATTGTCA